>Ga0247824_10000818_pt1 | contig 16380 bp, 17 predicted proteins | sample 13C_PalmiticAcid_FD_194412 | JGI IMG/M metagenome (GOLD analysis project Ga0247824, IMG submission 194412) | Soil microbial communities from agricultural site in Penn Yan, New York, United States - 13C_PalmiticAcid_Day48 | ecosystem: Environmental > Terrestrial > Soil > Agricultural land... | reverse complement strand
CCCATGTGGCACACACCGATTCCGTATCAGAACTCGCCCGACACGCCGAACATTCCGAACTGGGCGCAGACCGCCGACACGCGCATCGGAATGGGATTCGAAGGCCTGATCAACCTCCGCAAGTTCATCGAGGAGGGCGGTGTTTTCCTGGGCGCGGATAGCTCCGCCGAGTTCGCGATCACGAACAACTTCAGCTACGGTGTCAGTCTCAATCGGCCGGGGTCGTCGTCACGAGTCGTCGGATCGCTGCTGCGCACGAAGCTCGTGGACAACACCAGCCCCATCGTTTACGGCGTGCCCGACAACCTCGCGATCTACAGCGACACGGGTGATTCGTTCAGTGTCAGTGCGAACGTGGGCGGCGGCGGACGCGGCGGCGGCGGAGGCGGCGCCGCTCCGGCAGGCGGCGGGCGCGGCGGCGGCGCCGGAAACCGGCCGACCGGACGCGGTACACCGGACGATCCGGACGTCGTGCAGGGACGGCCGGCCTACGAAGGATCGAACCTGACGCCGGAGCCCGAGACGCCGAAAGTCGAGCCGTGGCAGTATGCGCTGCCCACCGACGAGCAGTTGAAGCGCAATCCGGCAACGCTGATCCCGCCGCGTTATCGTCCGCGCGTCGCGCTGCGCTTCGATACGCAGAACACGCTGCTCGTTTCGGGGCTGCTCGATGGCGGCAACGACATCGCGCAGCGGCCGGTGGTGGTTGACGTTCCCGTGGGCAAGGGGCACGTCGTCCTGTTCGCGAATAATCCGATCTGGCGCGGAGAGACCATCGGCAGCTACTTCATGGTGTTCAACACGATCCTCAATTTTGACAATCTGGACGCCGGGCGAAAGCTGGACGCAAAGTAGTCAGTCAGCGGTGGGGCGGCGCTTCAATGCGTCAATCGCGATGCTGTCTTAATACTTCACCACAGAGGCGCCGAGAGCCACAGAGACTCTTTGGTTCCTGAAAGTGAAGCGGTTTTCTCGGTGGAACTCTGTGTGACTTGTGGTTAGGTCTTGAGACGACGGTTCGAAGAGCCGCTTCCGGCCTGCGGACGGCGGAACTGGGATAATCACCGCGTGCGTCGCTGGGGGCTCGTCGCCATCGCCATCGCGGTCGCCGCGATCGCCGCTGCCGCGCAGTTCGGGGAGTCAGGACTGTCGTCGCACACCACAGCGTACGACGGGCGGTTCAGGTTCGTCCGCCTGAGATGGAAGTCTGACATCGGATTCTCCCGGCGTGGATTCAACGCCGCGTGGAATCACGACCTGCCGCGGGCCGAGCGCCACCTGTCGCTCATCCTTCAGGAGCTCACGCTGCTCGGCGTCCGCACCGACGACAACCTGGTGCTCACGCTCGACGACCGGGAGCTGTACAACTACCCGGTCGCATTCATGTGGGAGCCCGGATTCTGGAATCTCTCCGATAGAGAAGCGGCCTCGTTCCGCGCGTATCTCCTCAAAGGAGGATTTGCGGTTTTCGAAGACTTCGACGGCGCGCAGCAGTGGAACCATTTCGAAGCACAGATGCGCCGCGTGCTGCCCGATGCCAGATTAGTGAAGCTCGACGCAACGCATCCCATCTTCGACGCCTTCTTCACGATCAGGAACATCGATGCAATCGTGCATCCCATGTACGGACTGCGTCCGAGTTATTACGGAATCTTCGAAGACAACGATCGGTCGAAACGGTTGATGGTCGTCGCGAATTTCGACAACGACGTGCCCGAGTACTGGGAATGGTCGGGAGATGGGATCTACCCGTTCGATACCTCGAACGAGGCCTACAAGCTTGGCGTGAATTACGTCATGTACGGGATGACGCGCTAGACCGGCGCCGGCGCGGATGCCGTTCGACGCGCACGGGCGAGGGAGCGTGCCCGTGCCGTCGACGCCAGCTAGAACCGGATTCCCGCCATCACCGCGAACACCCGATTCTTGATCTTCACGTCGTCAGTCTCGTCCTTGTTCTTGTTGATGTTCGACAGCCCCCACGTATAACGGCCGTCGATGACGAAGCGGCCGAACTCGAGACCTGCTCCAGCAACCAGGCCGAGATCGAATCGTTCCACGTCATCATCGATGTCTTCGCTTTCCTCCTCGTCTTCGAAGCTGGATTCGGCCTTCGCCGAGACGCGGAAATTAAATGACGGGCCGGCGAAGACGTGGAACGACGTTCCGCCCGAGACGGGGCTGGAGAAGCGTGCGAGCACCGGCACGTCGATGTAATCGAGCTTGATCTTCCCGCTCGCCCCCCCCTCTTCCATCTGCGCTCCTTTCTGGCTGTACAACGCCTCGGTCTGCAGCGCGACGCGGCTGGTGGCGGGCCAGACGACGAACAGACCGCCCACGAACCCCTTTCGCTGGTCCAGGTTCACGGTTGCGCCGTCCCCTTCGAAGTTCAGATTCGAGAAGTTCATTCCTGCCTTGACGCCGACCGCCGCCGGTTGTTCCTGCGCCGCGGCCACCCCGCCGGTTAGAACGATCAGCGCGACGACGATTGAACACAAACGCATCACCCTACCTCCACAAGCAAGTGCGCGGAATCGGTCCGAAGCGGATCATTCGGCACTCTGGCGTTGACTGTAGGGCAGCGTCCGCGGAAGAGTCGTGAGCGGAGTGTGAGGAAACCCTGAAATCTGCTCCCTTTGCGGGAAGCAGCATAATCGGGCCGACCTTGCGGGTGGTCAGACACGTCGCACCTGCATTATGGGAGAGCGCAAATGCGTGCAGCCGTCATCCTCGCGACGCTGTTTTCGGCCATCACAGTCCATCCGCCGGCCAGTCAGCCGCGTGACGACTGGGCGTCGAAGTTCGACGTGGATGCGAGCGAGCTGGGGCCGACTGGGCGAAGCGCGTTCTTCATCCTCGAGCCTGGCCACAGCGCAGTCTACGAGGCTGCGCGCGAGCGCCTCGTCATCACCGTGCTCGACGAGACGAAGGTCGTCGACGGTGTCACCACCCGCGTGGTGGAAGAGCGTGAGACGAAAGGGGAGGCGCTGGTCGAAGTCTCACGCAACTACTTTGCGATCAACTCCAGGACCGGCGACGTCTTCTACTTCGGTGAGTCAGTCGACATCTACAAGAACGGCAAGGTCGTCGACCACGAAGGCGCGTGGCAGTCTGGCGAGAACGGCGCGCGATTCGGTCTCGCGATGCCCGGTGAGCCGCGCTTATCGCAGAAGTATTACCAGGAAGTGGCGCCGAAGATCGCCATGGATCGCGCAGCGATCGTCGGCCTGCATGCCGTCGTCAACACACCGGCCGGGGCGTTCAGCAATTGCCTGAAGGTCGAGGAAACGACGCCGCTGGAACCGGGCGCGCGAGAATATAAGTACTACGCGCGAGGCGTCGGCCTCGTGCAGGACGGGTTGCTCAAGCTGGTGAAGAGGCCCTGAACCAGTGGCCTAGCGGCCGCGAGGTGACGCGCCGCGTGCCAGCTTCGGCAGCTCATCGAGCGTGCGTCGGAGCGCATCGAGTTCAGAACTCGCACGCGCCAGCACTGCGCGTTGGGCTTCGGCGAGATCCGATGTGGCCAGCTCACTGACGACCGCCGACAGCTTCGCGAATGGCTGCCGGAGCGCATCGATCTTTCTGACGACCGCTTCGTGCGACAGCGCCTGCTCGCGCGCACGCTGAAACACGTGCTGTCGCTCGTCGAACCCGGCGACCCGCTGAATGAGCAGGAAGTGTCGCCCCTGCATCGCCACCGCGATTGGCATCAGCGCGAGGTTGTCACCGGCAGGGCCGGCAACGACGAACGCTTCGCCGTCGAGACGGCCATAGGCGGTCCCCTGCCAGAACACTTCCGCTTCAGAGAGAAATGAGTCGAGTGCCGGGAAGGCCTGCACGAGGGTGACCGGCGCGCCGGGATCCGCCTCGTGGAACGCCTGCGTGAACCACGCAGGTGGATACTCGGTCCCGAGCTGTCGGAACGATCCGCCCTGCAGCCGTTCGAGCGCGACGATATCGAGAATGGCGACGAGGCTGGCGAGGAGCGAGTCCGCCATCGTAACGCGCGGCGACTCGCTCATGACGCGGCCACCTTCGTCGTCAGTTTCAGGAAGGCCTCTTCCACGCCGGCGCCTGTCTTCGCGCTCGTCTTGACGAGCGTCCAGCCGTCCTCGGCCATCTTCCACAGCGCGCGATCGTCGACGCGCCATTCGCCAGCGAGGTCTGCCTTGTTGAGCACGAGAACGAACGGCACGTTTCCGACGACGGCCATCGCCTTGCTCTGCAGCTCACGCGCGGTGTCGAGCGTCCGCTGCCGCGTGCCGTCAGCCACGAGAATGTAGCCGGCCGCGCCGCGCAGGTATGACGTGCGCACCGTCTGGAACTCGTCCTCTCCGTAAATGTCCCAGAGCATCAGCGTGATGTCGGCACCGTCGACCGACAGGGTCTTTTTGTCGACCTTCACGCCGATGGTCGTGAGATACGTGTCGGAGAACATGCTCAGAACGAAGCGCGACACGAGGCTCGTCTTGCCGACGCCTGTCGCCCCGAGCATGCAGATTTTCTTCTGGATCATTTCGTGCCGGCGATGCGGATCATTACGCGCCGGTTCGTCCGCTTGTCGGCCTCCGACGTGTCGCGCGTGAGCGGTTCGCGGCTGCCGGCGCCTCTAGCGGAGACATCGAGGTGCGACAGCGATAGCCGCTCGATCGCGGAGCGCACGACGTTGGCGCGACTCACACTCAATGATTCGTTCTGTTCGGGTGTGCCGTCGCTGTCAGCATGTCCGACCACCTCGATCGCGTAGCGCTGGCCGACCACCTGCGCAAGTCCATCCAGCTCGCGCAGCCGCTCGAGCTGCGAGCTGAGCACGGACTCGCCGCCGGATTCGAACGCGGTCGAGCCGCGTGCGAACATCGGGAGAGCCTTCGAAAGCTCCGCGCTCAGCTCGCGTAACCTCTGCTCGACCAGCGGCCTGGCATCGTACGACGAGACGCCCGCAATGAGTGGGGCGAGCCTCGCGCTTTCACGAATCCAGTCGGCGGACGCGGAACCGCTGGCTCTCAGCACGCTGCCATCGAACGAGAGACGAACAGTGTCGGGCGCGTGCAGCAACTGGCGCGCCCTCGCCTGGACGATGGATGGATCGAGTGCCTGAAAGAGCTGCCAGCTGCCGGACACTGCGTCCGCCGTGAGGCCGCTCGCCGCGACGAACGATCGTGGATCCTTCGCGAGTGGATCGCGCAGCCCGCGAACGGTGAAACTTCCGCCACTGCGCTCGGCGCCGACGACGACGATTCCCGGTTCGGCGCGCAGAGCGTCGAGATAGGCGTTCCATTTCGATTGCGACGACCATGCCAGGAACACCCATGTGCCGATCGCGAGCACGACAATCGTGGCTGTCACCCAGAGCGCCGGAGAGACTCCTCGCCGACGCGGGCGGTATTTCGCCTCCAGCAATCCTTCGAGGGTGGGGCGCACCGCCTCGAATGGTTCGCTGTCACCCGTGAACGACACCAGCGCTTCGCCGGTGCGTGCGTGCACATGCTCGATCGCTTCCTGCAAGGCCTGACGAAGTTCGGCCGGCGGTGTGCCGCGCACGACGGCTGCGAGAATCGCGTGCGGTCCCTGCTCGACGAATACCGACAGATCCCCGATGTGGAAGTTGTCGAGCCCTTCGTCCTCGGAAACCCGGAAGGAATCGCGCGCGAAGTCGCGGATCGCCGTCAACATGCCGGAGACCATGTCCGCGTCGCGGGCCGACACGGCTGCTGACTTCACATGCTGGAGGAGGAGACCGGAATCCCGCTCGATGAGAAACACCTGCTCGACGCGATACACCAGCGTGTTGAGCAGGACGATCTCGGCAAAGGGCCTCCCGGTTCGCAACGCGATGAGCCGCCACTGCAGCGCGCGCCACGACACGCTGTGCTCGATCGTCTGGTTCAGCGACTCGAGCATGCTGCTCAGGCTCGCCGCGATGGCTTTGCGGATCGCCGGCCCGAAGATCGGGAAGAGCGCGTCGGCAAGCGGACGCGGATTGCGGCGCACGGATGCGGTGAGCGCTTCCTCGACCGTGGGCGCGAGCGCACGCGTCATCTGCGGATCGTCCTTGCGCAGCAGCATCGCCACCGGCAGTACGCGGCTCACGTCGCGCGCCTGCGTGGCGGGGTCGTCGAGGCGCGCCTGGATCGTGCGCAGGTGGCGCTGCTCGGGCCCGACGATCAAGGACCGCAGCTCGGCGAAGTCGGCTGCGTGGGCCGCGTCCGCGGCCGGGTGGCGGTCGCCCTGACGGGCGGCCGCGATGTTAGCCACGCCCCGCGTCCTCCGTAGTCGGCAGCTTGAAGTCGTCGGTGAGCCGCATGGCCATCTCGGTCAGCAGCGCGGCGAGCGACGCGCGATCCGTCTTGTCGCTCTGCAGGCGCGTCGACTCACGCGCGAGCCGTTCGAGGATCTGGTCCGCCTGCCGCTTGAGATCGTCGGAGAGCTGCTGGTGTTGATCGTGCAGCTGCTGCCGGATGTCGCGCAGCCCGCGCGCCATCTGATCGTCGAGCTGACTGGTCTTCTTCTCGAAGTTCCGCGCGGTGTCGTCGAGCTGTCGCGCCAGGTCCTTCGTTGCGGAGGAGCGATCCTCCTGTTCGGCCTTCACCCGATCGTTCAGCGCGTCGACCTCGCGCGCGAGCAGTTGCTCGATCGCGGTGAGACGTTTCTTGACGTCCTCGCGCAGCTCACCCGTTTCACGGACGATGCGCTCCTCGAGCGCCGTGAACTTCCGATCGTAGTCGCGCATCTGCACGCCGAAGAGCAGATCGCGGACTTTTTCGAGATTGTTCACGCCTCCGTCCACCTCTGGTGTCCGGAGCGTCGCGCCCGTGTTCTGAGATTCGACGGTGGTGGTCACGGCTGTTGCCTCGTGCATGGCCCGGCCCCTTTGATGCCGCCGGGGTTTCTGGTTGACGGGCCGGGGGCGGCCCGGTCCCCGGGGAATCGGAGCGTAACACAACCCGTCGCGGCCGTTTCATCCGTTTCCGGGCTGCATCGCCACCGTAACAGGGCGTATCCTTTGGCCCTATGCTGACTCGTCTGTTGCTGCTTGGGCTGCTGCTGGTTTCTGTCTGGGCGAACCCGGCGCAAACACCGGGGGCGACCCGCAAGTACTTCACTCCAGACGGCAGAATCCGCGTTGCGCTCGCGAAACAGCCATTCTCGCCAACCGGGCCTTCCAAGGGTCCGCAGACGATGGCAGAGGGTGGGATTCAGAGGACGCTGCGCGAGATGGGTGCCGAGGTCAGGCTCCAGGAGGCACGACTCTCGACAGAGGAGGACACCGAATACGGTGGCTGGAAGCGGCTCGGCTTTGCCCTCGGCCACTTCGCCGATCTGGTCGGCCAGAACGAACGCGACGGGTACCTGACGGTCGGCCTGCTCGCGACCTGTCCGTCGATGCCCGGACTCGTCGCCGGCCTGCAGCATTCGGGAGCGACGCTCGAGCCGCTGCGGATCGGGATGCTGTGGCTCGACGCACATCCGGATTTCAACACACCCGAGACGACGCGCAGCGGATCGCTTGGCGGCATGCCCGTCGCCGTCGCGACCGGTCGCGCTCTGCAACGGATGCGGCTCGACGCGAAGCTTGATCCGCCGCTTGCGGATCGTCAGGTCGTCATGGGCGGCGTGCGGCTCACCGATCCGCTCGAGCAGCACCTGCTCGACCAGTCGCGGATCGAGCAGATCTCCGTCGACGATCTGCGACGAGCCACGCCCGCGGTCTTCCAGCAGCTCGATCGGCTGGCGAGCGCGAACGACAAGCTGTACGTCCACATCGACATGGACGTACTCGACCCGCGAGAAGTGATGGGGCATGGCAACAAGGTGCCGGGAGGACCCTCGAGCGAAGAGCTCGCGCGCCTGTTCGAGGAGATCTTCCGGCGGTACCACAAGGCCTCTGCGATCGGGTTCGCGACGATCCCGTCGACTGACGAGGGAGGGCTGTCGATTGCCGCCGTCAATCGGATGATTGCCGCCGCCGTTCGCGGCGTCACATCTCGTGCGAGTACCCCCGCACGCTGATCGAGTGCGTACGAGATCGAGTACATCCCAGCCGACGGCGATGCTCGTGCTGGTGTTTGCGCTCGCCGGCGCGCTTGCCGTGCCGCTTCACACCATCGCGACTCCTCTTGCCGCGATCATTGCGGCGGCAATCGGTCTTGCGGCGCTGCGCGTCTGGCGATGGTCCGGCTTGCCTCAGCCCGCGCGCGCAGAGGGCAGGCGCGCGCTGCTCTGGCTCTGCCTGGGCCTATGCGTCGGTCTGCTCGTGCTCGCAGTGATCCGCCTCGTCATCGAACCGATCGTGCCCGCGATTGGCGCCCGCATGGCGGTCGCCGGAACGATGTCTGTCTGGCGACGTCTCGAGATCATCTACGTTGCCGCCGTGGTCGAGGAACTCATATTCAGAGTCCTGCTGTTGTCGGCCGTCTCCGGCATCCTCGCGAGGCTTTCGCGATCCATCACTCGACCCTCTGCCAGCCACGTCTGGATCGCGAACGCCGTTTCGGCGCTGCTGTTCGGCGGCGTCCACTTGTTCTCATGGAGCGCGGGGACCGGTCCGGCACTGCCGCTCACCGTCGTGCTGCTCAATTTCCTGGGCGGCCTCGCATTCGGCTACGTGTTCGCGACTCGCGGCATCGTTGCCGCCATGTGGACGCACGCAGGAGCCGACTGCGCTATCCAGTTGATAGGACCGCTCACGGGTTGACGGAAGTGGGGCACCACTCTGGGCAATGCGCTGCGCCGCGGATACAATGCGCTCCCGTTGACGGCGTCTTCCCGCGAAACCTTCGGCTCCCGCTTCGGCGCGATCATGACGATGATCGGCGTGGCCGTGGGGCTTGGCAACGTCTGGCGCTTCCCCTACATGGTGGGCACGTTCGGCGGCGCGGCTTTCGTTCTCTTCTACATTCTCATCGCCGTCGTGATCGGCGTGCCGGGCCTGATGGCCGAATTCGCCCTTGGACGTCACACGCGCCGCGGCACCGTGGGCGCGTTCGAAGCGGGCGGATTCCCTGCCGGGCGGCAGGTTGGCTGGTTCTTCTTCGTCATCGTCGTCGCGGCAACCGGATACTACGCGGCTGTAGTCGGCTGGGTGCTGTATTACGCGATCGGCCAGGCGGCGCAGGCGACCGGCGTTCCCTTCGACGCTGCGGCGATCCTGCCTCCCGATCATGGCTTCGTCGCCAAGTCGTTCGTGCTGCAACTGGTGTGCACGGCGGCCGTCATGCTCGCGTGCGCGCTGGTGATGATCAAGGGGCTGCGGGCGGGCGTCGAGCGCGCGAGCACGATCATCATGCCGGCGTTGTTCGTCATCCTGGTGATTCTCGCCGTGCGCGCGGTGACACTTCCTGGCGCCGGCGAAGGGGTCCGCTGGTTCATCCTGAAGTTCAGGTGGGCCGATCTGACGCCGGCGGTCATGATGGCATCGATCGGTCACCTGGTGTTCTCGCTCTCACTCGGTGGCACCTTCATGGTCGTCTACGGTTCCTACCTGAGTGACACTGAAAACGTCGCGCGGCCCGCGATCTGGACGGTGATCGGAGATACGGGGACCTCGATGCTGGCGGGCCTGGCGATCATGCCCGCGGTGTTCGCGCTGCACATGGCGCCGGGCCAGGGGCCCGGACTGTTGTTCTCGACGCTGCCGCAGGTCTTTGCCGCGCTTCCACTCGGCTCGCTCTTTGGCCTGCTGTTCTTCGCTGGACTGTTCGGGGCCGGCTATCTCTCCAACGTCGCCGCCGTCGAAGTGCTGGTTGCCGGTCTCACTGACAACACTCGATTGAATCGGAGAACTGCCGTCTGGTTGACGTCGTTGGCGGGGTTCGTGATCGCCATCCCTCCGACGCTCAACAACGCGATCTTCGTACCATGGGACCTCACGTTCGGGTCCGGCATGCAGACACTCGGAGCGCTCATCGCCGTTCTCACCGTCGGATGGTGCATGGACCGTGGCGCCGCGCTGAGGGCGCTGTCGACAGAAGGAGTCCGCCCCGTGCCGTACTGGTTGTTCGTCTGGATCCGCTTCGGCATCCCCGCGATCATCCTCACGGTTGGTATCTGGTGGCTGCTCACCAGTGTCATCGGGACCGTCCAGGCCGTATAGTTTCTGCCGTGCCCGTTTCCACCGACAACTCCACGCTCATCTATCGCGCCCTCAAGGACGCGGGCGTGCGCATCATTTCGGCGCTGCCGGAAACCTGGCTCGTTCATCTCATTCGCATGGCAGAAGACGATCAGGACATGACGCTGGTGCGCCTCGCCAAGGAGGAGGAAGGCGTTGGTGTCAGCACTGGCGCACACCTCGCCGGCGCGAAATCCGCCATGCTGATGCAGAACCACGGCTTTCTCGCCGCGATCAACGGCATCGTGTCGTGCGGGCAGCTTTACCGGATTCCGCTGCTGATGTTGATCAGCCAGCGCGGCTCGTTCGGCGAGCGGGATCCGTGGCAGTGCGAAGGCGGCGGCGTGACCGAGCACGTGCTCGAGGCGCTGCGCATCCCCTTCGACCGGCTCGAAGCGCCCGAGCATGTCGGCAAACGGATCGCGAAAGCGCAGACGCTCGCGTACTCGGCAAGCCGCCCCGTCGCGCTGCTTCTGTGCCGGGACCTGATGTGGGAGGACTGATGCGGCGGCTCGACGCGATACAGGCGATCTATCCGGAGCTCGAACGCTCGATCGTTGTCACGATCATGGGTGCGGTGGCAGCCGAGGTGCAGTCCATCGGCCACAGGCCGAACTTCTTTTACCTGCAGCACGCGATGGGGCTTGCCTCGTCGGTGGGGCTCGGCATCGCGCTTGCGCGCCCGGACCTGCCAGTCATCGTGCTCGACGGTGATGGTTCCGTACTGATGAATCTCGGTGGTCTCACGACGCTCGCGCGATATCGGCCGAAGAACCTGATTCACCTCATCTTCGATAACGAGAGCCTCCTGTCGGTCGGAGGATTCCCAACGGCGACGTCGACGGGAAGCGATCTCGCCGGGATTGCAAAGGCGGCCGGCGTGCCGCGGACGGCGACCGTGCGTTCGCTCGACGAGCTGCATGCGCAGTTCAACGCGGCGCAGCGAGCCGGCGATCTGACGACGATCGTTGCCAAGGTCGACGCGGTAGGCCCTTCCGGCTACGTCACGGATCTCTCGTTGCTCGAAAACAGATATCAGTTCGCGCGCTACATGAAGGAACAGGAAGGCGCCAGACCCTGAGGCCGGCACAGGCCCGATCCACCAGTCGGGCGTAAGGAAATCGATGTCGCTACTCACACAACTCGTCTCCGAGCTGAACGCAGGTACGCTGAAGGTCGTCGATCTGACGCAGCCGCTCGGCCCCGACACGCCGGTCATCGGCCTGCCTCTCATCTTTGCTTCGTCGCCGGGCGTATCGCTGGAGGTGATATCACGCTTCGACGACAGAGGGCCGGCCTGGTACTGGAACACCATCCGCATGGGCGAGCACACGGGCACACACTTCGACGCGCCCATTCACTGGATCACCGGCAAGGACCTGCCGCAGAACGCCTGCGACACGATTCCCGCGAAACAGTTCGTCGGGCCAGCGTGCGTCATCGACGTCACGGTTGACGTCGAGCGCAATCCCGACTTTCTCCTGATGCCGGACCACGTCGCCGACTGGGAGGGGACGCATGGAAGGATACCCGTCGGCTCGTGGGTGTTACTGCGGAGCGGATGGAGCAAACGCACGGACGCGCACGCCTTCCTCAACGTAGCTGCGGACGGTCCGCACACTCCTGGATTTCACAAGTCGACGTCGGAGCTGCTCGCGCGCGACCGGAACGTGCTTGGAGTCGGTGTCGAGACCGTCGGCACCGATGCCGGACAGGCGGGCACGTTCGACCCGCCCTTTCCGAATCACGCGACGATGCACGGAGCAGGGAAGTTCGGCCTGGCGAGCCTGACGAATCTCGACCAGCTGCCGCCCGTCGGCGCGATCGTGATCGCCGCGCCGCTCAAGATCGTTGGTGGCAGCGGCAGTCCACTTCGCGTTCTGGCGATCGCGCCTGCCTGACGCAGGCGGATTCGTGATCAGAGCAGACCATCCTCAGTCGCGCCGGCTGCACGCGTGGTTTCTTGGCGCGCTGCTCGCCGGCGCCGTGCTTCGTGTCGCCGCGCTCCCGCTCCCAGGCACGGGGGACGTGCTCGTCTGGAAGGTGTGGAGCTTCGGCGCCGCCTACGACGTGACGGCGATGTACGGCGTTGGCGGGTCACCGCCGAACCAGCGCGTCGTCCACTGGAAGGGCGAATCGATGACCGTGGATTATCCGCCGGTCGCCCTCTACGAGCTGGCGCTCGTTGGTCGTGCATACCTTCAGTGGGATCCGCTCTATCCCGATTCAAGAGCATTGACGGCGCTGATCAAAGTCCCGGGATTGCTCCTCGAGATCGCTCTCGTCGCGCTCGTACTCACATGGGGTCGGCGTCATTACGGCGATCGCGTTGCACGGTGGACGAGCCTCGCGTTGTGGCTGAACCCCGCGCTGCTTCTGAACGGCCCGGTCCTCGGCTATCTGGATCCGATGATGTACGTGCCGCTCGCGGTTGCCGTCGGTGCCGCTGCCGCTGGACCGCCGTGGCTCGCCGGTGTCTGCAGTGCCGTAGCTGTTCTGACGAAGGCGCAAGCGATCTTCGTGATGCCGGTGGTGGTGACGCTTGTATGGCGGCGCGGACCGCGTCCGCTTCGCGAGCTGGTGCAGTTTGCTGCGGGCGGAGCGTTGACCTCCGTACTCGTGGTGCTGCCGTTCGTGCTGCGAGGAGCGTGGCCGAACATGGTCCAGTCTCTCGGCCGCCTCGCCGCGCACGACATGATCTCGGCGCAGTCGGCAAATATCTGGTGGATCGTCACGTGGGTGATCCGCGTGGCCGATTCCGTTCAGGACTGGGGCTGGCACCGTGCCTTGACGCAGGAGGTGCGAATCCTCGGCATCTCGACCGCGATATCGGTGGGTTATCCGAACTTCAGAACGATCGGCCTCGGGCTCGTCAGCCTCGCGACCGGGTGCTCCGTGTGGTGGGCGTGGCGCGTTCGATCCCTGGCGGGCGCCGCGGCGATTGCCGGATGGATCGCATACGCGTACACGATGCTCGGCGCGCAGGTACACGAGAACCACCTGGTTCCGGCAGTTCCGCTCCTTGCCATTGCTGCGGGTCTCGACGTTCGTCTTCGGCGGACCTTCTGGACGGTCTCGGTCATCGCCGCGCTGAACCTGTATTTGTTCTACGGGCTCGTTCCGGGATCGCCGCCGATCCTCAGCCGCGGCGCGACCGGAATCGATGTCACGGTCGTTTTGAGCATCGTGAACGTGTGCGTGTTCGTCTGGTTCACCCGGCTGCTCCTGCATCAGCCAGCAATTCAGGAAGCACCAGGCTGATCGAGCCGTTCAGGGTGACGTCGGCGATCTCGTCGAATACCGTCGGCTGCCCGTTCACGATGATCAGCGCGCAGCCGCCGGCTTTCGCGACCGGAACTGCTGCCGCGATCGGATAGACCTGCAGACTGCTGCCGACCGCGATGAGGCAGTCGGCTTCCCCGGCCGCACGCATCGCTTTGTCGATCACGGATGGATTCAGCGGCTGCCCGAATGAAATCGTGTCGCTCTTGAGGATGCCGCCGCACTTCTGACACGGTGGATCCTCCTCGCCCGCGCGAACGCGGTCGAGCACACTCTGCATTGGCTGACGCCGGTTGCATCCCAGGCACACAGCGGCGTGCAGCGTGCCGTGCACCTCGATGACCCGCTGCGGCGTATTGCCAGCACGTTGATGCAGCCCGTCGATGTTCTGCGTGATGAGCGCGTGCAGCCGGCCACGGCGTTCCAGCTCCGCGAGCGCGCGGTGCCCGGCATTCGGTGCCGCCGTCCATGCGGGGTGTGCGAGGCGGCTCTGCCATGAGAGGCGACGCACCTCGGGATCCGACATGTAATAGCGGATGTCCGACATGCGTTCTGCCTTCGGATTGAGCGTCCAGACACCGTTCGGCCCGCGAAAATCCGGAATCCCTGAGTCGGTCGAAATGCCGGCGCCCGTCAGGACGACGACACGCCTTGAGATCCCGACTTGCCGCCGCGCGAATACAAGGCTGTCCAACACCATTCCAAGTTACTACGGCGCACGGATCATTTTCGGCTTGCGGCTTGCGGCTTGCGGCTTGCGGCTTCCGCGTCCGTCGGGGCCCCGGAGCCCGGATTAGAATTCCCGCTGATGGCGAAGAAAAAGACCGTCAGGCGCCGCAAGCGGATCGCTGCCCGGTCCGTCGGCCTGGACGCACAGGAAACCGCGGCGGTTCAGGACGCTGCAACGCGCGGTCTCGCAGACCAGGTCGCCGCCGATGGCGGGGCTATCCTCGCAACGTACCGGGAGCCATTCGGCGGAACGCCTGCGCTGCTGGCATCACTGCCGATCGATCGCGTCGAACCCACGCCTTATCAACGCGATCCATCTGAGCCGCACGTCAAACGACTCATGAACGTGATCGAGACGCTCGGGCGTTTTCTGGACCCCGTCATATGCGTGCGGCAGGGTGACGCGTACCTGACGCCGAACGGCAATCACCGGCTGCAGGCGATGCGGAAGCTCGGGGCGAAGTCGATCGTCGCGCTGATCGTGCCGGACCGCGACGTGGCATTCAAGATCCTGGCACTGAATACCGAGAAGGCGCACAACCTGAAGGAGAAGTCGCTCGAAACCATCCGCATGCTGCGCGCGCTGGCCGACGAGCGTGCCGGACGCGATGAGCGGGAGTTCGCCTTCGAGTTCGAGCAGCCTGCGTTTCTCACGCTCGGCGCCGCATACGAATCGCGTCCACGTCTCGGCGGCGGTGCGTATCACCCGCTGCTGCGACGCATCGACGACTTTCTCGACGAGCGTCCGCCCAGGGCGCTGAAAGAGCGCGAGCGCCGCGCGGGTCTCGTCCTCGCCATTGACGATCAGGTTGGAGCGATCGTCGATAAATTGAAGAAGCGCGGCTTCACCAGCCCATACCTCCGCCCGTTCGTAGTCGCGCGCATCAATCCAATCCGGTTCTCGAAATCGACCGAGTTCGATTTCGACGATGTGCTGGGACGGATGAAGAAGGCAGCGGAGAAGTTCAACCTCGACAAGGTCCGCCAGGAGGACATCGTCAGAACGGGCGGTGGCCCTGTCGACGAGCCGGAATGAAGAGGATGTGAGCGTGCCTTCACCGAAGCTGCCGGCAAGAGTCATTGCGGCGATCGATCAAGCGAAGATCCTCGGCATCCGGGCCGGAGCGCGCTCGGATCATCGGTTCATCGGCGTCTGGCCCGTCGTCGTGGATGGACGCGCATTCGTGCGGTCCTGGACCCTGAAGCGGAACGGTTGGTATCGAACGTTTCTCGAGGATCCTCTGGGAACCATCCAGGTCGGCGAGCGTGAAGTCCGGATCCGTGCGGTTCCTGTCCGCAGTGAGCGGATCAGGAACGCGGTGGAAGAGGCCTACGCGCGGAAATATCCCACGCCGGGGTCCGCGAAATACGTCCGCGGGTTCCGGACGAAGCGCCGGCGCGAAGCCACCATGGAGTTCGTCCCGCGTCAGCGCGGCTGAGCTGACGGATCCAACCTTTCAGGGGCTTCTGACCGTCAAACCCGGGAAGATGACACACAGGAGCAACCCGATGCCTTTCGTTTCCCTTGCGTTGACGATCCTGTTCTCGGCCGTCCCCGTGCTGGCGCAGACCGACGGCGCCTTCACGCTGCGCCAGTCGAGCCGCGACGGGCGCGTCAACTTGAACTTTCAATATGAGGATGGCCACTCGAACTGGGGTCGAGACTTCGAACGCTCGGCGTTCTCAGACGTCAAGCAGACGGGGGATCGCATCACTTTCGCGTTGCGACGGGCGGCCGGAGTGTTCACCTTCGAGGGCCGCGGTTCCATGGAGCGCGCGTCTGGATCGTACGACTTCGCCCCGAGCGCCGATTTCCGTCGTGACATCGAGCGGATGGGATTGCGCGGGGTCGACGACAAGGCGCTGTTCGTGTTCGCGCTCGACGACCTGACGGTCGACAAGATCAAGCAGCTGCAAGGGCTGCTGGCGGATCAGATCGATACCGAGCAGCTCGTCAGGCTGATCAATCACGGCGCCGGCCTGTCATACGTGCAGTCGATGACGGACGCTGGCTTCAAAAAGCTGTCCGCGGACGAATATCGTCGCGCTCGCGATCACGGCGTCACTGCTGATTACGCGCGCGAGATGGCGTCGCTCGGCGGCAAGCTGTCACTCGAAGAGCTCGTCAGGACACGCGATCACGGTGTGACCACCGACTACGCGAAGGCAATGCGCGACGCCGGCTACGAGCTCGGTATCGAGGGGCTCGTCCGCGCGCGCGACCACGGCGTGACCGCTGATTACGTGAAGGCGATGCG
>Ga0247824_10000817_pt1 | contig 16382 bp, 14 predicted proteins | sample 13C_PalmiticAcid_FD_194412 | JGI IMG/M metagenome (GOLD analysis project Ga0247824, IMG submission 194412) | Soil microbial communities from agricultural site in Penn Yan, New York, United States - 13C_PalmiticAcid_Day48 | ecosystem: Environmental > Terrestrial > Soil > Agricultural land... | reverse complement strand
GCTTGGCCTTTTCAGTCTCACGCTTGAGCTTGCCCATGGTCTTAAGGTCCTTGGTAATGTCCTTGCCGTTCTTCTTCTTGTATAACTTGACAAAGTGGTCCATGACGCGGTGGTCGAAATCCTCTCATCCCAAGTGGGTGTCTCCGTTGGTGGCAAGAACCTCAAAGAGACCATCCTCAATCGACAAGACAGAGACATCAAAAGTACCACCACCGAGATCGTAGACAAGGATGGTACGTTCACCTTCCTTCTTGTCCAAACCATAGGCGATAGCGGCAGCGGTGGGCTCGTTGATGATACGGAGAACGTTCAAACCGGCGATAATACCAGCATCCTTGGTGGCCTGGCGCTGAGCGTCATTGAAGTAGGCGGGGACAGTGACGACGGCGTGGGTGACCTTCTTGGAGAGGAAAGCCTCAGCGATCTCCTTCATCTTGCCCAAAACCATGGCCGAGATTTCCTCTGGAGTGAAGGTCTTGGGCTCACCCCTGACCTGGACCTCGATGACGGGGGCTCCGGACTTGGACTTGACCTTGAAGGGGAAGTGCTTGATATCGTTCTGGACATCCTTGTCATCGAAACGACGACCGATCAAACGCTTGGCGTCGAAGATGGTGTTGGTGGGGTTGGCGGCGTACTGGTTCTTGGCGGCATCTCCGACAAGACGCTCGTCCTCGGTAAAGGCGACGTAAGAAGGTGTAATACGGTGACCCTGGTCGTTGGCGATGATTTCAACACGTCCGTTCTTGTACACACCGACACAAGAGTAAGTGGTTCCAAGATCTATCCGAGTCCGAGGATAAGAGGAAGAAAGTGGTGTGGTTAAAATGACAGATCAGACGCGCGATAGTAGATCCATGTTCAGCATGCTTGTTTGCTGGCGTTGTCGGGACAGATCGCATTGCCAAACGAGCTGGATCAGATCGGCAGGTGCCCTCTGCTGCGGGTGCGATGTGGCGATCGTCCCCCAGAATCCAACGGGAAACGAGTGTAGTACAACGGTTGTCCTTGTCGCGCTGGATCGATCGCCTTTGTTCTGTTCTTTCGCATGGCTGATCCAGCAGCGATCGATGGGTTTTCAGTCGCCTCGAGGTACGACTCGAGTGATAAAGAGAAGAAAGGGAGATCACTTACCAATACCGATAACAGTGCCATAGTTCTCGCGGTTTTCTTCTGGGGTGCTGGCCTTGACGGTCGTGAGGGCGACCAGGCAGACCAATGCCAGAGTCAACAGAGCGAAGACGCCCTTTGTGAGCTTTGACATCGTGAATGAGAGAGAGACGGAGAAAGGGAGTTTGAGGTGGAGGAAGGAGTGGAGAAGGGGGTGATGATGAAAGAAGAGAAAGGCAAGATCCCCAACGATGAGATGAGAATATATAGTGGGCTATTGTCCCGCTGTACCGTACTACGTGGGACTCCACGAAAGGGAGAAGTCCAGGGAAACCACCGAGAGGCACCCGTCGATGGCTTGTCACACGCTGATTGGCGGACCAAAGATCGATTGCTGAGCTGGTGAAACCATGGCACGTACATATACGTTGTTGGCAGCCCCACGTCTTAAGGGCCCCACTAAGGACTGCTCAACGCAATTATGCATATCAGACCAGAGCAAGCTGAGCACTCTTGTTCCTTCTCTATTCTATCTCGACTACAATGGTACATACAGCTGCTGGATTGTGATCCACTTGCCTATCCATCCGCTCCATCTATCCATCCATCTGTGTGTGGGAGGATTCGACGCGAGTGTCATGGTCTCCCTCGCCTCGCATTGGCTATCAACTGTCCTGCAGCTCCATGGGACCCTCACTCGTGATCGTTGGGTGTAATGTCGCCAGCTCTCTGGATCAGTGATTCTATTCACCTCACTGGACTGCACAACAACTTTTTTCTTTAAACAGCAACAGGAGAGACTGACTGTCTTGAGGAAATAGATCAGTTCAACAGGACTTTTGAAGAGCACACCACGTTACGGAGGAAGCACCGATTCTGATCCTTCTGTGGAGCTGAATCTAGCTCTCGACTGATCAACAGTTTTCTACACTGGCTGATCTTTGCAGGTGGATTGCAAATAGTCGGACACGGACATGTTCAGTGGCAACGGCTATCAATGCAATGGTCAACTATCGCGACCCTTTTCTCTGTTCTGGCGAATCCACAGCTAACCGCAAAAGCATTTTCTCTATGACCATAGTCTCACCGTAAGTTTGAGAGGCCTCGCCACGGTTCCCTTGGATTCTTGCCCCGCAAGCGTGCTGCTCGCCACAGGGGTAAGGCCAAGTCCTTCCCCAAGGATGATCACACCAAGCCTGTTCACTTGACCGCCTTCATGGGTTACAAGGCTGGTATGACCCACGTCGTCCGTGACTTGGACCGTCCCGGCTCCAAGATGCACAAGAAGGAGATTGTCGAGGCCGTCACCATCATCGAGACCCCCCCAGTTGTCGTCGTTGGTGTTGTTGGTTACGTCGAGACTCCTCGTGGTCTCCGCTCCTTGACCACCGTCTGGGCCGAGCACTTGTCCGAGGAGCTCAAGCGCCGATTCTACAAGAACTGGTACCGCTCCAAGAAAAAGGCCTTCACCAAGTACGCCAAGCAGCACGCCAGCGGTGCCAAGCCTGTCCTGCGTGAGCTCGAGCGTATCAAGAAGTACTGCTCGGTCGTCCGTGTCATTGTCCACACTCAGGTCCGCAAGCTCAAGATCGGTCAGAAGAAGGCTCACGTTATGGAGGTTCAGTTGAACGGTGGCTCTGTCGCTGACAAGGTCAAGTTCGCCCATGACCACTTTGAGAAGACTGTCGACATCAACTCTGTCTTCGAGAAGGATGAGATGATCGATGTCATTGCCGTCACCAAGGGTCACGGTTTCGAGGGTGTCACTCACCGTTGGGGTACCAAGAAGCTTCCTCGCAAGACACACAAGGGTCTCCGCAAGGTTGCTTGTATCGGAGCCTGGCATCCTTCCCGTGTCATGTACTCGGTTCCTCGTGCTGGTCAGAACGGTTACCACCACCGTACCGAGGTCAACAAGAAGATCTACCGCATTGGCAAGGGCGACGACAAGTCGAACGCCAAGACCGAGTACGATTTGACCGAGAAGCCCATCACCCCTCTCGGAGGCTTCCCTCACTACGGTATCGTCAACGAGGACTTTGTCATGATCAAGGGATGCTGCGCTGGTACCAAGAAGCGTGTCGTCACTCTCCGCAAGTCCCTGTTGACCCACACCAAGCGCTCGGCTTTGGAGAACGTCCAGCTCAAGTTCATCGACACCTCCTCCAAGTTCGGCCACGGTCGCTTCCAGACCCGCGAGGAGCGCCAGCAGTTCATGGGCACCTTGAAGAGGGAGCTTTAAGTATCTCTTTACAACCACTCTTTGTGCAGGAAACGCGCGAGACGGTTTGTTTGAATAAAAAAAAAACCACACACAACATGCTCTTTCCGACGTCTGACTGAATGTTTTGCTCAACAAATGATGCTTCTTTCTCTGTCCCTGATTGCCGGGAACTGGCTCAGCTTGGTCCGAGCGTAACGTGTGCATCGCATCTCAGTGGTATGTGGAGCCTTCCCAATTGTGAGCACAGGGTCGTCAGTAGGGTGCCTATCAGTTTCCTCTCACTCCGTATTGGTGTTCAGCGAATATCTCTAACTGTCTTAGCATTGATATATATATATCACGATGCTTTGGCCGAGGTAACACGTCCCCTTCCCACCATTGTGTTGATGCTGCTGGTGATCCTTGCTTTGACATGCAACCTTGCTTAAACTTCTGGTGCTTTTCCCTAGAATTCGACAACTGCACTTAATAGGGCTACTTCTTAATAATGCTGAACGCTCAGAGGTAGCGGATCCAATTCAAAAAGTACCGAGTTTCCGAGCTACATCCATGTTGGCACCGCTTGAAGAACTGATATTGATCACAAAAACTCCTGGTATCCACAAAGTATCCTATCAAGGCTTTGTATAGCATTCCAAAGCAGCCACTGTTTCCGTGCTATATTGTCCCGTTACGACTTCGGCTTGGTTGCACAGGAATGAGAGCGATGCGACGAAGGCCAGGGTAAAAGGGAGGTGCCCAGACGAACGCCACAAATAATTTTTTGCCCTCTTTCCTTCGCTTCCAACAGCTCCCTTCCCCCACACCCACTCGCAATTGTAACGGCTATCACCTCGAGTCAAGATGGAGGCGAATCAATCCTTTCGCTTGGCTGGAACGACAGATACCGTGGTCATCCCTTGCGACCACATCGATGGACAACATATCATCTTTTGGGAAGACATCGAGCAAGCCTTTCCTGGAGTCCAAATCGTCAAGAGCGGCAATGCTGTTGTCAAAATGCTGAGGAACCGGAATCGAAACAGGTGGGCCGAAGGTTGCCAGCGTTACATGCGTTACATGCGTTGGAAGGGTGATCATCCTGAGCAAGTTCGCTGATACATAACTACCTCGTAGGATCGTACCTCATCGTATCAAGCACTACCCAGATGCAATCTTGGATGTTGTCTTGTCTACCAATTTTGGACATGTTCCTTCCGTGTCTTCGGTGCTGACTCCAAGCCTGTCTGCGACAAGTTGTCGAACGGGTGGTTCAGCCGAGAGCACGCCCGTCGAGAAGCCGCAAGCCGCTCTCCCAAGCACAGTGATCAAAGATTCCACTCTCCGCACTGTTCGAGGCCCACCTCTCAATGTCCAGGGGACTCGCGATACCACATTGTTGCCTGAACAATCTGCGCCATCGACAACCCAAGGATCCACGGACAATCAACAGTGGCTTTCCAATTTTCTTCCCGTCATTCAAGAGCACACTCAGATATCATTCAACCTGCATCGTTCGTTTTCTCAAGCTATCTTGGAGGGCAAAGTTGAAGAGTTGGATGGATTGAGCAAACTGTTCATGGCGTCCTTCCAGGGACTCCAAGCATCAACAGCTCAACTAGTCGAATTGCACAAGGCGCTAGAGTCCAAGCACTTCATCAATTGACTCTATTCAAGAGACATGTGCAAACATCTTTGCTCATTACAACGAACTACATGAGGGGCCGATTCCTCGGTTGTTCATAGTTCTTCCACAAGATAGGCGGCAATGGAACTCTGGAAACCCGCCCTCGATCAAGTTCCGACTGTACTTTCTATGCGAATGTGGGGAACATACAATGCCTACCAATAGCAAGACCCGTCACCATATTCATCTTGCCAAGCATGAAGGTTACGATATCATGAATCATAAGGAATTCTTTCAACGATACGGTACCTACGTCCTCGCAATCTTGAAGATGATCAGGTTCCGTATCCCAGCCTCCAATGTTACAGTTCCAGTGCCTCACTTGATCAGTGCCGGTGCAGTTGATAAGGTCATTGCAAGAATGCAACTGTCAACAGAAACTATCGAGCTTGGGATGGATCAAGTCATGGATTATATCGAGAAGATCATTACTGAGAACAATGAAACCATCGATGTGTCTTCAGGGCAGCTGGAGAACATCATGACACCGGAGGATGCAGATCTCCGTGATCTGGAATCGTACCTGAAGGGCCATGATAAAGGCGCGGTTCTGGGAAATTTGTGCAGGATCCTCACAGCTGAAGGACACGTCAGGTGGGTCTGCATTGACCACTACCGCATGAACCACCAAGAAAAACAGACGAATGCGCTCGTTGATGTTGTAGAGACGCTTGAAGGATCATTTGACAAGAACATTGGGCGCCTGGAGGTATGCCTTGAGTCGACTTCTGAAGTGAACCAGCTTTTTCGAGCAATGGAAGAAGCAAAGGCTGTGTACGAACTTCAGATCGAATTTTGGACAACCCCTCGCAGCGATATCACGATATTTAGAGATCTGAGAGATGCTCTTGCCAAAACGAACGTCGGTGCATTGGAGATTAGGCTGTCCTTCGAGGACGACCAGGGTTCTGCCTCTGAGGACGACCAGGGTCCTGCCTCTGAGGACCGCCAGTACTACGATCATATCATCGACATTATACAGCTTCCGTCCATCCAGTCTTTTACAATCACCGGAGATTCCACTGGTTTTATCCCACTCTTCGGCTCTCTAGGTCCCAACATCAACTTTCCCAATCTAAGATACTTGTCGGCCTCATTATCATCGTCGAATTCGGACATTGATGGACTCAAGAGCCTGATCGAGAAGGCACCTAATCTCTCCGGACTCTTTCTCAATGCGAACGCCGCGTGAATCTACAGCGCGATTGCGGGATACCAAACATTTCCAGTCACCTTCGCCTTCGGATGGATGCGCATTTTACCACCCAAAAGCGGATCACAGCAACCCACAGCAGAACTTCAACACCTGGAACATCTGTTCGAATTTCATGGCGAAAAGATTGAAACGTTCGAGTTCGATAATGACAATCTGAACAAGTCAATCATCGACGCCTTGGCCAAAGGAACTAAGAATGGATCGAGATTGAAAGAACTCGCCTTGCGAGATAGATATATGGAGCTAGGGGACGAAAGTTTCAGGAAGCTTGCCCGCATTGTTGCTCGATCCGAATTGCGCAAACTCGATTTCGTTGTTTCGTCAGATGAAAAAGGGCGTGTGCGCATACTGGAGGCGATTCCATGAAAGTATATCCGCCACATCGACATTCATGCGCCAGAATTTGGCGATCCGCTCAGAATGATGAAAGCTTTGGTCGATGGCATAAAGAGAACATCAGGAAAGGTTGTCTTGGATAGATTCAGGATATTCTCCTGGAATTCAGCAATGTGGACGCCCCTGGAAGAACAGTTCAAATCGTTTTTAAGCTTAACACGGCTCAATCACCTTGACCTGGCCATGAAGATGAGCGGCAAGCATCTTCTCTCGCTTCTCGAATCAATGGACACTTCACGATTGCAGCACCTTACCGTAGAGGAAAGTCAAAGCGACGACGCATTAATGGATACCCTTCGGTACGCACCAGAACTACATATCCTACATATACAGGGTGAGATGTACAAAAAAGAGTATCGGGTCATCCGGGGCGGCGGCGAGAATCACTTTATTCTAACTGACAGCTACCTGTAGTAAGAGCTCAATGTAACTTGTTCCTAGTAAAGACTTTGTGGTCCCCATGGCCGACGCTTGCTTTGGCTGTCTCTGATGAAATGTTGTCTGTCAGAATCTTTCAGAAAGATGCCTTTCTCACGAATGGATCGAAGGACATGTAAAACTGGAACCCCGATTCATTGTACATGTCCGTGTTCAGCTTTTATCTTTCAATCGCGATTATTTATGAATGCTCATGAATAATTGCCCATGAAACGCACGACGGATGTATTCTGAAGGCAAGTTGTAGAATGAGAATTGAAGAGGAGAGTATTCACGCTTGGCTCTTCAGCGACGTGGAGGCATCCATTGAAGGCTCTGTTGGACGCGGGAGTGCCTGCCACTTTCTTCACACACTGAGTTGATGTCTCCTGTTCACACCCTTCAGTGCCACAAAGAAACATTCATGAGAAAAGTCTCTGTTGAGGCATGACTGGCTTGATCGACTTGGTTGACAGCTCGTGTTGGATCGCTACTCACCATCAAGACCCTGCATAGTGTCCCTCCCTGTCTCTACCTGAATCATTGGGCAAGTGGCAAAAGCTGACTGCCTTTGCTCCGAGATCCTTTCGACAATCAGGAAGGCTTGTTTCCAAGGAATCATGTCCCCTGCAGCGTGGTTATTGATGCTGCTGGTGACAATCATCTCTGCCATGCCATCTTTCTACTGCGTCTCCAGGATGGTGGGTGCGACCATGATCAACGTCCTGCTGCCCCTTCCAAGGATTCAACAATTGCACGATTGGCTACTTCAAAAGGCTTGACGGGTCCATTCAGAAGGCACGCTGCCTAGAGCCCCTTCATCTTTAGACTGAGCTCCATATCTGCATCCATGTTGGCGCTGCTTGAGAGCACAAAAAGTCTGCAACGGCCTTGTGTCCATGAAGTATCCTGTCAAAGGCTATGCCATAGGCATTGATGCGAGTCGCGAAAGCTAGACTCATAGCATTTCGAGGCAGCCAGTGTTTCCGGGCTGTCTCATTGTCCCGCTGCGACTTCAGTTTGGTTGGTTGGTTTGGTTGGTTGACAAGGAATGAGAATGAAAGTAAAAAAAGGAGGTGCACGCCACAAATCAATTTTCGTGCTCGCTTCTTACCTTCGCCCTCACACTCACACTCACACTCACGCTCGCACCTCCCATCACCTCACTTTTCTCTCGCGCAGTTGGAGCCGCTATCGCCCCGAGTCAAAATGGAGGCGAATCAATCCTTTCGCTTATCTGGAAAAACAAGCATTGTTGAAATTCCTTGCGACCACGTCGATGGACAACATATCATCTTTTGGGACGACATTGAGCAAGCCTTTCCTGGAGTCCAAGTCGTCAAGAGCGGTAATGTTGTCATCAAACTGCTGAGGTGGCCGGTCCAGAACAGCAGGTGAGCCGAAGGATGCCAACGTGGGATGGATGCAGGAGTTGCAAGAGTGGCCTTACTGAGCATGTTTTCTATATGTGTTACCTTTAGGATGGTGCCTCATCGCATCAAATACTACCCAGGCGTAGTTTTGGATGTTGCCTTGGCTACCACTATTGAATGCGACTCTACCGTGTCTTCGGAGGCGACCCCAGGTCTGGCTGTAACCAGTAATCCAATGGGTGGTCCAACCAAAGTTCCAGCCAAGGATACGCTCCTCGAGAATCCTCCGACCGCTCCCCCACCCCCAAGCACAGCGACAAGTGATTTCACTTTCAGTGCCATTCCGAGTGGACCTGTGCTTTCACCATCAAGTCTGCTCCCCGACTCCATATTGCCACCTGAACGAACTGCGCCGTTGTCAACTCTGGGATCTGTGATCAATCAACAGTGGTTCGCGCCCTTACTATCCAACATTCAAGACCATGTGCAGGCGTCGTTCAATTTGCGTCGTTCAATTACCCAGGCTATCCAGGAGGACAAGATTGAAGGGACGGACAGGTTGAGCGAACTGTTCATGGCGTGCTCCCAGGGGCTTCAAGTATCGACAGCTCCACTAGTCGAGTTACAAGAGGCATTGGAGTCCAAGCAGCTTCAAGCAATTAATCAATGGACCCAACTCAAGAGACGAGTGCAAGCTATCCTATCTCAAAACGAGGAGCTGCATGCAAATCCGATCCCTCGGCTGTTCATAGTTCTTCCACAGGACAGTCAGCGATGGCACTCCAAGAATCCACTCTCAAATACGTTCCGACTCTACTTTCTATGCGAATGTGGAGAACATACCATGTCTACCAATTGCAGGACCTGTCATCACGTTCATCTTGCCAAACATGAGGGCTACAACATCGTGGAACCCAGAGAGTTCTTTCAACAATATGGCACCTATGTCCTCGCGATCCTGAAGATGATCAAGTTTGGCATCTCGGTGGCAGGAGTTACCGTCCCACCTCTATCTCACTTGGTCGGTGGTAGTACGATTGATCAGGCTACCACAACGTTGCAGCTGTCGACTGAAACTATCAAGCTTGGGATGGATCAGGTTATAGGATGTCTCGAGAAAATCCCTACGAACAACAATGAAGTCGTCAGTGTTTCTACGGGGCAACTAGAGAGCATCATGGTACCAGAAGGTGCAGATCTACGCGATCTGGAATCGTTCCTGAGGAATCACGATAAAGGCAAAGTTCTAGGGAACCTGTACAGGACCCTCACTACTAAAGGACATGTCAGGTGGGTCTGCATTGACCACTACCGCAAGAAACACCAAGAGAAACCAGCGATAGTGCTCGCTGATGTTGTAACGGCTTTTGGAGGAACATTTGTTGAGAACATTGGACGTGTGGACGTGAAGCTTACATCAGACAGTCAAGCGAATCAGTTTTATCGAGCACTCGAGGAAGCGAAGGCTGTCTACGAACTTGAGATCGATCTTTACTGGAGTGCGGCTCACAGCGACATCAAGATACTGAGAGATACTCTTGCCAAAACGGATGTTGGTGTACTGGGACTTTCGCTGAGCTACACGTGCAAGTCGGACCTCGGTTCTACGAACTGGCTCCAGTACTATAACCATATTATTGATATTATGCAACTTCGATCCATTCAATCTTTTACGATCAACGGAATTTTCGAAGGTTTTATCCAGCTGTTCAGCGCACTGGATCCCAACACCAACTTTCCCAATCTAAGATACCTGAAGGTTGCATTGTGGCGGGACAGCTTGGACATTCCCGGGTTCAAGATGCTGGTCGAGAAGGCTCCTAATCTGTCCGATCTCGTGGTCGTCAATAGTCTTGAAGACGCACCACGAATCTACAGCGCGATTGGATATCATTCATTTCCTGTCAACTTTGAGAACCAAATGACGCGCATTTTACCACCGAAAAGTGGATCGTGGCAACCCGCGGAAGAGCTCCAAGACCTGGCACAACTGTACAAATTTCACGGTGAAAGGATTGAAAAGCTGAGATTATTCGGCTACCACGTGAGAGAGTCGTCAATCATTGATGCCTTGGCCAAAGGAACCGAGGATTGCTCAAGATTGAAGGAGCTGACACTGTGGGATACAAATCTAAAGATGGGAGAGAATATCAGGAAACTTGCCAACATCATTGCTCGATCCGAATTGCTCCATCTCCGTTATTTTCCATCAGTTCAGGCAATATGTGTGCACATACTGGAGGCGATACCGTGGATGTCCATCTGTCGGCTCGAGATTCCTGCACAAAGTGGTATCCAATTGGTCGGTGTGGTGAAGGTTTTGGTCGACGGCATAAAAAAGTTATCAGGAAGAGTTGTCTTGCAGGAATTCAAGCTTCAATCCGCAACAGGTTGCACCGTTTGTATGGCCCTACAAGAACTGTTGCAATCCTTCGTAGGTTTAACACAGCTTGAACACCTCGACTTGGACATGAGGATGACCAACAATCAAATTCTCTCGCTTCTCGAATCAATGGACTTTTCACGATTGCGACACCTTGTCCTGAGGGCTGACAAGAGTGAGGTCGACACACTAATGGGTGGCCTTCAGGACGCAGCAGAACTTCAGACTCTACGTCTGAATGGTTCCTTTGACTACACAGTGTATCATATCGTCCAGACTGGCGACAAAAATTCCATTGCCAAAAGTGAGGAAAGCGAATGGTAGCAAGGGCTCAAAGGTAGTTCGTACTCTCCGTAGTTGGCGCTCCCTTTGGTTGTACTTATACATGTAAGTGTTCCGTTTCTAGATGGTTAACGGATGGAGAGGCATAACAAAACCGACTACCAATTCATTGAACATGTCCATATTCCGCCTCTGTCTTTCAATGGATATTGTTTATTTATGCTCACGGGTGATTGATTGCCCGTCAAAGTCAGGATAGATGTACCCTGAAGGTAGGTTGTAATATAAGAGTTGAAGTTGAGAACATATTCATGTTAGAGACGAATATCGAACGATAGCTTATGATACGAAGTAGGTAGATGAACAGAGAGAGGCGAGGAAGGGGAGGAGGAGGAGGCCATTCAGTCGGTCAGAAGCTGCTGCTGGCTTCGTAAGAGACGCTCCGAGACTTTTTGCTTGAATGCCTTGCAGGGTGCGCGGTCCTCAACAAACGGAAGGAACGAGAGTTGAGGGCGATTATTGTTGGTCTTGTCGTTCACTGCGTTGAATGTCCAAGCAGTGTTGAAGACAATCCTGCGCATTACTCCAGCCAAGAACCCCGTACTGTGAAAGATTTTCTCTGCCGTAGTCGTGTCCTCCATGGCTGACTTGACGTTGGCCATTCGCCTAGCTTGGTACTTTTTAAAAGCCTTGTTGATCTCGTGTGGAGAGTTGTATTCCATGTCATAGAGAAGATTCACAAGGCACACACTATCCAACAGAGCTTGGGAGGTGCCTTGTCCACTCATGACTAGGTGCTGATGACATGCATCGCCTACAAGCACGATACGGCCATAGTGCCATGTCTTGTAGATACGTTCTTTCAGATCGAGGCGCGAGATCTTTTCGCGGGATGTATACCTCAAAAAGTCGCGAGCGCTTCCTGGACCTACAGCACAACGCATATCCAGCAAATCTTGAAATTCTTCCTCAAAATCCGGTGCTGTTTCCCACCAATCGTCATGAATCTTTTGGGTCCGGACCGTCGGAGGTGGGGAAGATGTTGAGGATGAAAAGGAGGACGAGTGCCGTAGGTGAGGACGTTTCGTGGATGGATCGCGCCGTGCCGTTGACGCCGATGCGTTCGAGTGTGAGTAGATATGCTGCCTATGCTTTGGTATTTGTAGTTGCCCATTGATACCCCATGCTATGCGATTGCCGGTGATAGGGTAATACCAGAACTGATGGATGGATGCAAGAAAGAGAAAAGGGCAAATGAGGATATGGGATGGGACGCTCAACATTCGCAGCCATTTTGAATCGCCCATTTGCTGCCTGTGTGTCCCGCTTTCTCTCTTTCCATCAAGCAATACATGTCTCTTACCGAGCAAGGTTGGTCCTTTGCACAGACGACTTGGAGCTCTGATTTTTCATCTGCGACAGTTGGGTAGAGCGTGCTGTCCAGTGGTTGTGAGATCCCGGCGATTCCAACACACTCGTAGACAGATGGTTCCAAATCGGCATCCGGCAGTTTCCCCGTCTCTGCCATTTGCGCAAACATGCGTTCACGTGTCGGGCTACAGGCACCATCTGCACCGACAATGATATCGCCATAGTAGGTTGACCCGTCTGAACACTTGCACGACACACCGTTTGGATTTTGAAGTGTCTCTACCACGACTTTTCCTCGGTGCAACGAGCCCTTGGGGACTCTTTCCAGCAGAATTTCGCGGAATGCTGTATGAGTAATGGTTCGATAGGCGTATCCATAACGTTCCTTGTCGACATTTGGAATGCGGCCAATCCTACGGGATTCGCTGTCAACGATCGTCACCCCTGAGATCTCCTTGGACATGCTTTCAATGTCTTTTAGCAATTCCATTTGCTCCATGAGCCGTAGTACAGGCGGACCCAGGGAGATGATTGATCCCATGTCAGGTTCCTCCCCTGTACTTTTTTCCAAGATTTGATACTCGATCCCGGCCAGATCCATCATGGCAGCGATGGCCAGCCCTGCGATACCACCCCCTACGATGAGGGCTTTGAGTGTGTTATGGTCCCTCCTGTGGGAAATGGTCAGAATGGACATGTCAAACGGTACGGCATTGGTACGGTCGTCGCAGGCCAACGGTGCATAGGACTGTGGTAAAGGCTTTAGGTCTGGGACGATCTCCGAGTCAGAGACCGATGAAGGCAGGTTTCCTCGGGATCGACTCTGCGGCATCTTGTCTCCGGGTGGGTGAATGAGTGTCTACCGACAATGGCTCGGGGTATGTTGTGCGAGTGTGCTGTGTGGTCTGTCGAAAGCTTTTTTTTTTTTTTTTTTTTGTTCCAGACGAGGGCGCTATACGTATCTGGGGGTTGAGGCGAGAGGCGAGAGGAAGGTAGGACGAGGAAGGTTTGTTCTGTTTGGGGAGACTTGTTCAGTGTTTCTCAGGGGCGATTGGGGGGAGGAAGGATGAGGATGGGGATGATTGAAGAGAGAGGAATCAAGAGCGAGAGCGACACTACCCAAGCCGGTTTCCAAAGTCTGTGCCTTTTTTTTGGAGCTGCCCAGGATCCCCCTCCCCAATGCTTGAGCTTGGGTGTTTTTTTTAACAGCCATGCTCACTCTCTCCCTCATTCCCCTCGCTGGATCAATTTTACGGTTGAGAGCAGGAGAGCAGGGGGAGAAGGATGAAATGAATTGGTGAGATACCCGAGGCGAGAAAGTGAACATCCCAGCCGGGCTGGGTGTCAACCCTCCTGCCATACCACGGATTGGCAAATGAACAAGGTCTTTACTGGACATCGCTCCTGGATCAACTGCGTAGGGATGTCCGAGGGTCATGTTACAGTCGGCTCTGCTCTCGGCTCCCTGCTCGGGTGGGATCCTCAGTCGACTCGACTCTGCCCTACTCTATACCTCTATACTCTACTTTATCGGCTGTACTTTATCCTCTTCGCACGACAAAGAGGTGAGCCAATGGGCCGCCCACCCAACGTCATGTCAGTGCAGCTGCACGCCTTTGGCGCCTCCCCATAATAAGGCTCACATAACAGCTGAGCAAACAAGCTATAAAGGATATAACAAGTGCCCAGCGGAAACAATGATTGCCCTTGCAAGTCTGAGGCTCTCCAGCGACAACGGGACGTGATGCATCCATAACGACACCAAACAGGAGGTTGAAAAGAAACCCTCCAAACCCTGCTCCCCAAGAAAGCCATCCCCTAATGCATTCAGGAAAAAAAAAAAAAAGAGCGAAGGAGGAGGGTGAGATAGACAGACAGACAGACAGACAGACAGACAGAGAGAGAGAGAGAGCACGTCGCGTGTGAGTGTAAGGTGTATAGAGGGGAGAGGGCCAGTGCACAATGACGCATGATGCTCACGAGTCAAGAGTCCATGGATAGGCTACGTACCAGTTTTGTCCGCAAGTGTCCTCACCCCATAGTTCGGCCACGATAGTACCAGAGACTCCAAAGAACCCACCGTAGGCAAGCCCTGTCAGGATGGAGCACAAGTAGAGCCATCGCAATGGTGCAAACATACCCACGAGTTGAGCGAGGGCCATGCAAATGGATGCTATAGGCAGGACATCCGTTCTGTAGGCACCATAGCGGTGGATAGCAACGTCGGAGCCAAGGCCGGAGAGAACACGACCCGTGTAACTCGAGATACTGATCAATGCTACATGGATGGCGCGTGTCGATGATACCGGGTTTGGTTCGCCCAAACTTGCCGCAAGCCCTACTGGCAGGAAGAGTGATTTCGCCGCCGCAACAGCGTCCACGATGGCTGAGATGGAGTTGATAATCATCAAGCCCGTTCCTGCCAGACAGAGCGTCACCACGAAGAAGAGTTGCGCGTTGGTATCCATAAAGAAGGCCTTGCCACTGACAGAAGGCGGGGTCCTTGTATGCCTGCCCTGAGCCGGTGTTCCAGCAACGTCATCCCTGAGCAGAGGCGTTTGCTCATCCTGTACCCGAGGAGGCGAGGCCGCATGAGCGTGATTGCTTTCCACACGGGCTTCAGGGGAGACCTCAGGAGAGGGCAGAATCTTCAAACCGATGACGGAAAAGAGGTTCGCACATCCACCAAAGATGCCAAGAAAGAGCAAGAACCCTTTCGTGTCCAGTTCCCGTCTCTCTTCACCAACGAGTTGATCGACATTCACCATGAAAAAGCTCTGGGCTATCAATGTCAACACTGCTGCGGAAAGTCCAAAAAAGCTGATGGGGATGCCTATCGGTTCACATTGGTTCAGAAGGCAAGATGAGTCTCTGGAGCGTGTCATCCATTGAGAGAACTGTCCTGATCGCGCTCTATCTATATCCAAAGTATCTGTGGGAGGTATATAAAGAGTTAGGCCGGGAAATTACCTAGTGCCAATCCGCGACCCTGCTTGAAGTTTTTGGCCAGAGAAGTGAACGCAGCCATGTAACTGGCGCTGCTGCCAACACCGGCAAGAAGGAAGCTGAAAGACATGATCTGGAAGTAGGGTGGAGGCAGGCCTTGCTCGACACGAGTGACACCGTTGGCATAGGTGAATGAGAGGAGGCTGTAGCCGGAAGCGATCAGGAAGGCGGCGTAGAGGGAGGTGGCACGCGGGCCAAAGTGGTCGGCCAGGAAGCCGTTGACAGGACCAGCGCCATAGAGGCCGAGGTCGCCAATGACGGCGATGAGGCTGGTCTGGGTCTGGGAGTAGCCCAGACGGCCGGTGAAGAAGGGGGCATAGAGGGTGTAGACGTAGAGCGAACCGGAGGCGAGCATGTTCAGGCAGGCGCAGGTGAAGGTGGCGGCGAGGAGGAAGGGCCTCCAGGTGCCGTGGGAGGTCATGGGGGGCGGTGATCGATGGGAAGAGGAATGATCTCTGGGGGAGTGTGAGAAGAGGAGTGAGTGTGAGAAGAGGAATGATCTCTGGGGGAGTGTGAGAAGAGGAGTGAGAAGTGGAGTGTGAGCAGAGGAGCAGTGCAAGAATAGTCCTGTAATTGAGCCATGCAAGGGTCAAAAAGTGATTCATTGGTGTGGCAGTGTGGAAACAATCAGCACACCTGTGACACGCAACTGAAATTCCACCCAGGCACATGCGTTTAGGGAGGTATGCATTTGGGGAGCACACAGCCATCAAACGTGGCAAGTACGATATCGTACGCGTTCAACTTTTAGAGATCTCTAGGAGGTTGGTCTAGAACAACATCCAATCTAGCTCTTTGCAATGCACATGAAGAGGGGGAAGAAAATGTCTAATAGCTTGATAGCTATCTATGGCTCCGTCGCAAATCCATCACCTTCTCTTCGTATCGTGTCAAGACTTTTGGTTCCATCTCCTGATCCACACCGCTCTCCCCTCCGC
>Ga0247824_10000816_pt1 | contig 16387 bp, 16 predicted proteins | sample 13C_PalmiticAcid_FD_194412 | JGI IMG/M metagenome (GOLD analysis project Ga0247824, IMG submission 194412) | Soil microbial communities from agricultural site in Penn Yan, New York, United States - 13C_PalmiticAcid_Day48 | ecosystem: Environmental > Terrestrial > Soil > Agricultural land... | reverse complement strand
ATAAACGGGTGTGCAAAGTGAACAGGTATAGCGAAGCCAGGAATGGGGGGGGGGGGAGTGATTACGATTACCAAACACAATGCGTTTCGGATCAACGTTGAACTCCTTGATCAACGATCGATACGCTTCCAAGCACTCATTCAAAGCACCAGGAAACGGTGTCTCGGGAGACAAGCCTAGTCATTCCACCCAATACCAGTGAAATTGAGTTTCGAATCAGGGGTCTTATCCAAGGTAGCGACAACAGTGATAGATCAGATAAGGTAGCCATGCTTGAGATCAGAGTACATACTGTAGTCCATTGTCAGAAATCCAATCTTGAGGTCGTGTTCCTTCTGGGCTTGCTTCATGACTCGGCGGAACATGTCAAGGCACTGCAGCGGATAGCCATCAATGAATCCACCACCATGAGCATACAACACCACCAGATCACAACCCTCTCCAATATCAACCTTGTTCGGGTCACCTTGCTTGTGATGCTGTTGCTGTTGTTCTTGAGGCAGCCCCTGGCCCTCATGATGAACTTGATCCTGGAAGGGGACCCAATACGCTTTCCAAGCATGACCTTGGGCCCCACGATCATCCACGGCGGCGTCCTGTCGACTTTGGTCTTGTGTTCCCGCGGCAAGTTTTTTGCCATAAACAGGCGTAGCCCACTGCGCACGGAGTTCAGGAGTGCCAAGGCCGACTTTGGATTGCAGTTTGTTCAGCGCAAGCGCAAAGACTTTACGTCGCTGATGAAGTGCGAGTCGATCACTTGAATGGCTCACAAAGGCGACTCCGCAGCCTTGTGAAAAGGGCTGCGTAGGTGGCGTCTTGCCTACGAGATTCAGGGCCACGTACTTGAGCACTCCTCCAACTATTGAATTCAGGGGGGCACAAACAAATCGTCATTCGCTCACCCCAAAAGTCGACCAACATCAGCCACGTTAATGCATTCAGGGTCTCTGCAACTCTCCTCGCCCGATGATCGAAAAGCATTCCATGTTTTTATGCATGGCAAACCTAAAAGCGACTTACGTCCAGAGAAGAACCAGAGGGGAAATACAAGTCCATTGCTATTGGAATGTAGGAGACGGGGCAAAGACAGCGTGGTGGTTCGAACCATGAATAAGTGTCACTGACATACTAGAGTGCAAAGAGTTCAACCCAATCACCAGTTATCACTCACGGTAGACCCTTCTTCGGAAGAGGATATGTCACAGTAGCCGTATGAGGTTGGGTTTGAAGAGTTGCCATTGAGAACTGTTGATCGCTTGATAGTCAACGTAACGTGATGATCCTCAGTGCGAAGGACGAAGGAAGAACAGTAATAACAGTAATGATAGAGGAGAGAGAGAGAGAGAGAGAGAGCTCAGAGAGGGAGAGAGGGAGAGAGGGAGAGAGGGAGAGAGAGAGAGAGGAAGAGAGAGTCGAAGTATTGAAAGTACATGTACAAAAGAGTCGACTCAATTGTCCCCCTGCATTGATGCACGTGTCCTCCCACATTCTTTGTCTCCCAGCTGCACCTCCCTTGTCCCGACTCTGCACAGATCCATTCCCATCGGTACAGAGTGAAAGTGTTGCACATTTTTCATCCTTCACAGGGCACTCACCATCGCTGATAATGGACCGGTTCTCTTGACACTCTTGTCCCAGTACCGCAATGTTTTCTAGACTACGTGCTACGAGACAGTCGTGTGGACAGTGTCGTGAGGATCTCCGTGGGCAAATGGAATTCAAGGTTTGGTTACACCAACAGCTTCGCCACCTTCGCCACCTTCGCCACAACCTTGCCACCTCGACTCGCCGCTAATCATTCATGAGAACTCATCTGTTACTCACCCCCTCGCAAAACTCCTGGGCGCGGTATGGACTCCCACAATAGCAGGGCTGTCGTAGCTCGTTTCATGGACATCCCATCTTGCTCTGCAGCCCTTGTCCCCTAGGCTGGTATCCCGCTTTCACTGCAGCCCTGTACACTGATCTAGAGGTCGGCCTTCTACTACAGAGAGCCGATGAGAGAAGATGTCATGACCGATGTGAGCTCTATTCAAGCTCTCGTTATTTGGACTTCCAAATACACTTCCCGGACTTGATTCAGCTCAGCCTACAAGGACTTTGCCCCACCCTTCAGTTCGAGTTTCAACTCGAGGATATCCACAAGCTGCAACTGAGGTGTTTAGACTGGTGAATACCTGGACCCTAATCATATCCAGCTGCAGATGTGCGCGATCCTCTCAAGAACTATTCCCTGTGGACTGATCATTGGGGTTCACCCATGTAGATTCGGAGAAATGGTCTTTCAATCGTTGACACAACATTTGAACACCCGCAAGTGCTCATTGCTGGAACCAGTCCAGGATTGACGCGAGGTGGTGCAGTGGTTTATGAACTATGTATCCGACTTGACTAATTCTTGAGGACTCGTTCTAAAAGTCCGAGGAGATGAGGCAATGACGGGAGAAATATCGACATCAATGGTAAACATCAACATCACATCAATACCACATCAACATCGATACCAATAGCAACAACGCACTTTTATCCTCGGAATGGAGATGTGACAATCTGCAAAGCCTGACTCATTTCCATCTGCGGACTAGAAAGCGAATTCAAAGGAGATTCCACAACTGCCTGCGTTGAATCAGTCGCCCAACTTGAGCATTGACCACCATTCAATCGGCCAGCGTGCCTATCCCCCAAGATGGTTGGATCCAGGAGCCGGAGACAGGCTCAGACCTCCTAGCGAGTTTAACGGCACATCGGCTTCGGCTTTGATGGGTTATTGCAGGAGATGGACAAGCATGATGTGGGGTGAACACAAGGGTCATTGACCAAGTCTTGTTCAGTCGAAGATCATCTTTAGGGGCGACATCAGGAGTTGAGGAGATTGTTGAGTGGAAAAAGAATTCAATGGCTTCAGGACATGGCTCTTCGGAACTTTATAGGGTTTACAAGATGGAGTAACCGCACAACGGACAAATGGGCGAACGGGAACATATAGACACACCTCTTCGCCACCGTGACCATTGTGGGTAATCTGCCATATTCCTCATTTCTCCCAAGCTTCTCTCTCTCCTTCTTCTCCATTCCTCCCGATTATCCAATCCCCCTTATCGCTCTGGGCTTCCAATACCGCCAAAATACCATCCATGGACCTTCCTGAGATCGTATCGATTGTCGCCAGCTTCCTTGGCAGATCAGATCTTGCGGCAGCAGCATTGGTCTGCAAAAACTGGAACGCCATTATCACATCTACCCTCTACTCCTCGATAAAGCTGACTGATTCCCCTGCCATCCGGTCACCAAGCAGGGATGGAGTAATGGCCAATATAAAATTCATTCAGTACCTCGACTTGAGCTTTTCTTCCAGTGCATCACAGTTCGAATACTTGTACACAATTCCTCAGCTGTGTTTCCCGTCCTTGAGAAGGCTTCGCCTTGACAACACTCAACACAATCTTCCGATCGATCACCAACTCCAGATCATCCGCAGGTGTCCGGCACTAAAGGACTTGATCTGGCTCAACCGTAGATTCGGTTCGTATCACTCTTATCCCCTCGACGAAGTCTGCGAACTCTTCAAGACCTACTGTCCATTCGTCGAGCGCTTGGATATTGGCGAAAACATGTTAGAAGACAACCATCTAGCTCAAATCCTGGACAACTGCTGTAGAATCAAGTACTTCTTTGTCCTTCCGTCCAAGTTTGGAGAGTTAGCCTTTGGATCGTTGGCCAAACACTATGAACATGTTCAAGACCTTCAACTGAGTGGGAGTAATCTGACGAGCAAGATGGCACAGACGATCATGACCACTTGTCCCAACCTGGCTCGCTTTTGGGGGGTTACCTTGGAAGCAAAAGATATTCTTGGGATACCAGATGAAAACGCGACGGGAGATCGTACGATTGTTCAACAAGGCCCCCTGGAGTGGGTATGCACCAATGTATACCTGTTGAGTATCTTCATATGCGGGCTGGAAACGAAATCTCTAGACTGGCATCAAAGGGTGTTTCAAAAACTTGCCCGACTGGACAAGTTGCTTTTCCTTGTCATTGGTCCCGGATCCTCATTTCGTGGGCAATCAGGAGATGGTCTGGACTTCAGACTAGAGGCAGGATTGAATCATCTTGGGAGCCTGAGACAGCTGGCGGTTCTCGATGCTAGGGGCCTGGTTCTGCCATTGGATGCGAAGGAAGCAAAATGGATTACGGAAACATGGCCTCGGGGTAAGGTTTTGAGGACCAAGGTCCGCATGACATGATCGTTCTTGACATACACAAATGTCACCGACAACGCATTTGTGGATGTGAAATGGTAAGCATCAGTAAGAAGAACACAAGTCCTTTAACAATTCATCTATTTTGATACACATATCTCACCTTCTCTCACTCTTTCTGTCTCTCAAGTTTCTGACTTTCCTCTCACTTCCTATAATCCGATGGCTTCTCATACTAGGCCCTTTGCCAACAACCTTTCGAATGTGAGGACCTGGAGCTCAAAAGGGAAGGCCCTCACGGCTTACACTGGCATTGAAGACAACAAAGAGCCTAGTGTTCGCCATTGTTGTCGATTTTCCAACGCTTGTTGACGCTTGTTGACACTTGCTGGCCCAATGGTCGCGAAATTGATCAGGAGTGTTTTTTGAAAGGGGAGTGACAAGAAACCACACACGATTTCCGGGAAAACATATACACACACCCTCAGGGTGCGATTCGGAACCAGTTACCGACTCCCACCGTTGAACTCGACATGTTGTAGTAACTAGTGGGTCCATTCGAAGCTCTTACTAAAAAACAAAACTGAAAAAAAAAAAAAAGATTATGAAATACCGCTCCATTGGGAAAACAGACATGCATGTAAGCGTGTGTTAATCTTGCAGGATGGGAATACTGCCTGCACTGATGCACTGATGGGAAATCTGACTGTGTCACCATCTTGCCCTGTGCTCCCCAATGTTGTACCAAAAATACAAAAACGCGAGAGGGATATCAGTGCTGTGCTCGACAGATAGATCGGCAAGGGGGATGAGAGTTTTGGGTTTTGGGTTTTTTTTTACTCAGAAACTCTTTTGTCACATGGGAAAGGCAGGCTCACAAAGTCACTCACGACATGCTTGCATCGATGTATTCCTGGAAGATGAACTCATTGCCCTCGTCTCCAGACTGTTCTTTTGACAAAGATTCACAGCGTTTAATCATATATACACGGAATATTACTTTGGGAAGAAAGGGCAACAATGGCAAGAAAGAAAAAAAAAGGATCCTTAGAGGTCGTTCAGGATGTGATCAAAGTCATCAATCTTAGTCTCAAGGTCGTGACGCTTGCGCTTCAGTGTAGGAGATTCAAGCATGCATTGCAATTCTGTGTTGTTGAGCCTGGAAAGCATGATAAAATACTCCTTGATCCGCTTGATCATATGACGCTCAAGTGTCTCCATCAACACCTTGTCGACAATGCGTTCACGCGCCGTCGTGAGATAGGCCGTGAGACAGGGGATGAATTCATTGGCTGTGTTTTCGTCATTCGCATCGACCATATACTGCTGTGTTGGCTGTGGCGATTCTGGCCATCCATTCTGCGAGGGCTGGGGTGTGCCAAAGGACGAAAAGGACGAAAGAGGTGGCGAGTCAATACTGGCGCGGCTCGTGTCAATCACAGGCGGGTCATGACGAGAGGTAGTGATAGTGGTCTTGGGGCGCTCCTTGATGATCTTCTCCCTGGTTTCTTGGTAGACACGGCTGAGGGTGAAGGGGGTAGACTCGTCCTCATAGACGTCCTTGATTGTCTCCTCAATCTTTTGGAATTGTTGCCGAGAGAATCGGTCAAAGACGTGCGTGAAGACATCACGCGTGGTAGCATCGGCGGTATGGCTGAGGAACCCCGAGATAGCTTCTGTGAGGTGTTTGTGCATCTCACGAACATGTGTCCTGGTGATCTTCTCCCATCCATCCAAGTAGTGTCCATTGACAATGTTTTTGAAGGTGGTGAAGGAGACAAAGCCCGGCAGGTCATTTCCCTTGTAGCGTGCGATTTGGAGCACAATCTTGGATCTGGGTATGCGGTTGTATTCCTTCTCCATCACCAAACGATATTCATGATACTGCCTGAGAAGCGACGAGCGCACAAAGAACGGGTCCAGGCCTGAACTTGGAATCTCCTTGTTCTTGAAGGCAGGGACGTAGTCACGATCGTAATCTGCGTTCAGGAAGCTAATCACACGTGGCTGCATGTCCAGAATCGCGTCACTGAGTCGTTCGCGCGCTTCATCGGTAGTGGCAATCGGAGTGCCCATTCCCTTGAGATCCTTCTTGTACGCATCGAGTGCGGCGTCGATCTCTCGTTTGAGGCCAGGCAGTTCCTTGCTGATATGCTCAAACAACAAGGTCCCTAGGAACTTCCTGACAGCGACACGACCCTTGCGATCAGTAGGAACAGCATTCCATAGGCCCGACCCAAAAAACTTGTCTTCCTCCACCCGCGACTCTTCCCACGACAGACCCTCCTGGCCAACTCCCGCATTGCGCATGACGAGATACCCTCGCTTCATGGTCTTGCTGCGGTTGAGAACAACCTCGACCCAGTCCTGAACCTGGCCAGGCTCGATTCGGTCTGGTTTGGTGACGATGGGGATGGTGCGCATACCTTCAGAGTCGTGCTCTGCAGCCTCACAAAGAGCTCTCGATGTGTTCAAGTCAACGTTGGCCTGTACAACGGCAATGATGATGGTACGTGGCTCCTGGATGTAGCGTCTGTTGATGGCGCGAATAGTTTCGGGGAGACTCTTCTCCTGTCCATCCAGCGTCGTGTTGATGAACCCTGGCAAGTCGATGACCGTCAGAGGGGACTGGTTGGGACCAGACAAAGTAAGCTCCAGCACCTTGTCAGAAATGTCACTAGTCTGGCAGAGAATGGCGACGGCTTCCTTGATCACAGCATGAAACGTCGCTGGCTTGGTGGCTTCGTGGCGCTTGTTGAACTCGTTCTCACCCTCGATCTTGGCTGACAGCACGTCCTCTTGCAAGGCAGGGTTGCGACGCAAGTTGACCTGTGTTGCAAAGCGCGTGCACATGCCCTTATCACGCGGGAAGGAGAGTTGGGTGAGTGCTTCGAGTACGCTCGACTTGCCACTGGACTGGTCGCCAACGATCGCCAGCTGAGGGATGCTCAGCTTGTGCATCAGACCATGGCTGTTGACCTTGTTGATCTTGTCAATAACACTCTGGTAGTCAGAGTCCCCGTTGAACATGGCTGACATGACGATGGAGCGGTTGTGTGTTGACTAAAAGAGATAGACTGGTGAGAGGGATGTGTTGCAGGATGTGGCGAAGACAGAGCTGTTACCTTTATATACAAATCCATGAACATCAGTGAAGGCGAAGTTGCACAAGGTCGCACAACAAGCGAACCATCGCGACGCTCTGTCCTTCTCCTCTGGCAGGTTCATCCATGCCAAGACCAACCTTCCCCTTTCATGCATGCATTGCTGTATGTGACTGGGAATCGAATGTTTCTGAGGGGGGTGGGAGAAAGATGGGTTGAACAGTATCGCGGGAACTTGGTACACCTTGGCACGGGTAAGAGTTCGCACTCTCAAAAAAGGAAACATCGATTCCTGCTTGAACGGCTCGGCGAGAGGGAGATGGAGCTTGTCCAGCATGTGGTATATCAATTTGAGAGGCCACGGGTCCGTGTGTAGGCAAGCTTCGCCAAGGTGCTGTGGTTTGCATCCCGCAAACAATATTGCATGTGCTCCCTGACAACCTCATGGACAACAACCAGCCAACACTTTCCCTCTTCCTTCCTCTTGGCTATCGACTGGGGCACACTTTCCCTATCTCTCAACGCAACAGCTGAGGCAACTTCCGGGCTAACGACTTGGCGGACACACTCCTTTTTTTTTTTCTCCCTCTGGGAACAAGTTGGACTAACTTGCTCGACTCTCGTGTGCAAACGCTTGAACAAACACTCCTCCATTCTTCTTCTCTCGACCCGCGACTGAGACAACTGCCTTCTGTATCAGATTCCTGGGCATCACTTTTCCACTTGAGCTACTTGAAGGAGAACGATGAAAGAGGACGCGTACCCATTTGGAGCGCGTGGAGAGTTTCATTGCAAGGATCGCCAGAGTCCATTCTGAGAATCTCACGGAGAACATATCCAATGCGTCTCTTGAGTGTTACGAAGATGGCGATCGTATGGGAGAGATCGTGGCTGCTGCAGGTCGCTTCAATGCTTGTGGTCTTGCTGACCCGCACTGTAAACCACGACGACGCCATTTCACTTTTACGCCTCCAGGAATATTTCTTTCCTGCTGTATGTCTGTGGGGTGTGAGATAAGTCTTGAGGGAATCTTTCACAAGGTTTTTGACGCCCATCGCCTTGGTTTTTTGTAATCCTCCACGATAAGGAGATCCATCTCTTCCTTTTCTTTATAGCGCCTCATCTCCCTCGTCAATTTGAGGATGTCATCGTGGGGTCGGAGCGTGCCCATCCTTGTCGTCAGGCACCTTGATCCATTCCACACTTTGTCATAGTAAGCGTCACTTATTTGGTGTGCAACGAGATGGACGACAAGGAGGCGTAAATATGTTCAACAAGGTAACGTCAGCGCCAATCAACAAACACTGTGCACTCCAAGGGAAGTGAACTCATTCTGGGTAAGACCCATTTTAAAGGATACAACTCTTCGAGGAGGCCGAAACGTACATGGGGTGATAACCCGAACTGATGCTCATCAGTGGACGCCTACATCCCCCAAGTTCTCTTTTTCCAAAGAATGGGAATCGATCCATATCCTCAAATATTCCTGTTTACATTCATCAAGGTGTTCCCATGCCTGGATTCTACCGTAGGGTGTCCTGGATGCCAAGTTTGTAATCTCTCTTTCCAAGTCCCGGCTCGCCATCCCCTATGATATGTAGGGGCGTGAACTCCCATAGAACCATAGAGGACCCAAAGGGAAGTTTGATCATTCTAAGTTTTCGAAGATTAAAACTTATTAGGAACTATTTTGTGGATTCTCGGATGGCCCACAGCTGTTTACCATTCTATACCTTTGGAGCTACCAGCTCGAGTGTTGTTGTCCAGTTCTAACATGTCGACATCACGATTGTGTTGAGACTTGGAGTGCAGCGTCTCTTTTGTCGCCGTGAACATGGCCTGAACGGACGAACTGAGTGAAGGATGCCATGTCCCACTTTGAAATCCGGGTTTGTGTGAGGTCGTTGAAATCCTTGCCATGGCAGCGTAGCTGGTCTAAAGTGTAGCACCGCAGCATAGCAAAGTTGTGAGCAAACGGGAAGACACAACCAAATGAAGTAGAGCCTAAAGGTTGGAGCCAAACCCTAATATGTGGCATGGCATAAGGAACCAGCCTGGATGAAGTGTAACGGCGCCAAGGAGATGGAGTAGCATCCTGAAGGGTGGCAGCGCAACACGGCAGAAGGGCTGCGAGCGACACAGTTGAGGGAGTGAGAAGAAAGAAGAAGTGAGGGTCAAAGCCGGCTGATTGTTACCAGTCACCATCCGACAGGCTTCCCACAACCCAACCTTGTGCAACTCGATTCGATCTCATTCACCTTCTGAATCTCATCTCCCGTCGCCGCGCCGCATAAGGAAGAGCATGGACCTACCCGAAATCAGAACTACCGTGGGCCGCTTTCTGAGCCGGCCCAGTCTTGCTGCAGCGGCCTTGGTATGCAAGAGCTGGAATGCCACTTTTTGCCCAATTCTGTACTCTGTGGTTTTCTTGCGCAACCCTACCAAGACATATTGCAAAGATGGGATCATATCCAACGCGGAACACGTACAAGAACTCGGCTTGAGCATCTCGATTGGACTCTCCGTGGTCGACTACATGTATTTAGACAACCAGCTGCGTTTCCCTGCTCTGAAGGTTCTCCGCCTTACCATCAGTCAACATGAGGTATTGATTGAACAGCAACTCGAGAGCAAGTGCCCAGCAATGAGGGAACTGTCCTGGTACATCACGGATTTCCATTCGTACCCAGTCTCTGATATCTGCGATCTCTTCAAGAGCTATTGCCCGTTCATCGAGCACTTGGATTTGAACAGCGGACACTTGTTGGAGGATAAGGATCTATCTCTGATCTTGGACAATTGTTACAAGGTCAAGCACTTCTTGGTCATTCCGTCCAGATTCGGAGAGCTAACTTTTCGATCGTTGGTTCGACACTTTGAACACTTACAAGGACTCGATTGCAAAGAAAGTGCACTGACAAGCAAGATGGCCCAGACGATTATGACTCAGTGCTACAACTTGATCCGCTTTGGAGGAGTCACCTTGGAGGCAAGAGATATCCTGGGTATCATGGACGGAAACGCGGTAGGAGGCGATACAATGATGCATCCATGCTCTCAGGATTGGGTGTGCACAAAGCTATGTTCTCTGAGCATTTTCATCTGCGGACTGGGAGCGAAACCTCTCGAGTGGCATCGGAAAGTATTCCAACAGCTTGGCAAATTGGAGAGGCTGGTCTTTCTGACGCCAGGTCCAGGGTCCGCATTCAATGGACAGTCTAGTGATGGTTTGGATTTTAGACTGGTAGCTGGATTGGGCTTGCTATCAAACTTGAAGCGACTATGCCTTATCAATGTCAGAAGGTTGGTCATGCAAGTGGAGGAGCAGGATGCGAAATGGATGGCAGAGGCATGGCCAAAACTAAGGCAAGTGGGAGGCAATCTGCACTATGATTCCGAGCGGCACTTGGAGGTGATCCGTATTCTACGAGAGAGGGACATTTCCATGTTTCCCGAGCGTTTCAATTGAGCCCTGTGCAACTCTATTTCAGCAATGCGCCGCCACCGTGACATTTGAGGTGAATCACTTTTTTCCTCTTCACGCCTCAACTCCATTCTCATCCACCCCTCTTCGCATACCTTCCAAGAGTGATATGGACATTCCTGAAATCATATCTATTGTGGCCAGTTTCTTGGACCGGTCAGACATTGCAGCAGCAGCCTTGGTCTGCAAGAGCTGGAACGCCACGTTCACTCCCTCCATGTATTCCGTGTTCGAATGTCCCAACCAGTTCAAAAAACCAGTCAAAGAAGGCATTATCACGCTTTGTTAAGGAGATCTGCTTGGATCCAGGGGCCAAGATACCTGAAACCGAATACTTGTATGCGGACAATCATCTACAGTTTCCAGCTCTGCGAAAGCTTTACATAGATGTCAAGTCTGCACTTCCATTCGAAAACCAACTCGGGATCATTCACAAGTGTCCAAGGCTATGCGAATTGAACTGGTTTATTGATGAACTCGATCCGGAGTCTTCCCTCCCTGACCTACCTCGATGACCTATCAGTTAGACCTACACAGCCAGGAAAAAGGAAGGAGAGAACATCATGAATACCAGAGTAAAGAGCGATAGAATGGTTGTTTGTTGATATGGGATGGTTGCATGGGTTTGAACATACGGGGACACCAACTTGTGTCTCCCACGTCTTGAGAGCAAATTGCTTTCGCCCAACAGTGAATCTTCGGAGATTTGACCCAGCCACGAGCACTGCCCATCCCTCCTGCCTTTGATCAACTCGCTGCGCTTTCTCACGAATGTCATCAGAGATCCTTGTCAACACCCTGCAAAGCCTCGCCAAGGCTGGGACCACCGGCACTTCTCAAGATCACCTGGAGGCAATAGCGAAGAAGCTTCAGGTTGATGCAGACTTTCGGTATGAAACGATCGATCAGCAAACCTCTCTTTCTACAATGTCGCTCGGACAAGACTCACGGGATACTCATGGTAGCATTCTTTCCCCAATTCGCGTGCTCTCTCTCATACAGGGTAGAGTTGAGCCATCTCACTGGTGTGTGGAATGACATCGCCGTGATTCTGGGCAGGGTCGTGCAGGATGGGTTGAGTCCGAAAGAGGTGGACCAACTTGTATTGATATTTCGGATTGTGCGCAACGGTGTGGCAGGGGTTGTTGAGAACCAGGACCTTGCCAGGTATGGGCTCTTTCGTCGGTTCTTCAGCATTCGGGTAGTTTTCAGCATCTGGTTGCGATAAGGAGTGTTTAATAACGTGGTTGGACACACTCCGTAGGGATGCCAATATACCCAATCTGATCCAGGAGATTGTTTCGTTTGCTGCACACACTCATTACGGGAACACAACATGTAAGCTGGTGAATATCGCTAGGTTGTATGTAATGCCCGGCATCCTTAAAGACAATGCCCATGTATTAATCGGTGCTTTATTCAACTATTCCTTGGAACCCGCGCCGTTTAATATTACCAGATATCTTGATGCTGAGAGCAGGAGTACAGGCACTGTCCAACCTTTTGACGGGAAACAATCTTTCGAAAGACCACATCTGGAAGTCTCTCATTGTACAGGCTCCTAGTCGAAATTGTGATCAGAATCTGCTAAGGTATGAAGGCGCTCTATTCTATACGTGGTAGATTCCGGCTCCAAAACGGTTTACTTTGCTCACCGTTCAATCATGATATTAGCACACTAGCTGCTATCGAGGATGAAACGATTGTGCTGAGCACAGTCATGCTTTGCTATAACTGTATCTTTGAATCAAATGAGCGCAGGTAAGCAATGAACATGCTTTCATCCCATTGAACTCTTCCTTTCAATACAGAGTGAGGGCGCAAGTCTAACCCGTGTTCTTAACGCTCTTATAGCTCTCTGCTGATCACTACGCCTGCGGGCAGGAAACTGTTGGCTCAATTAGCTAACGAATCTCATGCGTCAAGCAACAAGGAAGAACGAAAAAGCTTCGAGATGATTTATACCCTCTTCAGACATCTCATCGACATAGGTCTCTTCAAAGAGCTATTTGGTGCTATGAACGGTGATCAGGAGAGCACAGGAGAGTATGAGATATTGTATCATGGGGAGAACTTTCACTCAGAGGGAGAGAAGGCATCGAAAGTTGAGAGTGCCCCGGATCAGAAAGACAGGAAACAGGATGGATCCCATTTGAGCGCAGAACAGGTTATTTTGCTCAAAATGATCGACTCATTGATCTACAACCATCACCAACAACCACAGCAACGACGGGAGCATGGTACAGGGGAGTCATCCAGCGAGGCAGGATCACCAGTCAGCAAAGACACTGTTGCATTTCTGACCAGGATCTTTGCTATGGTTTCTGCGTCGACGATTGAGGTTTTCAGGTCCTTGGATCAGCCAGGCGTTGGGCAGCATGGGGTGGAGGATCTGGCTAATTTGTCGTCAGGAGTGATGCTATTGCTCGGCTGTTTTGCACATCTCAGCTTGTATGAAGACGGTCATGTCAGCAACGCTCAAGTATCATTGAATCAAAATGGAGTCGAAGGAGAGATCGAGGGACGAGGGAAGCGTTTGCCTGTACCAGAGTGGTTCAAGGTCCAACATGCAACGATGGTTCATGGAAAAATAGTGGAGAATGCAATTGGTAAGTGTGGATGGGGGGGGGGGGGGAGGAGCTGTGGCCGTGGTGTGCTGTGGATGTGTGCTGACACAGGAACCACCTTCTCTCAATGTATGTGGCTAGAATTGTTGCGACAGGCGGACACGAGTTTGGCTCGGGTAAACAAACCTGCATCATCTAATCCTCCAGGACAAACCGGTTCTCCAGCAGCTCCATCCACGGCGACTCGATCAATGAGCGCGAACATGGAATCAACGCTGCTTTCAAATACGTCAACGGCCCAGGGCCAGCAGTCCTTTTTTGTTGGACTGAAGCGAGATATTGTACGGCTGGTCGGGAACTTGGCTTACCACTCAAGGGATGTTCAGGACCGGATCAGGAGCTGCAATGGTTTGGTGGTTATGCTGAGCCAGTGTAACATCGATGATGCCAATCCATGTAATTAATCTTGTGTCTTAGGGATGTGATGTGGGTGTGTAACGAGAGGGGACTCACTGTAGCACCTTCTCTTTGTCTCTCGCGACCATAGTCCTTCGGGAATACGGGATCCTAGCAATGAGGAACATCTTGGAAGAAAACGCCGAGAATCAAGCCATCATAGCAGAGCTGCAGCCCATTGCGGCCGTGGACCATCCAGTCCTACAGGAGGCTCGATTGCAGGCACAACTTGATGCGCAGACAGGGCGACCTGTTTTGACACAGCGAAAAGATTAGCACTGGAACACGAATATGCATGCAGTGAGAGCCCTGCAGCTGTCCCGACCGCTGGGGTAATGGTCAACCCTTAATGAAGCAATGACATCGGCGGTCTACCGGCGAGAAAGCCGTTTCTGTTCCTCACCTTCTTTGTCCGGTCCTGCATCTTTGTCCATAACAACCAGCGCCTTGTTCAGTGTCGTCCTCAGCTCGCACACGCAGCTCCTGCACTCTATCCACCCCCCACTATCTATCCATGTAGCTTCATCTTCCAGCATCATCCATCCTGCTCAGCTGCCCTGTCCCTTGCCGCCCTCCACTGCAATGCCTCTCTCCACTGCAAGCGGACACGATTCATCAGCTCCACCTGATATCACAAAAAAAAAAAAAAAGACCAACAGTTCTCTATGATCAGTTTTCGTTCGCCTTCCCCTCGCCCCTCTTGCCCTCTCCCTCGCGACCCCTTTTGTATCTCTCTCACCTTTCCCACGATTACAGTCATACCCTCAGGTAAGGAATGAAGATGACGATCAGTTGTGTTCATTCACACCCCTGAACGAGAGGGTCTAATCCGATTCAGTCCTGATCTGTTTTGGACCACTTAGACTTGTCCTCTACAACGCGCGCGGGAAGAAGCAGTGCCAAGGTCCACAACAAAATACACAGCCTCCTGCAGGAACGGCTCCTACCCAACCAGGCGGGTCAAGAGGCACGCACAAATAATCCAACCACCTTTTTTTTCACTCTTTTTTTTGGCCGTCTCTATCCATACCAACCATCCATACCAACCACCCGTCCATCCACCCGACCTACCTTGATCCCTCTACGCCTTTTTTTTTTGTCCCACATCCATCACTCCCCTCTAAGCACAATGACCTCCTTTGCTAGTGCATTCATGAGAGGGACTTGGGCATCCAAACTCGTTTTTTATCCTCAACAGCTTAATCAGTTTAACTCGCATCACTAAACGCACCTAGTTGACACGTCTAGGCATGTATTGTGAAGTTAATGAGCTGCTTGTCGCGAATGTACCTGACAACCGAGCTGGATCGTTTGGTCGAGTTTGGGGCCAGACCCTCCAGAAGCCTGCAAGGGGACCTTCATAAGAAGGTAAGTTCGTTGCGCTTGGGGAGAGGAATGGATAGGTGCATATCGTTTTTTTTTTATTATTCAGTTCAACTCCAACCCCCAACTTTTACTCCACCCTTGTTACTGGCCTCATTGAGGGTGCAATTGGGATCCATGAGAGCTTACATTGCTTGTAGCTCCTCCAAGCACCCGATTTGCAACATGTATTCCTTCATGTTCCTTTATTTTTCAATTGTCCTCTAAGACCACAACAAAATCATGGGGGGATCGCCAATATATACCCCCCTCCTTTCTTTCTCCCCTTCCCAAGTAGAGGCCCCTCGTCCGGGAAGGGACTAGAAAGGCAACAAGCTGGTGTTGTTATCAGACATCTAAAGCCCCGCCCAGGAAGGGACTAGAAAGGCAACAAGCTGGTGTTGTTATCAGACGTCTAAAGCCCCGCCCTGGAAGGGACTAGAAAGGCAACAAGCTGGTGTTACAGACGTCTAAAGCCCCGCCCGGGAAGGGACTAGAAAGGCAACAAGCTTGTTGCCGAATAAAAAGTTCCAAGGCCCCGGCCCGGGAAGGGATTAGAAAGGCAACAAGCTGGTATTTGTTACATCTCCAATAACCCCCGGGGCCCTCCTTGGAGAACTCGATCATAGACCAATACCTCTAGACAGTTAGACATAGATAAAACGGCAGTGTTATGTATCTTTCAGTGTGCAGAGCAAGCACTGTCTCCCTCTTACTGTATGCCTTCTCCTCACTTTAGATACACGCGTACATTGAGAAACACTCGCGTCTCCAACACTTACTGGCGAGTGCAAATGCACACCTCCCGTGTCGTCATCAACTCCCTCCTCGGTGATGAACGCGGCGACACTGTTGCACTGACGACGGACATGACGAGAGGAAGATGACTCTGTAGGAAGTCGAATAGGAGGGTGCGGACTAAATTCTGAGGGTGCAAAGGTAGGAGGGAGTCGAATGGATCTAGAGTCTTGGGTCGTCTTCTCTTTTTATACCCTTCTGGCCTATCCATGATGAGGGCATAGGATGGTCATGAACAAACTGGAACGATGATAGACAAAGGAAGGTCATCATGACCACGGTCTTTCACGGATGAAACTAAAGAGTAGGGTCCTTGCTGAGGCGCTTTCTTCATCGATCTTTCCCCCCCTTCCTCGAGGGAAAAATGGGTTGCGGCACTAGGTCAAACTTAATCTTCGTGAATCGTGGAAAAGA
>Ga0247824_10000814_pt1 | contig 16412 bp, 20 predicted proteins | sample 13C_PalmiticAcid_FD_194412 | JGI IMG/M metagenome (GOLD analysis project Ga0247824, IMG submission 194412) | Soil microbial communities from agricultural site in Penn Yan, New York, United States - 13C_PalmiticAcid_Day48 | ecosystem: Environmental > Terrestrial > Soil > Agricultural land... | reverse complement strand
GCCCCCCGATGGGGTAGTGCAAAAGGTGGAAAGTGGACCAAAGAAGTACCCAGCAATCTTTTCAGAACGACTGAGATGCGGGATTCAGTTTGGTCCACAGCCTTCAGCCTCAATTGCTCTCGCGATCACAGCGGGGAAGTGTGGTTTGGTATCGAATAGATCAGAAGAAAATTTTAGGTAGCTGAGTGTTTTTCGTCAGTGTGCCAAAGCACGTACAGCCAAATGCCAGAATCATCACAAATAGGATATCAAACGCTGCGAGAAAGCTGAGCCGTCGCCATGAAGGTGGGAGGCGGGAAGAAAGAGTATGGAGGGTCCTTGTGCGCCGTTAAAAGGTTATTTACCTTTGTTCCACGAACTGTCGACCTGAAAGATCCGTGTAAGCCTTTTCGTCATCTTTGCTTCCACGAAAGATCCATCCATTATGAATCCTCGATCCCGACTATGGGGCAGTCTAAAGAAGGAGATCCAGAAGCAATTGTTAGGTTACTTGATCTGATATCAACGTGTGATAAAAGAGAGACAGCCTCTCCCCCACTGAGCTTTTCACAATTGGTTGTGATCAGAAAGAAATGTAAAGGTAGCTAGTTTTTTTTCGTCAGTGTGCAAAAAACACATACAGCCAAATGCCGGTATCATCATACAAGGACCAATTGTGCGTTTGGGAAAAGCCGTGGATCATTGAGCCGGATCGGATGGCCAAATTAATACATACCACATGGAATTGAAGCGTAGCCAGCAAGCAAAGTTCAATTGGATCAGGAAGGCTGATGGGATCAAAGGTGATCTAACATTCCAAGAGTGGAAAGTCGAGACGCGTGTTAGGAGAATAGACATTGATTTGGAGTAGACAACCTCGGTCTTGAGGAGAGGTGTGTATCAGACAAGGTATTTAAGGTAGCTGAGTGTTTTTCGTCAGTGCGCCAAAGCGCGTACAGCCAAATGCCAGAATCATCGTTTTCACCAAGGTGATCTCTCGATCTCGAGGCGAGATCAGGTTCTGGGAAAGAGGGAATGAGTACATACCTTGCATACTATGAACTGGCCCTGACTAGCAGATGGATAGCAGAGACTATCTACCAGTAGCCAGGACCCCCTCCGCCTACTGAAAGACGCGAGGGCAGACAATAAGGAGGGTGGAGTTGAACAGGAAGTGAGAGGAGGATTGCAAAGAAAAATTTTTGGGCAGCATTTTAAAGGGCAGGGGAACATAACACAGCCAGACAAAGCCACTCTGAGCCAAGGACTTGACTTTCGCTCTCCTGCGCGTTGTTTGGCACAACCCTCTTTCCTGTTCCCCAAGGCTCTCGCAGTGGGCACACCACCATGAAAGAAGATATCACAGACGCACTAGACTGGCCGGAGGAGTTCTCGCCCTTGAGAGAAATCGACTCACAACTACGATGTCCTATTTGCAAGGACCTGCTCAGGGCTGCTATGATGCTTCAGTGCCACCACAACTTTTGCTCCGAATGCATTCGTCGACACTTGGACAAGGAATCCACTTGCCCTGCTTGCCGTGTCTCAACCTCAACATCACATATGCGCAGGAACGTTGCTCTTGACGAAATCGCCAACAGTTTCAAGGATTGCAGGTCAGTCCCACAGTCCGCAGAGACCAAAAGTGAGCTTTTTTGGTGGCAAAGGATGACTTGGAAACTGACGCGCTCCGTGTCAAATGCCGTCCCTTGTTCTCTTGACGTGGAATAGGTCAACATTGTTAAAAACTGTCATGGATTCCTTGAAACCACGGAATTCTGGTCCCCCCGACTTGACGCGAATGGAGAGCATGGAGGTGGATGATCTGAACCCTGTACAAAAGAAACGACGGATATCGTCCAGAGTCACCCGCAAGACATTATCACAATCTGGCAACCACGAGACAGGAACAGAGGACTATTCTGCGAATGATGATGACAAGGACGACGATTTTGTGATGCATTCTGAGGAATCTTCAAAAGGAAAGAACGGTCGCTCAACAAAAGGTTCGTTTCTTGTCTTTGTTTTTTCCTGTCTCATAAAGGGCACGGTCCAAGTGATCAAGAAATAACTGACTGATACTTCGAGTTCTTGATATATAGGGTCAACTGTTCGATCAAGAGGGAAGAACGCCGATCAATCTATCAGTATCGCTGCGCCAGATACGACCCAGCCTCTTACATCCAGTACACCAACTCAACCAGACTTGAGGAGTCTTGTACCTTGTCCTATTTGCCAGATGGCCATTCCAGAAGCTTATACCAATATTCATCTGGACAAGTACTGTCTGAAAGGCCAGCAGGACCCTGCCTATAACATTGCTTACACAGCGATCGGCACACTGGAGCCTTCAGCCATCGAACCCTACGAGAGGCAAGGTTCTTCAAAACAAAACGTTGTCGAAGCTCCATCATCGTCAGGGTCGCCACAGCGGAATACCACCACCAATATATTTGACGGCAGCGGGAGTTCACGAAATCTGTCACCGCTTCAAAATCGGACCCAGAATCTCACAATATCCGGCACTATCTCTAGGCTGACATACCCAGAGCCAACACGGTGAGCAGCCCCACTTGATGCTCATTGTCAATTGGGTAGATACTACAACGAGTGGAGCACTGATCTCTTGCTGTCTGTATCAATCTGGACAGGATCCCCAAACTGGCTTATAGTGTACTCACCGAAAAGCAACTCCGCAAGAAGCTGCAGGTAAGGATTTTGTATCCTTTGTACATATTTCATCATCCAGTGTGATCCCATGCGACCCCACGCTTAACTTGCTCTTCATTGCTCTTCATTGCAGGAACTGGGACTTGCAACGAACGGAGACAAGCAGCTGATGATGAAGCGTCATGCCGAATACGTGACTATTTTCAATGCAAACTGTGATGCGACGCGACCTCAAACAACTGCACAGCTTATGAAGGCCATGGAGCGGTGGGAACGCATAAATGAACAAGACATGGTAGCCAAGGGGGCTCAGAAACGAGCGCTAGAGGCACAACAACGCAAACACCAAATGGAACTCGCTCTGAAAAAGACCAAGGCTGCAGATCAGGAAGTTTTTGATGCTACAGTGAACGAAAATACGGGGGACACTGTGAACACAACAACACCGCCATCATCTCAAGGGAGCGCGTCCAATGGGTCTGGGTCGTCATCCAATGGACCTGTACTCAATCACGCCAATAATACGGAGATTGCAGTAGCGGTCGCGGATGCTGCGGCCATCACCCATGCACAAAAGTACGAAGCCGAGTATGCAGAACTTATAGCTGATGTGAAGAGACGACTCCAGGCTGACAAGGAGAAAAAGGCTCTAGCAGAAAAGGAAGCCATTGCGAAACGACAAGCTAGCCAAAGATAAAAAAAAAAAAAGGAAAAAAAGGAAAAAAAAAATGCCGCACCTCAGTCCGAAGCAATCAAGATGTCGTCCGTTTCAGAACCGCTACTGCTGGACATTCTTCCATACTGACAAGCCAATAGCTCAGGAACAAACTCCCCGTGTTTCTTCGCCACATGGAGCTGTCGGCTACAACTCCTAGGTTTCATCCATTTCGACAAGTGAGATGATTTTTGGATACTCTGTCAACACTCATGTTGTCTGCTGCATTGAAAATCTTCCAAGTTGCTGCTGGGGCTAATATGGTCAGAGTCGACAACTGCTCCACGGTTTTATTGAAGGACGAGAGGCTTAAACTCTAATAGACGGAGAAAAATAAGAGATGAGGTGGTTAGCATTGATGCATCTTGCTGTTTATCTTAATGATCATCTCAATGAATGTATCACGGTCAGTCTTGTGCCGTATTCACATACCTGGAGGGGTACATCATCTGTACGCAGTATCCAATTGAAATGGGGAAGACAAGAGGCACAATTGAGGAGAGTGTGCAAAAAGTCGAAAGTACAGCGTTGTTGTCAATTATCATATTCCTGCGATTCCAGTCGAGTCGATGGAAAAGATGTCAAATTCCTGGTCAAAAAGCACTTACGATGCGGACAGAGGCACCGAACGACTTGGCGGGCAAGTTGTTGCGGAAGCGAGCCTTGACGGTGCCAGAGCCACCGTGGGCACGGGTGACACGGCCCCAAATGCAGCGGATCTTGGAGCCATTGACCTCGCGCTTGGCACGATAGACGAAAGCAACACGCTTGCCGAGGTAGAACTCGGTGTCGGCAGCGGTCTTCACACCCTCGATCTGGATGAGCGAGATATCGGGGCGCTGGTTGCGCTTAGCGCGCTTGAATCCAAGAACACGACCTTTGGCGTAAAGACTAAGGAAGGGGGAGAATAGGCATGACATGATTTGGTGAGAAAACTGCTTGGTCACCACACTGTTGAAGGTCGATAAGCCCAATTGAGAAAGGGAAGGTGCTCCTGCTTATTGTACTCCTGGCTCTTCCTCGCTCCTTTTCCCACTTTGTCGAATCTGTCGCTTTTCTTGTTGGAGTACTGGTGCCGATCCCAACTTCCGTGCCGTGCTAAAAGATCCCGATCAAGGATCGAGCGGATCGTAGTTACTCCACCCATCGAGAGATCCTCTGCAGACTGGTTGCCCATCCCGCCTCAATACACACGACCCTGTCAGTACTTGCGGTGAGCCTTCCGGTTCAGAATCCTTGTCTCCTTGTTGGGATGGGTTTACTGCCTTGTAGCGAATCAAGCCCTGGGACCACCTGCAACTCGGCCACAAGTGGACGAGGCTGATATCTCTGCACGTAAAACAGTCGGCTGGAGATTTGTGAAGACAGGAGAAAACACGTTTGTTGCGTCTGTTGCCGACTTGAAAGCTGCCCTCCTTCTTGAATGATCGATCGCTTTTTGCCACCAAGCAAGATCCTGAATCATAGAAAGATAGGAGTTGCAACATGGATGACGATGGATGTTGTCTCCTCCTCCTGTTAGGTTGCCATCGTCGTATCCCGGGAATCCTGTTTATTCTGCCTTGTTGGATCGATGGGCAGACGGATGGATGTGATGTGTGTCGGCCATTGGATGGATGTCTCTATCGCCTGAACATACCGACTCATTGTTTCTGGCTAAAGTTTAGAGGAGGGAGCAAACTCGTGCTACGCCAGTGGAGCAATCTAATGGAGGAAATACTTAAGGGTTGACACTCAATGCGCGACGCTCGAGCCAGTGAAATCGAACACTACTTAGCCTCACGCACTTGAGAATACCTGCCGGTTATCTTTTAGATGTCTAAGGGTATCTAGGTGGACCGATGAGGACACAGCTTGTTATCCGTCACGTCGCAGCCTCAAAGTGTGTAGAGTGATCCCTCTGACCTTGAGTAGGTTGAGATCGCCGATATGATCTTTAATACAATGATAGTTCTATGCCCATTATTCTCTGTTCTTCTTCAACATGGAGCCCGCGAAATTCCCAATGGCATCGAGCACCTGGTTCGTTGAAGACTTTTGGTCATCGTTTTGGCCACTGTTGCCATTATTGCTCTTTCCCTTGTTGATGAGGGCATTCATAACCCCTCCAAGGACAGCACTGGCTCCTTTTCCTTTTCCTTTTCCTTCGCTGCCTTGGCCAGTCCATCACAGACTGCTTGATGTAATCGACAGAGAAGACCTTGTTGCGGAGTTCGCCTTCCAACGTTTCAGTCTGTATCCGACAAGAACAACCACCCATTCATTCTTTTGCGTTAGTGCGAATCTTGAGAAAAAAACAGCTTTCAGTGTTTTTACCATCTGGGCCTCGAACTTTTGCAAATAGGGCTGTATCAGCAGCAGGACCTTGGGCGCAAGCAGGTTCTGAAGCAGCTGTTGAATAGCGTCGGTGCTACCACCTGTTGATTCAACGTCTTTGGCATACCCGCCTCCGTTGACAGGCTGATCACCGGGCGACTGATCACCAACGAACTTGGAGATCAATCCTGCTGCCAAGCCCAAAGCTCCATTGGCACCTTCCTTTTCATCGATCAGTTGTTGGATAGCGCCTGCAACTGCTGCAGGGAATGACGAAGAGACCTTTTGACCAATGTTGCTGCTGACCTGCTTGATTAAGGGAGTAGAAGCCGCCATGGTCGCTTCCACCATCCCTTCTTTCCCTTGCTTGAAAAAGTCAAAGTTGATGCCTCCTTCGGCGGATCCTCCCTCTGCTTCATCCGGCTGTCTCACAAGGACACCCTTGGCAATATTCAAGATACTGTCGGTCAGGAGGGTGTCCATGCCTTGACTAGCGGTGTCGATCGTGGCATTTGTGACAGAAGAGAGACGGCTCTGAAAGTTGGGACCGAGTTGAGAGATGATCTGTGCGACGACTGGGTTGCTGTTCCATCCTGACCCTTGATAATAGTGTTGGGGAGATCGTTCTTGAGTTCGCTTCTGGACCGGTTAAACTGCGCTGCGACCTTGGATTGATGGTGTGGGCGAGCAGCTTGCTCGATGTGGTTCATGAGGAGGAAGAAAACGAAACAGTCGGTGGTGTGATGTCTTGTGCGCGCGCCACATGGTGTGGATACACGGTGGAGGTATGGAGAATCGCATGGCCTGCTTCCAATCCTCCCCACTTTCCCAAAGTCTTCAATCCTTTGTCCACTCACTCATCTCATTCCACCATGGCTTCCTCACCTCGATTGTTGACCACGTTGACCCAGAGGGCAACTGGAAAGCACTCGGCCACCGTTATCTTTATGCATGGCCTTGGAGATACCGGAGCAGGATGGCAAGTCTCCACTGTTCGTTGAGTTTTTTGAAAGGCCCCCCCTGCAAGCCGGCACGCGAGCGCTAACCTGCCTTGAGCAATTGTGCTCGATGTGCCTATTCCTTCCCCTACCCTCCACAACCTCCAGGGCGCCAGTCGGAGAGGAAGTATGTGCTCCCTTTGCGTTTCTGCCGTAGACAACGGATTGCACTCCAGCGCTTCCTTTCATGACCTAACCTTATCGATTGGATACCCTTCTCGGTGCATAAGCTCAGACGCCACTTGCCCCATGTCAAGTTTATCTTCCCTAACGCTCCTGTTCAGACAGTGTCACTGAACTTTGGAATGAAGATGCCTTCATGGTATGACATTCATTCTCTGGACAACATTGACCAGGACCAGGATGAAAAGGGCATGCTCGAATCCAGCCAGAAAAGTAATCACTGTGCTTATTCGTGGACTCTCGAAGGAATTTACAACTCTGTCAGACTAAATAGTTTGTTCTTCTTCCATCTAGTCATGCAGATCATCCGTGAGGAAGTGGAAGTGAACCAAATCCCAGCCAACCGCATTGCCATTGGAGGTTTCTCTCAGGGATGTGTCATGGGTCTGTTGACAGGATTGACCTCAGAGTACAAGTTTGGAGGCATTGTCTCGCTCAGTGGATATATGCCTTTGCACAACAAGATTATGAACAGGGCCACGGATAGCAACAAGAAAACGCCCATCTTTTGGGGCCACGGCGACGTGGATCAGATCGTGCTCTACGAATATGGCAAGAGATCGGTCGAGCTGCTGCAAAAGCACAAGTACGATGTCCGGTTTCACACGTATCCTCGTATGGCCCACAGCTCTTGCCCCCAAGAGATCAGGGATTTGATCAGCTTTTTGAAGGAGGTTCTTCCTCCTCCTCCACAAGAGGCGACCACTTCCACCACCACTGCGTAGGCGTATTATTTGCACCAACGATAAAAGCGCAACCAGGATTCTGGAGCGAACCTCTCTCAATAGATTGGGGAACAATTGCTTATTTTTTTCCTCGCATTCACTGGAGATGTCTAATGTGCTGCTTCCGAGGCAGTGGTTGTGGCTGACTTCTTGATTCTCGGCGCTCTAGGTTTCTTGTAGACCACCTCTTGACGTCCTGCTTTCATAGCAGAGTACCGTCCACAGGTGAACAGGTAGTCGCTTAACCTGTTCAGATAGATTGCCACGCTCCTATCCACCCTTTGCTCCTGTGCTAATGGGACAACTCTGCGTTCTGTACGACGACTGACCGACCGAGCGACATGAAGTGAAGCTGCTGCCTTACCGCCAGACTATGAAAGTGCAATTGATAACGATTTAGACCTATCATCCATGTGCTTTGCAACGAATGTGCTTCGTGTATTTAAACAAGCTACACTTACAGGCAAGATAAAACTGGTGAGAGGAGGTAGCTCCTGGTCCATTGCATCGATCCAAGTCTCAAGATCCTGAACATGCTGACCATCAGAGTCAAACTCAGTCCGTGCTAAGCGAGGCGCTGTAGCCGAGTCGCGAGGAGTGGCAATGTTGGAACCAACGTCCTGTAATAGACATTGAATCTGCTCTAGCTGGCTCACCATCCCCTGCATGCCATCACCTTGTTCAAGACAGAACTCGCGCGCCAGGCTATTATTAAAAAGTGAAGTGATAGTCTAAGTAACCTTGACGTGAACGTGTCAAAGGAGATCATTGAATGAGGATGAGAGAAATCCGCTTTACCCGATGAATGAAGACAACTCGTCGTTTGTGCCTGTGAGTGTAAGAATACAACAAAAAGTGGTGGGTTAGGGTATTCTACGCGTCAGATTCCTCGGTCTACAATTGACCCTGAACAACAGTCGAACAGTCTGCCATACCGAGAGCATCAAAGACGACATCATCCTTGGGTCTGCGTTCCCCCGTAAACAGAGCTGAGGTCCCTTTGTCTCCTGTCTTTGTGTAGATCTTGGGTCTGCTTGCTTGCGCAGTTCTAAGGTGGAGGTTCCAGTTAAAACTAAGAACGGTCGCGTCTTCGGGTCGCCTAACGAATCGAGATAGACGCCATACGTTGATCCAGTGGAGAAAGACAGGACCCCTGAGCGGCGTACAGTCGACCGAAGGGCGTTCAAAAACATGGTCGAGATGTATGGTGTGTGTGATCGTGGACAAGAAGCGAATCAGCTCATTCAACCTGACCACGTCGCCCTCATATGATCCAAAGCCACTTTGCATGAAGCGTGGGAGAGTTTTCCATGGTCCACAGCGATCTTCTCTCGGTTGACGATGAGGTGTCGCACTCGTTCAAGCTACTCATTGTCCTTCTGATCCACATTTGCTTTTTGGTCAAGAGCAGGCTGATCAAGAGTTTGTTTTCCTGAATACGCCCCTGCTGCGGTCGACCCATTCTCACACACCATGCATCTTGAGAGGCGAAGGCAAAAGCTCAAAACGAACAATGAGAATCTTCGCACCACTCGACCCGTTTGGCCGTTACACAAATCACCCACGAATCAAGGGGCAAAGCTTGTTGTGAACAAGTTGCAAAGGCGAATCCGTTTTTTCCTCAACTCTTTCTCTCTCTACCACTGCCTCACTCGATATCAACCATTACTCTTCACCCTCTTGGTAAGAAACTCCCGTTAAGGCTGCATTGTATTGCCCTGTGTCAGAGTCAACCATCGAAGCAAACAATCCGGAACTCTCAGGAGCAAAGGTGGCAGTGTTGCTATCATGATCACTCACCGAGCCAGCCATAAATTTCATTTTCGTCACTGTAGCCATCGACAAAGGGAACTGATCAGTGGTCGAACATCAACAAGTTCTGTCGCCATCCTCACATCAAACCATCCACACAAATACAAGGTGCCTCTTCATATCTCTTGCACTCACTCTCCTTCAGCACTGGAAGACATTACTCAACGTAGATCGAATTTACTGAGGAATTGCCATCCATCAAGTAAGTGCTTCCGATTTTGGCACAAGCTTCAAAGTCCAACACGTACATACATGTACTCTAACCTTCGTATCACCTTGCTTAGCACATCTCAGAACGAGAAAGATTATGGTATTCGGCACCATCGTTTCATCGCCGCGAAGTGCCCTCTCGCAGCAAAAAATATTGCATCTTTCAAAAGTTTACTTGGAAAATGCTCGCAAGGAAACGGATTCCGAGATTATCCTAGTGCTGTGCCACGATACAGAAGTCTCGCTGTCGCAGTTGAAGAAAGCCGCCAAACACACGGAGGATCTAATCTTGCGCGAGGGCATTGCGACCGTTTACGTCGACCTTGGCAAAGTCTTGGACAGTCATGATCATCGAGTTGAGGCCCAGGCGTTCTACAAGAAATCCGAGAAATGGAGGTAAGCGAGAAACAAATGTGGGCGTCATGGATGACAAGCCGATTGGGAAGGCGCAATTCTAACTCTCCAGTCGTCCACAACATTGTCGCCTATGTATAAACAAACCAGCGGTCGCCCTCACGGGTCCAGTCGACCTGCGTTGAATCCGCGTCCCAGTAGTATCGCGGCTTCTGTCAGAAGCACACTGCAGTCCACGGCGAAGAATCCAGCTGCCGATCTGTCCCCTCCTCCTTCTCAGGAACAGTTCAGCAAACGCAGTGACATTGCTACATTGCCTCTGCACATTTTTTCCAGAAATGCACGTCCACCCGCCACCACATTCAAACCACCGGAGCCCGATATGCGCCTCAACGACACGCCTGCCTCAATCTTCTGCAATCCCAATACGATCCCGACGACATCCTGGACCCCGCCACACGCAATTGGTTACAGATCACTAAAGCCGACTCTGACGAACAGGATCGACTCAAGACACTAACTGTCGATGTGATCAGAGCATTCAAGAGGGATGAGATCAAGGATGCCAAGGCCGTCGCGGATGTGGTGTGCCTAGTATCTGCTCTCGACAAGGATGACTTCCGATATCTGGTGAAAGAGTTCCATATAGGAATTGAACAGTCGGCATTATTGGATATCCATCAACTCGAAGGACTTGCCCAATTGATACACGGTGCAGATCCTGGTCACCTTGAGGCCGACGACCTTGTCAAGATATTGGACCTGCTTAACACTCGCCTGACTCTCACTCATAACCAATCGCCACTATACATCTACAAGCTGACATTGGCTGTATCACACGTATTGGATGCTATGGCGGATAGTGATGTCAAGGATCTGGACCGCGAAAAGCTGCACGAACCGCTATCGTTGTATTTGGAAAAGCTGAAGAAGAGCGCCGACCCATACCTGATCTACCAAGCTGCCTACGCCTTTCAGGCTCTGTTATGTGTCCCGGATGACGAAACGCCCTGGGAAGGAGCAATGCGACGTACAGGCAGGGTTATTCAAGGAGTTGCAGGATTGGTGAGTGCAGTCAAAGGGCTAGATCTCAATGGATTCATTGGGGGTCTAAAGGACATTCAGCAAGGATTGGCGGGGGCTTCCGAGGTTGGCCGGGTTATCAAGGCCACTTACGATGGGGTTACCTCACTTGCGAAGAGCGGCCAAGGGTTCTTGAGTTGTTTGGAGGAAGGCCTCAGCTTCAACCGCAAATGCGCATGGTATTCAGCTCTACGAGGAGCCGACACGTTGATTCAGGATGGCCAGCTCGCCAAGCTGAGGAAGCTCATCTGTGAGGCTCCCTGTCGTCGCGATCCGGCATTCCAATGGGGATTATGTCAACGGCTTGGAGAACTGGCGGCTAATCCATTGTGGGATGCAGATGCTCGGCAAAGTGCGGCTTCTTTCCTTGGGGAGATCTACCAAAATGACACAGTCTGGGGGCATCATCCAACCATCAAACAATGGATCCTCAACATCTTGATGCAATTGACCGCTCTCTCTGTGGACGAAATACAGTGTATGTGACGAACAGCGATGCAACTACTCCGCCGAGCTCACAATCTGCTAGCCGCAATGGACTGACCTATTGATTCAAACATGTGTTATAGATGCCGAAACACTCTTGCAGGAATTGGGGAGTAATGGCGATGCAAAGAAACAGGAGCTTTACCGAACATGTCAAGAAGATGGGCCTTGCTCCCATCCATTAAAGGTCGCTCTACCCACCATCGGGTCTCCTTCCTTATTGGATCGCGTTCAAAACCGGCTGGATGTAGAAAGCAATCTTCGCCTGCTCCGAAGGCAACGATTCAAGGAACGTGGAAATGCCGTGTACATCCCACCTCAGGCCAAGACCAGCTTACAGGCGCCTGATGGAACGCGGTTCCCGTTGATGGAAGAGGTCAAGAGATTCACCACGAGTGGTCAACAAGTGTTCCTTCTACTAGGGGATTCAGGCGCTGGCAAGTCGACCTTCAACCGTGAACTCGAGTGTGAGCTGTGGCATTCGTACAAGAAGAAAACCGGCGTCATCCCTCTTTTCATCAACCTGCCTGCTATCGACAGGCCGGAGTACGACATGATCGCCAAACAATTACGAAAAGCTGAGTTCACAGAGCCGCAAATCCGAGAGTTGAAACTCTATCGCAAGTTCGTATTGATCTGCGACGGCTACGACGAGGGTCAACAGACACACAACCTATACACAAGCAATCGGCTCAATGAAGCAGGCGAATGGAAAGCCAAGATGGTTGTCAGCTGCCGAAGCGAGTACCTTGGCGTCGATTATCGAGACCGATTTCAGCCAGGTGACCGTAACCATCGATCAGATGCAGCATTGTTCCAAGAAGCCGTCATTACATCGTTCTCGATGGATCAGGTCCATGACTACATTGAACAATATGTGTCCGTGCATCGGCCGCTATGGGGAGCAAAGGATTATTCAGAGGTTCTCAATCGTATCCCAAGTTTGAAAGAACTGGTCAAGAACCCGTTTCTAATGTCACTGTCACTCGAAGTGCTTCCGCGTATGGTGGATCCAGAACATGACTTTTCAGTCACTCGCTCAACTCATATCACACGAGTGGCACTGTATGACCAATTCATTGAACATTGGCTTGAGCGAGGCAGGAAACGCCTCGGAGAAAAGAACTTGAGCCCTCAATCAAGAGCCGCCTTTGAGAGCTTGAGTGACGAGGGATTCACACAGAATGGGATCAGTTTCTTTAAAAAGCTTTGCTGGGCTATATTCAAGGAACAAGGCGGCCAACCGATTGTCCAATACTCTCGCTGTAATGATGAGGAGTCATGGAAATCGGCATTTTTCAGTCGCGATGAAGAGAAACAACTATTGCGGGAAGCTTGTCCTTTGACGCGCAATGGCAATCAGCATCGATTCATCCACCGATCGTTGCTGGAATACGGATTGGCGTTGGCAATATTCGATCCGCACGATCTAAAGGGGATCATGGTACCAAAGTCATTGTTAGCTCGCCGAGGGAGTACCTGTTCAGACGACAGTTTTATCATGCGTGATAATGTCGAGAGCATGACTGTCTCTGCTGGATTACAACCTGACTTCAACTCGCCTCTGGTCTGGAGAAGCTTCGTGAACGAGCCCTCAATCCTACAGTTCCTCGGAGAGCGAGTACAGCAGGAACCAGCATTCAAACAGCTGTTACTCGATTATGTTGATCTCTCCAGGCTGGATTCAATATGGCGTACAGCAGCAGCTAACGCAATCACGACACTTGTTCGAGCTGGCGTACAATTCAATGGCGCGAACCTGCTGGGAATCCGGATTCCAGGGGCGGATCTCAGCTATGGTGTGTTCGAAGCAGCACAGTTGCAAGCATCAGACTTGAGGCATGTCAACTTTCGGGGCGCCTGGCTGCCGCGTGCCGACCTTAGCGGGGCGTGGATGAAGGGTGTTCAGTTTGGCGAGTTGCCTTTCCTCAAGCATGTCAATGGAACTACCTTCATGTCATATTCACCGGACGGGAAATCATTCGCCTTAGGACTGAGCGGTAGTCAGTTCACTGTGTACTCCACATCGAACTGGGAAAGATTATGGACATCAGATGGCTACTCCTCTTCGAGCCTGTCGTATTCGCCGAAGGGAGATCAGATTGCCTCGTGTGCCGGCAAAGCAATTCAATTGTGGGACGTTGAAGCTGGACAGTGTCTTCATACCTTTACTGGTCACGACTCTGATGTCGCTTGCGTTGTGTATTCACCCCAAGGTGATCGAATTGCTTCCGGTGGTAGAGACCATACGGTACGGATATGGGACGTAAGGACAAGAAAATGTATCCGCCGATTGGAAGGCCATACCGGAGGAATCGATCAAATCCTGCATTCACCAATCTGGAACTGTATCGCCTCTCGCCACGACCGTACGATATGGTTATGGGATGTTGAGGGTGGTGTTTGCAGTCATACCCTAAGCGGTCATAGCGACCGGATAACGCACATGGAGTATTCAACTCAAGGAGATCGACTTGCGTCTGCCAGCAAGGACAAGACATTGCGGCTCTGGGATGCAGATACAGGAACTTGTCTTCACACGCTGGTTGGTCATAGCGACGCAGTTCTCTTCGTCACGTACTCGCCAGATGGTACCCAACTTGCCTCTGGAAGCAGTGACAAGACCTTGAAGTTATGGGATGTTGTCACAGGAACGTGCCTTCACAACTTGATTGGTCATAGAGGCGAAGTCAAGACAGTTGCTTATTCACCTCGGGGCGATTTGTTTGCTTCTGCCAGCAGTGACAGGACGGTGAAACTATGGGACGTTGAATCCGGGGAGTGCCGTTTGACACTCTACGGTCATAGCCGTAGTGTTCGAGGAGCCATTTTTTCTCCGAAAGGCGACCAGGTTGCATCCAGAGGTGATGACGGAATAGTGAGGTTGTGGGACATGGAGTTGGGATCTTCGCTTCAACTCTTCAATGGACACAGAGGTACCATTCGAGGCGTCAAGTGCTCCCCCAATGGACGTCAAGTGGCATCCTGCAGCTCCGATGGGACAATACGACCCTGGGATGTGGAAACTGGAGAATGTTACCATGCTTTCAATGGACATGATGGTGAGATCAATTGTATCGCGTATGCACCTCAAGGTGGTCAAGTGGCTTCCGCCGGCGGCGACAGCACAGTGAGGCTCTGGGATGTTGCTACTGGAGAATGCACGGGGACTTTAATCGGCCATACCAAGGAAGTCCTTTGCGTCGTTTACTCGCCCAAGGGTAATCAACTTGCCTCTTACAGCGAAGATAACACTATACGACTATGGGTTATTGAGACAGGGTTCTGCGACCATACACTGAGAGGCCATAGAGATGGGATCAGCAGTACCGTGTTCTTACCTCAAGGAAACCGACTTGTTTCTTCCAGCTGGGATGGAACATTGCGGCTATGGGACGTTGGAACAGGGGAGTGTCTCCGCGTCCTGGCCGGCAATAACAGTAGGACTATCATCTACGCTGCGTACTCGCCGGATGGGAATCAGGTTGCGACCATAAGTCAAGATAACACAGTGAGGTTGTGGGACATTGCAGCAGAGACCTGTCTTTGCAACTTGACTGAACACGACGACGTTGTAGGAGATGTTGCTTTTTCTCCTCGAGGCAACCAGCTTGCTTCCGCCAGCAATGACGGGACGGTGCGGTTATGGAACCTTGAAACGGGTGCCTGTACCCATATATTGAGTGGTCATACAGACAGGGTCACTCGGGTCGTGTATTCGCCTCAAGGAGAGTTGCTTGCTTCTTCCAGTGAGGACATGACGGTGCGGTTGTGGGATGCCATGTCTGGCCAGTGCCGCGCAGAAGTCGAGGTCCATCAAATCATCAGTGACATTGCTTGGAGCACAATTTTGGAAAGCCATCACCTGATCACCGGTTGTGAAGATGGATCCTTGGGGTCGTGGCAAGTCACTCATCATGAAGAGCGCTTGGATGTGAACTTGCGGTGGAGGACAACAAATGGCGAGCTTTTCGTGACGGATACCATCATACAAGACGTGCGAGGATTGAACCAACTCAACACGAAGCTGTTGAAGCAGCGTCACGCCTATGGTGAGCCCTTGGACCGTCTCCATGATACAGGCAAGAAGGTAGCCACCATAGCCTCTGTGATTTCCAAGCTCAAGCCGTTGATCAATAACTCGGCTGAGAGCTCCTCATCGGTTGACAATACGACTGTGGAGCATACTGTGGAGCAGCTTGAACTACAAGCAGGACCGGCGAAGGACTCTGTAGTCATTGAGAGTTAGAAGAAAACGCCGTTGTGGGTTTGCCTTGAATACATATCTCGCGTTCAAAATTCTTTTGTTGATTAGGGTATGGCTGGAAACGGAACTTCGCACAAGCTTGTAAGAGCTGGTGCAGTCATAGTCGAAAGTGAGACTCCTGGAATGAACCGCTCCCACCTCCATGTGTCCAATTGATCCTCGAACGTGTAAAGACGCTAGATTTGGTGCAAGTGCATCCTTGCTCGTAGCAAATGAAATAGAGTTCGCAAGACAGGCGCCGTGGTTTGGTCTAGTGGGATTTTCAGGACTCCTCCGTGTGTGCCCCCGACTGCAAGTGTAAAGAGAGCTTTTCTGGTGTGACTTGGTACTTGCAGCGATGGTTGTAGTCCCCTGCAACTGGCAATCTGCTTCGAGTTGACAATGAGAGCTGCACCTGTTGTATTGGTAGCGATCGTCATGGTCCTGATCCACGGACGAGTCATTCTGGTTGGAGAAGGAAAGCAAAGAGCGCGTGAAAGCGTGGGAGCGACAAACGCTACGCGAGTGACTGCATTCCTCAACAAGAAATTTTGGCTCGTAACCACCCTTCGAGGACTGCGTTTTCAAACTGGTCCTCTCAGGCTGGGACCAAACTTTGCTGTTTGGCTGGGAGG
>Ga0247824_10000813_pt1 | contig 16428 bp, 22 predicted proteins | sample 13C_PalmiticAcid_FD_194412 | JGI IMG/M metagenome (GOLD analysis project Ga0247824, IMG submission 194412) | Soil microbial communities from agricultural site in Penn Yan, New York, United States - 13C_PalmiticAcid_Day48 | ecosystem: Environmental > Terrestrial > Soil > Agricultural land... | reverse complement strand
ATCCTGGATAGCAGACTAGTTTTTTGTTGCGTGCACAATTGACAACAACAGCAAATCGGGGGTTAGTTTGCTAGATGACTTGGCTCCATGAAAGAAAAAAAAAAAAAAAAAAAAAGAAAAAAAACGCACTAGCGTTTTGCTTTTCCCATGATCCATTGGATCAACACTTACATCTCTGGCTGCTCCTTTCAAGTCATGGATGTACTCCAGATAGATGTCCCAATGAGAGCTGGGCAGGTGATGATCATCATACATGTGGTTGAGTAGCCAGACCTGTCGAAGTTTTTGGAATCTCCATGTTGTCCTCGATTTCTTCCACTCTATCAGATACTCCAGACCTGGTAGAATCAGAAAAGAGAAAGACAGAGGGTTAGATCAAAGTCGGATAGTAGCTTCACAAGGATCCCATTGCTCATGGATGGCCCGCTTTGAGAGTCTTCAAAGATCCTTATGTGGTAGGGGAAACAAACTGCGTTCCTCCTTCAGCATGACTGAAATCTCACTTGCCTGGTGATGAAGCATCCAAGGTAGCGAGTGTGGCGTCGTCGATACTTCCAGCATGCTTGGACTTTTTGGCTGATCTGGCATCGGATGAATCGTCCGTTTTCCGTTTCGGTTTTGACTTTTGTGCCTCCTTGTCACTGTCACTATCGCTCGTGTCGCCGTCGTCGTCGTCGCTGCTAGATCCATCATCCCCTTGGACCTTGTAGGAAGTGTCCTTCAATTGTTCAGCATTGTCCGCCTCCGTGGTGTTCTTTAGGAAGAGCTTCCATTTGGGGGTCTTGTTCTGGATAGCGGCCTTTTGAGCTTCGATCCCCTTTTTGGCGAGCTTGGCGTCTCGTTTGGTTTGCTCTGCTTCTTTGCGAAGACGCTTTCGTTCCTGTTTGGCAGCGATATCATCTTCTGTTTTGACATGACGCTCCTTTTTCTTTTTGATGGGTGGGATATTGATCAGAGCTTTGTCGGAGGAGGATACTGTTGGTGCTAGTGGTGTGCCTGTTGGGGGTTCTTTTCCTGACCCTGACCCTGCTGCTGACGATGGTGTGGTGGTAGCAGCTGAAGTCTTGTCCTTCTTGGCTGGCTTGGAGACCTTGGCACGCTTGGTCGTCGAGTCGGACATGGTGAGGAAGGGAAGGAGGGGTGTGTTTGCAAAGGGATGCAAAAAGTATTTAGGTGCTCTTCATTTGTTTGTGGCGTGTCCAAGGCACGGCAGTCACCGCCGTTGCATCGCACCAATGCACCGATAGTCCACAACGGCGGACCCTGTTATATTAATCTGATCTCCATCCTCCATCCTTGTCCTCTATCCTTCTTTACTCTCACTCTCACTCTCACCCCCCAACCCTCATTCCTTGTTCCTGCCTCGTACCCTCGCGACATAGAACTAAAACCAAGTTCAGCTCGCGGAGAGTGCCCGAACCCTGTATGAGCGCCCAGCTGGGTACTGCCTCAGAAGCGCGCGCACATGGACTGTCGTTTGTGTCTACACCTGTGGATTCATCGTCGGCCTGGTCCTTGTAGAGAATGTCGTACCGAGGGTGAAGGTATGCCACCCCGCTACACAAACAACCAGCCGTTTTCGTGCCTTTGTTTGGCTTCAGTAATCATGGACATTGCGGACAAAGGGTGAGTTGATGTCACAATGGCTGTGTGTGTGGATGAGTATGGGTGTGAGTGAGTGAGTACGGAGGTACATGTATGTATCGTGGTTGTGGTATGCCAAGTCGGTTTTGTGCCTAGAACTTATGTTGAGGTAACATAGAGTGCTGTGTGTAAATGAATCCGGCGAGTGGAATAAAAGTGAAAGCTACAACCATGAGTCCAAGGTCTAATGCGTCTATCTCTATATCTCTATCTCTTCCTCCACCAGGTCTCTGCGAGACAAGAAGGGCATTCACAAGATCATCAGGCAGAGAACAAACGACTGGAGGATGACTCGGAGAATCACGAGGACGAGAAGAAGTACAAAGAACCAACCCCGCCTCGATCTAACACTTCAACAGCAGGTGCGCATGGCGACAAGGATAGCATCAATATATGGGCTGTCAATGTAAGACTTCTCTTCCTCTCCTTCATTCTTGCTTGTTAGTTGATATGGGTCAGTAATACTGGCGATACTGCTTTTGATCGCATTCATCTAATCAAATCTGCGTGCACACGTCTATTCACTACCCAGGAGATCGATAAAAAGAATAAGAAGAAAGGACGTCTTGGTATAGGCAATGGGATCATTGTCTTTGGTAGTGAGGTGGACAAGGTAAAGGCTCATGTTTCTGTTGTTACCATGCTCCTTCTGAAAGAACTCGTTATGCAACACACACTGACCGCCAAGTTAACACACCTGCCTCTCCTATCGCTCTGTGTCCAGTCTCCCGTTCGCCACTGGTTGATCAAGAATGTCATCAACGTCAGACATGAAAAGAGCCATGTGTATCTTGATCTCGGCGGCGCATCCCTCGCGTCCATTGACTTTAAAGCTGCATCGAAGCAGGAGGCAATGGCCATTTCTAACAAGATTCAAAAGTCCCGCATTCTGTACTATGTCACTTCTCCGGCGTCGACCTCTTTGGTGCACCACTTCATGTCAGTTCCAACATATCAGACTGCCCAAGTACCGTACAATGCCTCGGCATCGCGCACGTGTCATCACGGGCCAAGGACGGATGTTCTTGCTGCTCCATCTCCGTCTCCGACTCGTTCTGTTGCCACCCGGCCCGTCCGTGTCGTGAACAGTAGGTATCTCTATGAAGAAGCCCTGAGTATGGTTCACTTGGAGCCATTGCTAATGTTTCTTTTCGTTTGTTGACCATCCGTTAGGACCCAGGGACAAGAGAAGGCGGATGACTCGCTCTGGAAGGAGTGGTGGCAGAGCACTAGGGGATTCATGACGGAACTGTCTGCGCAAGAAGAACGGCGTCGAAGTCGCTCCATCTCTTCACTTGCTGTCACAGAAGAATCTTCTCAACGTGGAAACGGCCACAAGGATGAACATCCCAGAGTTGGACTCTGACTGGTTCAGCTTCTTCATCGAGGGTGGAATCGGCCAAACCACCACTCATCGTGATTCACAATTGAGATGTTCACCGTGGTAGCCAGTTCGTTCTGGATGCAGGAACGGATCGGCCCACAACATGTGCAATAATGTCCAGCATCATGATACCAGCACAATACCAAGGCTACAAAGGCTGTAGTGAAAGCAGCAGGAATGCATGGCCCGTAGAAGTACTGCTACTCTAGAAAAAAAAAAAAGATCCGGGTAGATTCAAACAAACAGCGAGTCGAGGTGCCAGGACCTGTGATAACTTGGGAGAGCTTTACTTGAGGATCCTGCTGAAGGGTAGCAACGAAAGGAGCGGAAAGATGTGGCACTACTCTCTATCTGCGAGTGTAGTGCGTAGAGTGTAGGGCCTTGTCGCGTCTGAGCGGCTCCAGCTGGGTACTGCCACAGAAGCACGCCACATGGACTATCGTTTGTGTCTACATCTCTGGATTCATCGTCGGCCTGGTGCTCTGAAAATGTCCTTCAATTGCTTAGCTCTGTTAGCGGCTGCCGTGTTCTTCACATCTCTCCATATTCCCGCGATGCCCTGAGGCGAAGACATGCGGGCATGCGTCTCGTTTTGCAGGGGTGATGTGTGGGTTGTTGGATTCTGTGTGTTGATATGGTTTGTGGTCGCAGAGCAACAAAATGAGCCCATCCAGGCTCACACAAATAGGCTCTGACACACAAATCAGCCCAAGTAGCTGTAGGTAACATCTAGTCTGTATCAAATAGGAGCGTGTTGATGCTCCTTCTTGATGCTGCTTCCTGACCCACACCTCTCTCCTTCTCACCTTCCCCAACCCTTACTCTGACTCATTCACACACTCTCCTCTGTCCTTCCTTGCCTCGGACACCCCCCTTGGCGTAGAACTACCTCTCCGCTTGGCTCGCATACCCCCTTGCACAGCCATGCCTTTCCTCAACGTCCGCGTCGCCCTCTACGACTATGACGCCAACACCGAGGATGAGCTGACCATCAAAATGAACGACATACTCTACATACTCGAGGATGACGGTCCCCACTGGTGGAAGGCTCAACTCAAGACCGCTGATCCCAACCACTCGCACATTGGCTTGGTCCCCTGCAACTATGTCGAACCGGTAAGCAATCGCGTCACTCCCTCGGCAGTATCTTCTCAATCCCGACCCTTGATCCTTGTCCTTGTGCGCATCAGTTGATACTCTTTTGCTCAATCGAGCCTGCGGGAGTGTGTATCCAACTTCATAAAGTCGAACTGGATGTAGCGTTTTATCAACGGTGGCGGTGTTGCACTGTGTATACGCACTCCTCGAGACCCCAAGTATGTCTTCCGCTCTTCGTGAAGGAAGCTAATAGTTGTTCACAACTCGTACTCCATCAACATGCCTCGATGACAACCCATATGGGGCTCCATCTTAACCCCCCTGCATGGACTTTCGGCTTCACTTTCAGAAGCGCTTGCGGTGGCATTTGGTTTGGGTCCACTATCCATTGCAACCCGTCCACAGGTTAACATGTCTTGCACATCTACAAAATAGATCCCTGCAATCGGTACAGTAATCAGCCTGTACAGGTACGAGGCAGCGACAGAAGAAGAGCTCACCATTGAAGAAGGAGACACCCTTACATTGTACGAACGGGACGACCCAGACTGGTTCCTGGTCGGGAACGGCTCCCAAGTCGGTTTTGTGCCTAGAAATTATGTTGAGGTAACAAATGAGTGCTGTGTGTCAATGAATTCAGTGAATGGAGTAAAAGTTGTAACGATGAATCCGGTTTAACACGCCCATCTCTGTCTCTCTCTCTACCAGGTCTCTGCGAGGCAAGAAGGGCATTCACAAGGTCATCAGGCGGAGAACAAAGGACTGAAAGATTGCTCAGAGGATCCAGAGGACGAGAAGTACAAAGAACCAACCTCGCCCCTAACTAACACTTCAACAGCAGGTGTACGTGGGGACAAGGATAGCATCAAGATATGGACTGTCAATGTAAGACTTCTTTCCTTTCATGCTTGACTGTTGGTTGATATGGATCGGCAATACTTATGCCACTGCTTTTGATCGCATTTGTCTAATCAATTCTGCGTGCACACGTCTATTCACTATCCAGGAGATCGACAAGAACAAGAAAAAGAAAGGATGTCTTGGTATAGACAATGGGATCATTGTCTTTGGTAGTGAGGTGGACAAGGTGAAGCCAAGCGTTTTCTGTGATCAGACGTTGATTCGGTTGTTGTCATGCTCCTAGGGACGTATGGAGCACACCCTGATCACCGAGTTAATACCTGCCTCCCGTGTCGATTTTTGCTTAGTCCCCCGTCCGCTACTGGTTAATCAAGGATGTCATCAACGTCAGGCATGAAAAGAGCCATGTGTATCTTGATCTCGGCGGCGCATCTCTCGCGTTCCTCGACTTTAAGGCTGCATCGAAGCAAGAGGCAGTGGCCATTTCTAACAAGATTCAAAAGTCCCGTATTCTGTACTATGTTACTTCTCCGGCTTCGACCTCTTTGGTGCACCACTTCATGTCAGTACCAACCTATCAGACTGCTCGAGGACCATCCAATGCCTCAACATCACGCACATGTCATCGCGACCCAAGGAGGGATGTCCCTGCTGCTCCATCTTCATCTTCGGCTCCGGCCCCGACTCATGCTCCTCTTGGGCCCGTCTGTGTCGTGAGAAGTAGGTGTCGTTGTTCAAGAAGCAATTGGTATGATTCACTTTGCGCGCCATCACTGACGTTTTCTCTCATTTATTGACTTCCATTAGAACCCAAGAATATGAGAAAGCGAGTGACTCGCTCAGGCAGAGGTGGTGGCAGAGCACTCAGGGTTTCATGACGGAAAAATCTGGCTGCACAATAAGGACAGAGTCAAGGTCGTTGCGCCCCCTCCAATTATTGTCGCAGATGAAGATCTCGGAGGTAGACTCTGCCTGGGTTCGGCTTCTTCATCCAGGGCGAAATCGTCCAAATCGCAACTCGTTGAGGTGTATACGAATCTTGGATGCGAATCCGTAGATGCAGGAACAGATCGGTCTACAACACACGCAAGGGTTAATGATACCAGCATGATACCAAGGTTACAGAGGGCTGCAGAGGATGAGGCGGGAATGCATGATCCAAGGCCGTTCGTAGAAGAACTATAATAATCTAGATGCACAAGAAACAATCCAATGGTTAACTTGAAGAGAGCTTTTCTCGATGATCGGTAGAATGGTGCCGTGGAAAGAGGCATACATATATATACTACCACTTTTCTGCTATCTGCGCAGTAGACAGAACGCCCACGGGAACCCGGGGAGGCAAAAAACAAACCAGTTTGCTTGATGGGCAAATATATTTTTTTTCTGTACTACGGCAACGAGGAAAAAGCCGTTGTCTAGCTTGTTTGTGCGCAGGTGTCCTGCATGCATGCATGTCATTTTTTTCCCCAGCCGTCATTTCAGGGGGGGGATTTAGGTCAAATGATCACAAACGAGGTTAAACGCCCATTTCTGTAGACAGATAAATAGGCCGTCGATCGATTCTCTTCCTCTGGTCTCTCCCCCCTCCCACTTCCCTCTCCATCTCACCATCGACTCCAGCCCTCATTTCCTATTATTCCCAAATGACCTCAAAGCCGAATATCTATGTCTTGGAGCATGGTGATGGTACCCTCCGAACTCTGGATTGGCTGAGCTGGCGCACAGTCGCGAACTCGGCTGCATATCTGCAACCTTACATCCAACCCGAAATGTCTATCCTTGACGTTGGTTGTGGCCCAGGCAGCATCTCCGTGGACATGGGAAGGCATGTACCAAAGGGCCGTGTAGTCGGAATGGACTCCTCTCCGGATCTTATCAGCGAAGGACGCGCGTTTGCCATCCAGCAAGGTGTCACCAATGTCGAGTTCCAAGTTGGAGATGTCCATGCACTCGACTTTCCAGACAACACGTTCGATATCGTTCATGCTCACCAGGTCCTGCAGCATGTCGCGGATCCCATCCAAGGACTTCGTGAGATGAAGAGAGTTACCAAGCCTGGTGGAATTATCGCCGTGCGTGAGGGGACCGACATATCTTACTATCCGGAATTGTCGGCCATGGGAACAAGTTGGAGTTTGTTTGCGACCATGGCTCGGCTCAAGGGGGGAAACCCGTATGCTGGCAAGAAGATCCACGTATGGGCGCGGGAGGTTGGATTTGAGCGTTCGAGCGTGACATGTAGTGCCAGCGCGTGGTGCTTCAGTACGCCTGAGGAACGCGAATACTGGGGTGTATCGATGACCACGATGTTGTCAGGGTTTGGACCTAAAGCCGTGGAGATGGGTCTTATTAGCCAACAGGATTTGAAGGACTATGAAGAGTCGTGGAAGGAATGGATCAAGAGCGAGGATGGCTGGTTTTCGTTATATCATGGCGAGATGCTCTGTCGAAAAGATTCATAGTGATAGTGGGTATCCTCCGTCTTCAACATTCCAAAAAAAAAAAAAAAAAAAAAAAAAACCATGGTACTTTACCTTGAAGCGATGTTTTTGACGATCCTGCTGAATGGTATCAATGAGAGGAACGGGAAAACTGGTGTCCATTTCTCTTCTTTCGGCGCAGAATACCACGGGAGCCCGAGGGCAAAAACACCCAATTGGGTGGATGAACAAACGCCCATTTCTTTATGTACAACCTGCTTGAACTCTATGTGATGGACAGGTAGCTCGGTTAGTCTAAAGCAAGTGTTTCCACAGGGTCATGCTTCCAGCAATTGGGCGCAATGATGGTAAGACAAGGTTGTTCCTGATGGAGATCACAAGAAAAAGGTTATCCTGGATAGACTCAACGACAGCGACCCACGTGCTCCTCTCGCTCCACAGATTGAAAATTGACCCACACTTTCCATTAGTCATTCTTTTTCCTCTGACACCCTCCCCCTCCTCTTCAGTCTGCCCTTGAATCCGGCCCTCACTTCTTACTGTTCCAAATGACTTCAAAGCCGAATGCATATTTCTTGAACCATACTCATGGTATATAGCACCGTCCAAAGTTTTAGCCAGCGCGCAGTCTCGAATTCGGCTGCTTACCTACGACCTCATTCTTGATGTCGGTTGTGGCCCTGCCAGCATCTCTGTTGACATGGCTAGTGCCGAAGGGCCGCGTGGTTGGGGTCGACTACACTCCCGAGCCTCTCAACGATGCACACGCTTTTGCCATCCACGCAACGTGTTACGAACGTCGAGTTCCAAGTGGGAGATATCCACGCACTCGACTTTTCAGACAACACTTTTGATATTGTCCATGCTCACCAAGTCCTGCAACATGTGGCAGATCCGATTCAAGCGCTGCGTGAGATGAGACGAGTTGTCAAGCCTGGTGGAATCGTTGCTGCACGAGAGACGGCCGACGCATCCATCTATCCAGAATTGCCGAGCTTGGAGGCAAGTTGGACCTTGGCAGCAACCATGGTTCGTCTCAAGGGAGAAAATCCGCATCCGGGCAAGAAACTGGGGTGCTACAGTAGTCCTGAAGAGCGCGAATTCTGTGGTGAAACGATGGACATGTTGTCAGGATTTGGTCCAAAAGCCGTGGAGAATGAATCTGATTGGCCAGGAGAATCTGAGAAACTATGCAGAGGCGTGGAAGGACTGGATCAAAACGAAGACGGATGGATTTCGTTATTTCAAGGCGAGATCCTCTGTCGAAAAGAATAGCGCCGTAGGGGTATCGTGTTTCTCACCATTCAAAATATCCATGATTCACTTGATCCTGTTGGATAGTATCAGGGACAGGAGTGGAAACAGGTGGTACTGCTCTGTAGGTGTAGTGCGCAGAGGACCCACGATGAACCCGAACCCTTGCCATGTCTGTATTCTTTGTGGCGTCAGAACCTCGTGTCTTGGAAGTACCTGTCCTCTTTGCCCAATCCGTGCAGTAGGAAAAACGCCCAAGAGAGCCCGAGGTGAAAACGAACCGGTTTGCTTGTTGGACGGAAGATCTTTTTTTTTTGTATTAGGGCTGCCAGATCGGTTTAGATTGATCATGCGCAGGCGTGCTGCATGTCATTTTTTTTCCAGCCGGCATTTCAGAGGTAATCACAAACGGGAAAAGTTGACGCCCATCTCTGTAGACAGATAAATAGGGCGTCGATCGATTCTCTCCCCCGGCCACCCTCCCTCCTCCTTCTCTAGCTGCTCCTAACTCTAGCCCTCGTTCCGTATTGTTGCCAAATGACCTCAAAGCCGAATGTCTATGTCTTGGAGCATGGTGATGGTACCCTCCGAACTCTTGGCTGGCTGAGCTGGCGCACAGTGTTGAACTCGGTTGCATATGTGCGACCTCATATCGAACCTGAAATGTCCATTCTTGACGTTGGTTGTGGTCCAGGCAGTATCTCCGTGGACATGGGAAGGCTAGTACCAAAGGGCCGTGTAGTCGGGATGGATGCCTCTCCCGATCTTATCAGCGAAGGACGCGCTTTTGCCACTCAGCAAGGTGTCACCAACGTCGAGTTCCAAGTGGGAGATATCCATGCACTCGACTTTCCAGACAACACGTTCGATATCGTTCATGCTCATCAAGTCCTGCAGCATGTCGCGGATCCCGTCCAAGCACTTCGTGAGATGAAGAGAGTTACCAAGCCTGGTGGAATTGTCGCCGTGCGTGAGGGGACTGAGATATCATATTATCCAGAATTGCCGGGCTTGAAGGCAACTTGGAGTCTGTTTGCAACCATGGCTCGGCTGAAGGGAACAAACCCGTTATCCGGGAACAGGATTCACGCATGGGCGCGAGAGGTTGGATTTGAGCGTTCGAACATAACATGCAGTGCTGGCGCGTGGTGTTTCAGTACGCCTGAGGAACGTGAGTACTGGGGTGTATCGATGAGCACGATGTTGTCAGGGTTTGGACCTAAAGCCGTGGAAATGAATCTTATTAGCCAAGAGGATTTGAAGGACCAAGAAGAGGCGTGGAGGGACTGGATCAAGAGCGATGACGGCTGGTTTTCGTCGTATCATGGCGAGATGCTCTGTCGAAAAGAATAGCAATAGTGATCATCCGTCTCAGCATTCCAAAATACCCATGGTTTTTACCTTGAAGAATCGCCACCGTCCCTGGACGTGGTAAGAGGTGTTCTCAATGGCCTCGACATTGTCAGCCTTTGCTGTGTTCTCCAGGGGTGTTGTCTTTGCATCGTCTGATGACACTGCTGCCATTGCCGCCACTGCCGTAGTTTCTGATGACTTTCCTGTCCTTGACCCCTGCTCTTGTATCGCGTTGTGGTGACCAAGCCCCTGTCCTTCTTTGTTGGCTTGGGGATTTTGGCACGGCTGGTCGTCGAGTGGACGGTAAGAAAGTGCCTTCCTTGCTTCTTCTCCATTCCCCGCTTTACCACCTCGTCTTCGTGGCTGAGAAATGTTCGGCTAGTGCGACTCAAAAAGGCTAGTGCGACTCAAAAAGGCTAGTGCGACTCAAAAAGGCTAGTGCGACTCAAAAAGGCTAGTCTGGGATGTTTGGAGCTGATCCCTCCGACACTCGTCTAAGTGCGACTCGTCTTGTACATGTACCGTCTTGCATACTCGCTCTCACCCACACACACACCTCTCTCTCTCTCTCTCTCTCTCTCTCTCTCCACACACAACCCTCGTTACTTTGTTACTCGATCTTTTCTCGTTCACACACACCCTCTCTCTTTCTCTTTCTCCTTCTCGCTCACAGCCATGTGTCTATCATTCAGCGACGTCGCCATAGTCGTATCTGACTACGATGCTAAAACAGACAAGGAGCTCTTTGTCCGCCGTAATGATATCGTCTACGTTCTCGGGCGTGCCGGCGACTGGTGGAGCGTGAAGCTCAGGACCCGTGATCCCATCCAGACCTTCATCGGCTTGGTGCCCATCAATTCTATCGAGATCGTAAGTGTTCTTCATCGAATTCGATTTCATTTTGTATCTCTTCCAGCTCGCCCACCCCTGTGTTCCCACACACCACCACACTGTATTTAAAGACGTTTGCAATGGAGAGACCATGCACAAGTTTAAATATATTTGGTATCACTACGCAGTCGCCCCATGTGCTACCTTCCCACAGACATTCCCAATGATTCTGTACGAACTTGTCCATTACATCCATCTACGCTTCCCTGTGGATAACAAATGGCTGCCGATCACTGCCAAGTGCAAGTCCTTTGACGACTCATTCCGTTGATTAGGACTTTGCTTTCAGTATGTGCACAAGTTTTTATGTTGTGCGTGGGCTAATCGCGCACGCACGCCTTGGCCTCTGACAACCTAGATCCATCCTATTGGCATCGCGGTCAGTCTGTGCAACTGGCACGACGAAAACGGGGGGTCCGCCGGCAAGCAAGGCGACGTGGTCACACTGTACCAGTACGATGAAGAATGGGCCATGATCGGGAATGGCTTCAACATTGCCATTATTCCTAGATGTGTTGTCAAGGTAACGGCAGCGTCGAATACACCCTGCATAGATGGGGGATTGATGGTAGCCCGTTTCACCTGACGTCCATTCATATCCCGCCCTATCAGATTTCCGCGGCGCAGGAGGGCCATGCACAGGAATATCAGGCAGAAACCAAGCACCAGCCTGAAAAACCAACCCTGCCTCGATCTAACACTCCTGTTGGACCGCATGGAGGCAAGAATGACATCGAGACATGGACTGTCAAAGTAAGACGCACATGTTTGCCTGTGCTACTGCTTCCGATTCCCGTTTGTCTAATCAAAGATCCATGTTCACTGTATAGGAGATCGGCAAGAAAAATATCAAAGGGTGCCTTGGTATCAACAATACATTTATCGTCTTTGGTAGCAAGAAGGACAAGGTAATGACCCATGTTTTGTGTGCTTTGACTATAGGTCAACTTTGATTTGGGTGCTGCAAAAAGAACTCGTATGTCGCTATCAAATTAACACACCTGCTTCTCATATCACTTTTTGTTCAGTCCCCCGTCCGTCAATGGTCGATCAAGGATGTTGACAGGGTCAGACATGAAAAGAGCCATGTGTATCTTGACCTAGGCGGCACGTCTCCAGTGTCGCTCGACTTTCAGGCTGCATCAGTTCAGGACGCAATGGCCATTTTCAACAAGGTTCAGGAATCGAAGCAAAAATCTCGAATTCCACGCCCTGTCGCTCCAACTTCCAGCGTCTTGGTGCCCCACCCCATGTCGGCATCAACGTGCCTGACTGCTGAAGTTACACTTGATGCCTCGGCGGCAGCATACATCACGTATCACGAACCAGAGCCTGTCGAGGAGGGACCGGCTTACAATGAGGAAGAGCGGCCTCACACTGAGCCGGAACCTGAGTCTGAAGGTCGCTGGGCAATTGCTTTGTACGATTTTCAGGCGGAATCAGAGGATGAACTTACCATCAAGGAAAACGATGAGCTGTGGGTTCTGGACCACATCCATGGGGAGGGATGGTGGACGGTTCAACTTGAGGACCAAGTTGGTTTTGTACCAGGATCTTATGTCAGGGTATGTTTGTCACTGTTAACGCTCCATGTTATGGATTGGACGAGGCGCTTTGTCAATGGGAATAACTGAGAGTCCCAACAACTTCTCTCGGCATATCTAGTTTGCGGACGAGCCAGCACCTGAAGAGCAAGTAGAAGGATCCGAGCCCGTCTCAATCGAGGACGAGGAGCCAGAGGTGGTCGAAATCCACTTTCCCGTTCGTAAGTTCTATTACAAATGATTGTTTCGTATGACTCTGGAGCTTTGTTTCGATTCATTGACAACAGAGGGAACATCCTCGACGATTCTTTACGATCGATCGAACCTTTATAGCTCCGTCATTCTTCTCTATCACGACCCCAACTCCAAAAGCGGTTGAACCCGTAAAGGAGGAGATTCTTGCGGCTCCGACCCCGACCCCGGCTCCTGCCTCTGCTGTGAAAAGTATGAATCGTTATTGGACAGTCTCTGAGCATGACCTACTTTGAACCAGGCTAATATGAGCTCTTATTCGCTGTTCCGATTAGGACCCAAGAACACTAGAACGTGGACAAGTCGCTCCGGCATGTACAATGTGGAAGCAGAGTATCTGGGTTGTCATGACGGAAAAGTCTGTCTGCACAAGAAGAATGGGACCAAGATTGCTGTACCTCTCCATGTAATGTCGCAGAAGGACATTTTCTACGTGGAGAAGGCTACTGGCATGAAGATCTCAGAGTCAAAGTCAGACTGGTTCAGTTTTTTCATCAAGGCTGGCATTGCAACCGAGGACGCCCTTCGTTATTCGACCGCCTTTCGTCAGGAGAAGATAGATGAGACCACTCTACCTCACCTGGGCAGAAGCGCACTCAAGGATCTCAAAGTCAAAGAGGGTGATATTGTGCGCATCCGAATGGCAATAGGTGTTTGGAATTCCGGATCCCCTCCCCGTGAATTGTCGCAGGAGGACAGCTTCTACAAGGAGCAGGCTACTGACATGAAGACTTCAGAATCAGACTCTGAATGGCTCAATTTCTTCACTAAGGCTGGAATTGCAGCAGAAGATGCTCTTCGTTACTCGGCCGCTTTTCGCCAGGAGAAGATAGATTGGATCATTCTACCAGATCTGGACAGAGAAGCACTCAAAGATCTCCAAGTTAAAGTGGGCGATATTACGCGCATCCAAAAGGCAACGCGTGCTCTGGCTTCTGAACCCAGCACACCCTCATCCGCACCTGCACCCGCCGCGACCGAGCCGATGGAACAGGCCAGGTTTGTAGAATCGGAGGTTGAGCTGCAGCAGGGTGAACACGTAGAATCGGAGGTTGAGCTGCAGCAGGGTGAACACGTAGAATCGGTTACCGAACTGCAAGGATGTGAGAGTGTCCCCAGCAGTCGCACTCCAATCGTCTTTGGCATGGAAAACGATAGCCCCCGGGACTTTCGGAGAGAATTGACTACGACCTTACTAACGAGACTGTCCTCCGAATCGCCACTCATTGTGGTTTTTGCTTAAGACATTGACAGTGGAAAGTGAGTCTGTGATGAATACAGGAGCATATAGGCCCGCAGACGCAACAACGGCAACAACGGCCACAAAACAGAAACAACAGCATCCATTTAAGCACCAATACCCAGCATTTATACCCAATAATAAAAAAAAAGTCCAAGCTGGTCTATGGCCCGCGAGTCATGGCTTGTGATGGAACATGAGAGAGCGTACCCGGAGGCTCCTGTTAGATGGTGCCAGTGAAAGGGGCAGAAACAGATAACTACTCTCTATCTGCGAGTGAGAGTGCGCACAGTGCCCACGAGAACCCGAGCCTTGCCATGCCTGTATTCTTTGTCGCCTCTCGTTTCGGAAGTGTGCTTTGTGAGACAAGGTGTCCACTGTTCGCTATCACGCATATCAACATGACTGGGTCCGTTTACCGCCCCCTTAGTCCTTATGAAAAGTGTCCTTCAATTGAATAGGCATTGGCCTATTGTGTTCTTCTGGAGCTGTCTTTATTTTAGTGTGTCCTGTTGTCCCCATCTCCCTGGCTTGGCTTCCCATTTGACTTGCTCTGATTCTTGGCGAGTGCGCTCCTGTTGGCAGCGGTGTCGGGTTTACCTTGGCTCGCTCGACTCTGCAATCTATCTTGGGGGTGGTTATCAATTGATTTCGTTGGGCAGGGAACTTGAAATGAGAGATGAAACAGAAAAGGTACTTTGTGCAGCTTAAGGGGTATTAATTAGCTTCAGGCAGAAGCTGTTGTCCTTGGTCTTGCCTCAGCAGGATACCTATGCGTGCTTGCTGCACACTGCGAGGGAAGGGCACACGAGGGCACACTGAGGGAAGGGCACACTGCGACACTGCGAGGGAAGGGCACACTGCGAGGGAAGGGCACACGAGGGCACACTGAGGGCACACTCGGGCACACTCGGGCACACAGGGCACTGACGGAAGGGCACACTGCGAGGGAAGGGCACACGAGGGCACACGAGGGCACACAGGGCACTGAGGGAAGGGCACACTGCGAGGGAAGGGCACACTGAGGGCACACTGAGGGAAGGGCAGGTTTCCCTTCCTCCCTTCTCCTGTCCCCTCCTCTCCAGACGTTTCATCCGCTGCTGGTTATCGTCGAGGAGAGAGGGAGGATCCCAGACAGGAGCTCTATCCACAGGTAGAGAGGGCCTCGGCCAATCAAGTGGTCCCTTTTGATTGCATAATGCCTTCGGAACAGGGCAGAGTCCGCGATGACATGTGTGCAACGTATATTTATTGCTCACAACACAGGACAGCAGAGCACCACACTGATCAGATCTCCAGAAGACGATCGGCGTTGTTGATCTATAAGAGGAACAATGAATCAGCTTTTGGCTACTTTCCTTTCTTCCCCCACCGCACTCGCTCTCGCCATCCTTCTCGTCCTGTCCTCTCTCCCACACTTGTGCACACGTTTTCTCTCGCACACCTCTGAACATACCACGCACCTCCTTCTCTCGCACGCCTTCTCTCGCACGCCTTCTCTCGGTCTCGCACGCTTTCGCCCCCCACTCCTTCACATGCACACTCCCCTCTCCCTCTCTCTCTTTGCTCTTCCCCCAGACTTTTCCTGGACCTTGCTCATCATGTTTACGTCTTTCCTGCATGTCATCCTGATGGTAACTGACAATGATGCGAAAAAGGAGTTGCTTGCTCCTTTGCTTTTGACTGCATTCGTCTAATCAATTCTGCGTGCACACGTCTATTCACTATCCAGGAGATCGACAAGAACAAGAAAAAGAAAGGACGTCTCGGTATAGACAATGGGATCATTTTCTTTGGTAGCGAGGTGGACAAGGTAAAGGCCAATGTTTCGTGTGATCTGATGCTGGACCGACCTTGTTTCGGTTGTTGTGACACTCTCTCTGAAGAGAACTCATATACAGCACACCCTGAACATCAAGTTAACACAAAACCTGCCTCTGGTAATCACTTTCGTTCAGTCTCCCGTTTGCCACTGGTTGATCACGGATGTCGTCAAGATCAGACATGAAAAGAGCCATGTGTATCTTGATCTCGGCGGTGCATCCCCGGAGTCGCTCGACTTTAAAGCTGAATCGAAGCGGAAGGCAGTGGCCATTTTCTACAAGATTCAAAAGTTCCGCATCACACACCATGTCACGTCTCCGGCTTCGACCTCTTCGGTGCACCACTCCGTGTCAGTACCCACTTGCCAAACAGCTCAAGAATCCCCTAATGCCTTGGCAGCACGCACCTCTCATCACGAGCCAAGGAGTGATGTTCCTGCCACTCTATCTCCAACATCGGCTCCGGCTCCGACTCCGACTCATGCTCTTCTTGCCACTCGGCCCGTCCGTGTCGTGAATAGTAGGTGTCGTTCGTTCAAGAAACCTTTGGTATGATTCACTCTGAGCCATCACTAACGTTTCCACCCATTTATTGACTTCCATTAGAGCCCAAGAATATGAGAAAGCAGGTGGCTCGCTC
>Ga0247824_10000812_pt1 | contig 16431 bp, 18 predicted proteins | sample 13C_PalmiticAcid_FD_194412 | JGI IMG/M metagenome (GOLD analysis project Ga0247824, IMG submission 194412) | Soil microbial communities from agricultural site in Penn Yan, New York, United States - 13C_PalmiticAcid_Day48 | ecosystem: Environmental > Terrestrial > Soil > Agricultural land... | reverse complement strand
CGGAGCCCCCGCCGACGGCGGCCATCGACGACGCCCACCCTCTCCTGCGCCCGGCTGTGCACCTCACTCCAGCCGAGGGCGATGCATTCCTTCTGAAGAACCTGCCGCGCCAACCCACAGCACCGGCGGACTGGGTGCAGAAGGCCCCCGCTGGCATGCCGTACTACCTCTTCTTTGCGGTGGCCGATGAGCAAGTGCTAACGCAGGCGGTGCTCGATGACATGACGAGCAAGCTCCGCGACATGATGTTCCCTGAGGGCCCCGTCCCGGGGGCCGATACGTTGCCTGCCACGACGGGTGACCTGCGTCGTCGCATCACCTGCGAGCTGCTGGGACTCCCGCTTCCGCCGACCCCGGTTGCGGCCGCCGCCGCCACCGAGCAGGGTGAGAAACGCCCCCGCCCCGACGAGACGGGAGAGGATGAGCCAGCGACCAAGCGTCCCCGCTTGTTGGACCTCATGGATGACCCGAAGAAGGAAAAGAGCGCTGACGACGGCGATGATGATGATGAGGAGGAGGAGGAGGCCGACTTTGATGAGTAGGGGCCTTTTGTTCGCTCGTGTGTGAGACCTGTGTCATTACACATGCGTCTGTTCTTCTTGTTCCTCTTCCTCTTCGCACTGCCCCTCGCCCGGGCCACCCCACGCATGGCACAGCGGGCCGAGCTGGCCGCGAGTGTTGTCGCCTGCTACACAGGGGTGGCCCCTGCCCTGTGGGACGCCTTTGTCGGGGCTCTCGCCCCCGAGGTCGTGGCCGACGTGGACCTGCTGGCCGGCAAGGCGGCCTTGCTCCGCGAGATGCTCCGGGACCGGGTGGCCCCGTGTACGGCCATCGAACGCGTGACCCGCAGGCGCTTGCCCCACTGCCCACCCCTTGAGAGTGTTAACCTCGGCCCACTGCGCCTGTGTTTGGGCATGGCCCAAGCCACGGGCCGAGGCTCTTTCTTCGACCCGCCCGACCGGGAGCGCGCGGCCGCAGCGAATGCACGCATGTGGTCGACCCGCGAGGAAGCGCTGACCTACGGCACAGACCCGGACGCATACTCGGACCCGATGGTGCGCAGCGTCGTCGCAGCGGTGAAGCGACAACATGCACCTTGATTGTTGGATGCGTCCCTTTCGTTTCTCTGAATAAACGCATAGATATACACACACACCCTGGATGGATGCTTTACTCAGCTTCGCAGAGACCCAGTTTCTCCATCTATGGCGCACTCACGTCCTGCCCCATGTTTTATTACTACTGGGACTTGGGCTACGTCGGGGCCTCGGCATTATGCTCGCTCTCTTCCTGAGCATGGGCGTGGTCAGTGTGGCCATCCGCGTCGGCGCCTGGCTCTGGGACTGGATCAAATTCTACTGGGCGTGGATACTCTACCTGGGCGCCAGCTTCTGGCTCGCCTCTTACTGTGGCATATTCGACGCGGCAACACAGGATCAAGTACTGCACTTGTTCACGAATAAAACGGCGGTATGAGACTAAGCCTTGACAGCAGCAGCAGCAGCAGCCGCGGCCGCCGCAACCTTCTTCTCCTTTGCCTTCCTGTTCTTCGCGTCCTCGGCAGCGTCTTCGCCGCCGGTCGTGCCCACGAGAAGACGATGGCTGTGGCGGCCCAGGACAAAGTCCAAGTCCTCCTTGGAGACGCGCACGCCCTTGTTGTCATCAGCGTCATCGTCGGGCTCGTCGGCGCCCTCTTCGGTCACCTCGCCCTTTTGGCGGCGCGAAAAGGCGACGACCATGAGGTCGTGAGTGATTTCGGGCAGTAATTCCGTGTAGAGCGCAGAGACGGCCGTCTGGAAGTCCTTCTTGTTCGCGCGCTGCTGTGCCCCGCGTTCGCGCTTCGTCAGGGGCGCCGCGGCAGCGTCGGCAGCCGCCTCCGCCTCCGCGAGGTCAGCGGTCTTGGCAGCGGGCGCCTTCTTCTTCGCCGCGTAGCGAAACTTGTGCAGGCCACCGAGACGGAGCTGGCTCTGCAACGACTCCAGAGAGAAGTCGCGCGGACCCTTAGGGTTGGGGTTGGGCTTGGGCTTCGCGCCCTTGGCAGACTTCTTCTTCTTGGCCCTGGCCTTTTCCTTGATGCCTGCCGCCTTCTTGCCGACCTTGGCTTGCGCGGCCCCGGCGACCGGGGTGCTCTTCACCTTCTTGGGGGTGGTGACCGCCTTTTTCCCCTTGTTGCCGGTGCCTGCGTCCATGCGAGAGAAAAGTGATTGTGAGATGCGACCTGTTCGGATGAAACACAAACTGACTCAAGCAATGTCCTCCTCTGAAAAGGAAATCTCCTCATCGTCGCTGTCGCTGCCGCTCGGATCGTCGTCGTCAGAGGAGGAAGCGGAGTCGGGGGCATACGCATCCGCAGAAGACGACGACGATGAGGAGATTTCCTCTTCCTCCGCCGATGAAAAGACGGAGGCCTCGTCCGCGTCGCGGCGCGCAATCTTGGCCGGGCGTTCGACGAGCGTCTGCGGTCCTGAGGGTGCGGCCGCAAAGGCCTCGTCGAACGCGCGCTTCTTCGCCCGCAGGGTTTCGGCGGCCGTCGCAGCCCGCTCGGCCTTGGCGACCCAGCCCTCCGTCTCGGCCTTCATGGCGTTGCTGGCCGCCTCGATCATCTCGTCCTCCCGCTCCTGCCAGGGGTAGGCGGCCAACGCGGCAGCCGCCGGGCTGTCTGCGGGAAAGGCGAGCGCGTGCAGGGCGGCCTTGAGCGCGCCGTAGTGACGATACATTTTGCCGTCGATGCGCTTGGCCGCGTCGCGGTCCGACTTGCCCGACATTTGGGTGTAGAGGGCGCGCAGATCGAGGGCCTCTGGCTCGAGGTGGCCAAAGACGGCGTTGATCAGCGGCCGCACTTGGACCAACACGTGGCCCATGGTCGAGAGGCGAATGCGACCGAGGCTGGCCGTAGGGATGGGGTCGTTGGGCGCGCCGCCACAGTGCGTGGCGAGAGTCTCGAGGGTGCTGTTCATTTGATTCTTTTTGGGAGGTGAGAGAAATGAATTACGATTCTGCGCTCTTGCAACATATTCAGGACAGGCTCAGGATACAGCCCTCTCATGGCTACATCAACCGCAACTCGCTGCCTCTGGCTTTAGCCTATGACGATCTGCGCGAGTTGTATGGACGTAGGAACATCCTCGACGATGCTGAAGATCCGCCCAGCCCCGTCGGTCCGGACCAGGTGGCAAATGCCGTTGCTGCCCTCCACCGCCGCAGACAGCGTCATATGCACATGAGGCAAGAAGAATTCGATGCATTTATCAACGGTGATAATGGGCTCGATGCCCCGTCGGGGCACGTGCGCGCCGCTCATCGAAGGCCTGTGATTGGGAAGAAGGAGGACGTCCCAGAACCCTCCGCCCCCGAAGGCACCAAGGAGAAGAAGCTCTGCGTCGTCTGCCTGGACCGGGTCAAAGTAGTCGCCCTCATTCCGTGTGGACACATGTGCATGTGTGTCACTTGTGCGAGGGCACCGCATGGGGACTGTCCCTTGTGCCGCGCGTCTGTCACGGGCACGCTGCGGGTGTTTGTGTAAGGTTAGTTTCTTGTGACGTTTTTTTATTTGTCCCGCTTTTCCAAACTAGCGAAGATTTGCTGCAACTTGGCATCAATTTCACTGTCGCTGTACGACATTTTGCCCCGCATGCGTTGGAGGGTCGTGACCAAGGACCAAAGGCGTTCGGTCGGGAGGGCCGCAGGGTCCCCGAGTTGGTCCAGGAGGTGACTCGTCGCACTGTTCATTGGAAAGGAAGGAAGGAATGATCGTCCCATTCGCTTTATTTAAGGCTCACATCCTCCCTCTCCTCCGTCTTCGTCTCCTGTTGTTTGCGGGCTCGGCACATCGCCCGCGCCTCCGCAATGACCGCGTCCGTCTCGCGCAGCTGGTCCATGTAGTATTGAAAGAGGAAGGCCTCCACCTCTTCAGGGACCGGGGCGGCGTCGACCGTCGTGAGGTATCGGGCCTCGGCCGCCTGCACCTCGGCGCTCACGTTTTCCATTGGGGGATCAAAGAAACTAATCCTCCAAGCCCATGTTGTGGTCCCAGGCCAGCATGTATCGCGCCTCGGCAATTTCGAGCAGCCTCAAATACTTGACGCGCTTGCTGTCCACATGCGGGTCGGTCGCCAGCAGTTTGTCGACAATCGCGCGTTTGTCGGGAGGACAGAGCATGTCGGCCAAGAAGGCTAGGGTCCTGTTGTTCAGTGTGGAGTATCCCGGGTCGTCGTGTTTTTGATCGGGAAAGATGGTCCGGTCCCACGGACAGCGGTTGGCGCGGAGGAAGTCCAACACGGCTTCTTTTTCCCACTGCAGGGCAATGGGCCACAGCGCCCGCGTGAGTGAAATGCCACGCGCGACGAGCCAGGCTGCCGTGTCGACGCGGCAACACTTGATGGCCTGCTTCATGTCATCGTCCTGAGGCCCCGCGTGCAATCGCATTTCACGCCACTTAAGATGATGTGGCGACATGCCATAGCCGCGAAAGGTCCTCACAGTCAGGAATTCCTCCCGTTGTTCGGGAGGGATATTATACCAGGCCCAATCGAGAACGTTGTACGGCACATCGACTCGATAGCCGAATAAATTGATGAAGACGTCAGCAGGTGTCTCTCCCAGAACGCCATATGGGACGAGTTTTTCCACCAAGGGCACCGTGTAGGCGACATGTGTGAACGCCTGGGCGAAGCAACCACGCTCAGCGAGCGCTGCTCTCTGTTTGACCTCTGTCTCGGAACCAGGATCCTTTTTCCACAGCGCTTCTATAAACTCGCTCTCTGGTGTCCAGCAAATCTTTTTGACAAAGGAGAGCTTTGTCTCGAAATCGGCATCATCATGTCTCGCGTCCGAATGCATCACGAAAGCACCAGCCATCATGGCCCGTACTTCCGAAAATTGTTGCCATTCGCTCAAGAGGTCTATATTCCAATGCAACACGGCACTAAGGGTCCAGGCGACACAAATCCCCTCTTTAGGGCCCGTATTCCGACGAAACACCCTCATCCACCGCTCAAACCCCGAAGGACTGCCATAGGCCACAAAGTCCTCGCCAGGTGTGGTCCTCATCTGCGGCCGCAACAGGGTCTGGAGTTCCTTGTTTACGAGACTCAGCGTCCGCACGTCCCATGGGTCTTTAAGACGCGGGCAAATTTCATTAATCCACAGTTCCGGTAACATGAGATGGGACATGGTCTTGTTGGAGAACAAAATGATCAACAGTCGTGCTACTGCGCCCTCGCCTTGTCGCGCGCAAGCTGCCAAAGCACAGCGTCCGGCTCCCCCATCGGGACGGCGGCCAGCACCGTATCCTCGCCCACGAACAGCGCCTTGTGCAGCCCGTCAGCCGTGAACATGAGGCGCGGCCGCTCCGTCACCCGCTCCCCGCGGGCGTTGGTGTAGGTGAGTTTGAAGGTGGTGGACATGTTTATTCTTGGAGAAAGTGATTAAGAATATCAAGGGAGCTCTTGGTCTTGACATGGCATCTCACAACCGATGAAAAAGGCTGGATTATCGATCCGTTCGACCAGCGGATTCGCACGAAGCCAATCTGCATAGAGTTCGTCTGGTTTTTTGTGCCCATCCTCTTCCATGTCGAAGTGAATCGACTCGAAATAATTATACGAGAGGTCGATAAAACTCCCCTTGGCCCAAATAGGGCCTTCGACAACGAGGAGATACATGTTCGTTTACTCAAGTGACAAACACGTCCCGCTGTCTCACCGGGTCCAACCACCGGTTAAAGACCGTCAGCGCCACCGGGGCAATGCAGCTAATCCCGGCGATCGTGCCCCAGAGCGGGACAGGGGCACAGGCTTCTGACGACGGGCAATAGTGGCGCACCAGCCAGCCCGAATGCCACGCGGCAAACGGCCGGGCGACCAGACTTGGTATCCCTGCGATCGCGTTGTACAGCGCCTTCTTGTCGCCGGGCGCCGCCGTGAGAGCGAAGGCCGTGAACCGCGCCGACCACAGGGCCTCGCCGAGGGAGAAGATGACCATGAAAATGACGTAGGGCACATAATCCCAGACCGAGGTCGCGGGGCCGTGACGCGGCCGTTGCCCAATGCCGCCAAAAACGAGGGCCAACAAGGAGAGGGAGGAAACGGCCGTGCCCCCTGCAAGCACCCAGTACCCGCCCTTGTCGGCGACGGCCCACTGCACCAACGGGGCCAGGAAGAAGATCAGGAAAGGGTTGATCGCCTGCACGTATGCAAAGGGCACCCTATCATCATACATGCGCTGCATGACGGGCGGGAGCGTCTGTTCAATGTGCCGGAAAATACTGCTTGTGCTTAGTAATAACACACACATGGCCATGAAGCGCCACATGGACACGTCCTTGAGCACAGCCAGCAAGGCTGTCTTGGGCTCCGCATCACCATGGTGGGGCCGCAGGGGGACCGGGGGTGAGAGCTCCAATGCCAGGAGGAGGACAGCCACCAGGACCAACGTCGCGCCCACACTCGCCCACTGCATGACCGCGTTCGCCTCGCGCACACTCGGGGCATAGGTACGCAACAGGCCGTACCCGACGGAGACGCCGAACATCACTATATTGTTGAGACTGTACCGCACGGCGAAAACGCGAGCCTGGGGACCTGGTTTGCCCTCCTTTTTTCCACTGCTGAGGCCGTGCCGGTCGATTTGCCCATCCAACAGGAGGACGAGCGGCTGCGCGACCAAGACCCCATCCACGGTCATGAGTAGACCGAGGACCGCCACTGCCCACGCCCCGCCATTGGGCTCATCGCCACCCCAAGTCACCAGGGCCGTGAGGGCGGCCCGCAGCGCCAGCGCACAGACGGCGGCAACTAGAGGCAACCACAGGGTGCTGAGGCGGTCAATGGCCCAGGCACACGCGAGGCCAAACACACTGGCCACAGTCCCAATGGCCCCGATGCTGAGCGTCGCTGCATAGTGGCTGAGCCCATAGTTTTCCAAAAGGGTCATTAACGCTGCGTTAAAAGTGAGGGCGCTGGCCAGGCCCAGGATGGCGTCGGCCGCCAACAAGAGGAGGATGGGACGGGCCCACATTTATTCGTCCGGAGCCGGGCGGTCTCCCAGGGTCACAAGAAATTCAGTGTCTGTGGGAATGTCCCTGAGGTATCTCTCCTCCGCAAACGGCCGGCCACCCTGCAGCGGGACGAGGACGAGCAAGGCCGCCTTCCACGGGTACAAGGGGAAGGTCTCATTGTCCGAGAGGGCGGCCAACAGATCCCGCACGCGCATGTCGCGGAGGCCGCGCACGCGGTATGCCCGCCGCGTTGGCCCACTCACGTCGTCCCCGGAAAAGGCAGAGACGCGGACGAGTTCGTGTTCAAAATCCACTGCGTGGTTCATTGTTACAACTTACGAGAAAACACGGCACGCCAATAGTCTGAAGCCGGGCCCGGGACGAAGGCACTGAGGAGCATGGCGAGTCCTACAAACACGAAGGCCAGCCAGGCACAAACGCCCCGACACGAGCAACCGCAACAGCACAGGGCCCACAGCGCCGTCCGACAGGGCCAGCAGGTGCAGCAGCAGCATGTGCTTGCCCAGGTCCGGCCACCGACCATGCAACGCACACAACATCCTTCGGCCGCGAGATCGTCCATCTGTCGGACTACCGTCGGTTGAGCATCCTCCTCGTAAAAGCGGTGCCTACTGCGTGGCCGATGCTGGTGGCGACTCATCGGCGAGTGAGACGACTAGCCAGGCCATCGGCGCGCGCCGCAGCTCGTTGGCCATGAGTTTGGAAAAGTCGTCCGACGGCGGGTCGGCCCACGCCCGCGCGTCACTGTGCGGCCGGACGAGCAACTCGACCAAGCGGGCCTCGCTCCCATCTAAAGAATCCAAGGCCCGCAGCTGCCGCTCCGCCGCCTCTTCCTCGGGCGGGCGGACAAAGGGAGAGAAGGTGTGGGGGATGACCCGCTGCTCGGTGGCCGCGTTCCACTGCGTCATTACCGCCACCTGGGCCTGGGCCCGCTCAATGGCCGGGGTCGTGATCGACGAGGGGAGCGTGTCCCAGAAGGCGAGCTCCAGTCGGGCTCGACGCTCGATCTGTTTGTACAAGGGGGTGTTGGGCCGTGATGCCACCGGCCGGACATGGCGCGTCAGCGGGGCAATAATGTAGGCCGGGACGATCAGGGTCGCGGAGGCGGCGGCCGCTGCCTTCCAGATGAGGATGGGCGCATGGTCGCAGCGCGAGCACCCCAGGGACGTGTCGCTCCCGCCGCAACAGCTCAGGCGCGGCAGGTCGGGCGGGGACCACACCAACTGGCCGGGGTGGTGCCGGCACCGCCGCTGGCCCAACTCGCTGGCGACGGCCCGCGAAAATTCGCGCTGGCACTGCCAACAAGTCCAGGGGGTGCCGAGCACGAGGTCCTCAAACTCCTTGTCGGGGCCACGCCAGCGACGGGTCATGTCACACAAGTCCTTGGGAAGAATGACCAACACGAGGAAGGAAGGAGGAGACGGATGAGATCAGACGCTTTGTACACTTTTGCATATCACTGTATCAAGCTTCAATTGGAGACAATAGCTGGCTCGTCAGGAGTGGGTATTTATTATTAATGATGCAGGGTGGCGAGAGGGGAGTGATCATTTTTCTGTTCATAAAATGGAATCCATGAGTGCTCTCATCGCTCTTATTCAACAAGATCCTGAACTTGGTCCCGCGCATACGATTGCCCCTTTCCTGAGGAAGGACCGTGAGGCCATTACTCTCATGTGCAGATTGGGCGCCGAACTCGAACTACTCGAGGAGATCCGCGAAAGGCGCAAGGGAAGGTATTTTGCCCATTGGGGTGGTGCTCAACACCGCAGTTTTGAGTTTGGTCCGGATAATCTGTGGTACGAGCATCGGATTGTCTTTGGTATGTTTGAAAATGGATAAAGAGTTTTTATTAACCTTTTTGGCCAAATCTCCACCGCAATGCCGCCTCTAAGCGATAACTAACACTGGCCGAAGCCGCTAAAAGAGACACACCGCTCGCGCAATGCCACACGATGTGCGAGACCGCGTCGATTGTTGACGATCCTGCCGGATTGCCATCATTTAGGTTGAAAAACACCAAGCCCATTGCACCAGAACCCAGTGCGACCAGTAGACAGATGAGCGTCAGCAGGTCGGACACGGGCCCCTGGGGCTCCACCTCATCGGGCTGGGTGTCGAAGATTAGTAACGCCAGGCGCACAACCCCGGCGACCACCAGGAACAAAAACATGACCAGGCCGGAGAGCAGCGAGTACGGCCAGAGCGTCACGGCAATGGCGCCCACGGGGAAGACCAAGTAACCCATGACCGTGAAGAAGCCGCGGCCGCCCGGGCCCGTCAGGCTCCCCATCAATAGGTGGAGCACGAGTTGACCGACCAGCCACAGCACGCAGGTGTGGTCCAGCAAACGCCATGTCCCGACGGGCACGTCCAAGCACATGAGGGACGCCCGGCACGCATGATAGGTGAGGCTGATGACCAAGGAGGCCAGGCCCGCCGTTGCCAGTCGAAAATGCCGCGCGTTGAACGCATAGGCCACCCCAAAGAGCATGGGCAGGTGGCTAATCAGTTCCAACGCGGCCGCAATGCCCGTCGGCGGGTCGCTGACCACGGCGGCCGCGTAGTCGGGCTCCCACAACATGCTGGCAATGTGTGGTGCGTTACCCTTCTCTAGGACATGGGCCATCGGCGCCCCAGAGACAAACGGTGCCGCCTAGTGGGAGAGTTTGTGGGCGCCGAACTCACGGTCCTCATCGGCCTGCTACCCTCCCGCCCCCAGCACTTCCGCTTCGTTAACAAAACCCCAATGTCCCGCTCCGCAGGTATGGCGACGGCGCTGCTCGGCGGCGAGCTGGCCGGGGCCATGGCGACCCACAGCCTCGGCAAGGCGGCGCTGGGCCCGCCAGGCTCGGGCGGCATTGGGCCCGTGCAGACGGCCGGCCACCTCGTCTCGAGCCTGTCGGCCTACTCGACGGGCGCGCGCGGCGGCCAAGTCTCGCAGCAGCACCCGAACCAGGAAAAGTCGCACCCCAACGTGACGCACCAGGGGTCGGATGGCCCTGTCATGGCCTACCGCGTCCTCACGGGCCCGGCGACGCACATGATCCCGGACCAGGACGACATCCTCTTCCTGCACAAGCCCCGCAAGGGCGAGGCCATGTCCCCGGGCCTGAGCGCCTTGAACGATGCGCTCAACCCGAGGACGGCCGCGTACGCCACGGGCCACGCCCTGTCGGACACGAACGACCTGCGGGCCTTGGTGGGGCTGAACATTTGGGCGCTCAACCAGCTGGCGGCTGACGAGCAGATCCGGCTGTGGCTGACGAACCCCGCCCTCGCGTCCACCATCGGCCCTCGTGACATTTGGCACGGGCACCCCGACCTCCCCTGGACAGGGTTCACGTGTGACGGGTGTGTGCGCCTGGGCGAGCTCCTGGGCTCTGCGCAGGTACTCCCCCCCCTCCTGTCTATTGTCTCCGGTCACTTTCGCTACGCGCAGGGTGCGTCCATCTTTAACGATGGCTACGCGGTCTTCACGCCCTACAAAAAGACGGCGAAGACACCTCAGGCATCGAGCCCCCAAAAGGCCGCGGCCGTCGTGCGCGCAGGGATGGTACGAACCCGCGACATTTGGAAGTCGCGGGGGACGAAGGCCGGCGCCTCTTTGCACTTGATTTTCACCGCGACGCCGCTGCGCGACAAGCAGGAGCAGCTCAAGTACGTGACGTCGGCCAAGTCGGAGACGGCCGAGTTTGCCAACGTGACCAACGTGGTGAAAATCCCGACGCTGGCCGACTTCCATGACGCTGCGAAGAAGTTTGCTGGGAAAGATAACCGCCAAGCAGAAATGCTGCGGAACATGAAGAAGGTGCCGCCCATCTACCAGCTCATCCCGTGGGTCAACGAGAATGGCGGCGGCGACGTGCCGCTCAAATTTTTAACGTACACCGACGCGTGGGAGATGCAGCGCTTCGACGGCCTGCCAATGTTTGTGGGCAAGATCCTCCACCCGGCCTTTGCCTCGTGTCCGCAGCCGCCCATTGAGAGCCCGGACGATGAGGACTTTGTCGCGGCGACCAACGGCTTCGATGCCATGTCTCGGCAGCTCATCACCAACGTCGTCTTCCAGCCGGAGAAGGACGGGCACATGACGTATGGGTGAGACCCCTCGGGCCTGCCCGGCAGGCCGGTCTGACAAAAATAAAGAAATCTCCCCGCTCAGGGCCCACTTTGTTTCGACGCAGGTCTTGGTGTCCACTTGAACAGAAAGGGCCGAGGGGGAACATTCTGCGTGTGTGTGTGTGTGTGTTCCACTGGGTGATCATGAGTTCCTTGGGGTATGGGTACGCGCTGCCAGCGGCGAACATGTTCCAGTCGGACGTCGGCCTGCGTCTGAAGCGCATCCGCGAAAACCAGGTCATCTACAACGGTCTGCGCGACGATGAGGTGATCGGGCTCTTCATGCGGAACGTCAAGGAGCGCCCGGCCGACTGCTACTACCAGAGGGACGGGAAGGCCATTGTCGCCGACGGCGAGTACGCGAAGGAGATGGGCAAGGTCTACAACGCGGAGATTGTCTACGTTTTCACCGATCCGAACAAGCGCTGCTATGGCGGCAGCGCGAATATGCTCTTTGGCATGGACGCGACGCTCGTGTCCGTCTTCTCTGTGCTGAACGGCTTCCTGGCCCCGAGCCTGGCCGCGCTGATGCGCAACATTCGCCCGCTCGGCCTGACGGAGCTGACGGGCGCCGAGACGCAGGCCAAGGGCATGACCATCATTGCCGGCGGCGTGACGCACGCGGTCAACTACACGGAGGAGGCTTTCGTCCCTGGCGACTTGCTCTGCGCCATTCCCTTGACGGTGGAGAATGCACACAAGCGGCGCGGCATGGAGGGCGAGGCGGCCAACAGCAATGGGCGCATCACGTCGATCCTGCAGCCCGCGCGCCGCCTCAACTACTATGACCCGGTGGACTTTCGCCAGGCGATTTGGGAGGAGTTGGGCATCTCGTACGATGCAGGCAGTGCAATGGTTCACTTTGTGCGACCGACCAGTCAGCCCGTGAAGGGCGGCGGCAAGCGGGACATGTTCGACCCGGACGACCCCAACGACATCAAGCGCCTGAAGCGCGTGCTCACGCGGACCCATGCCGACGAGGCGTTTGCCCGATCCGTCGTCAAATTGATTGAGTTCCACGCGCAAGGTCTGGCCCATGAGAGCCTCATGCCCGCCATTCTTGCGGGCAACTTCGCCGCTGGTCAGGCTCCCGATCTCGACGAAGTGGCGCGGGCCTTTTCCGCCAGTGCGCTACTCTTCCTCGCCCAGACCTTCTACCACCCGGGCACGGCGGTTGTGAACAACAAGGCGATCGACGAGTTTTGTGGCAAGATGGCTGTCGCGACTGGTAGCGATCCTGCCCCTGCCGGTGAACTCGCCAGGCGCATCAAGGACCTGCTGCGCAGCCCCCTCGCCGACGCGTTCTTCAAGAAGAACGTCGTGCACGCCGCCATTGCCGCCCTCATGGAGATGATACTCGCCTTTGGCCAGTCGATCATGGGCGTCGCCATCACCCCCTCGATGCCACTGGGTCATTCCCAGATGCACTTGTGTCGCTATTAAAAATAAAACATACAGAGATTTATTCACTCAAAATTCGGGGAGGACGTGATGAAAGGGAGCGTGATCGAGTAGCTGATGCGAAACTCGGCGGCAGCCTTGTCTTCGGGCCGGAGCTTGTCGACGCCAGACTTGTTGACCGACTCTGAGTGCACGTCGGCCAGGTGGCCAATGACGTCCTTGGTCGCGCCGTTGACGCGCTTCTTCATGTCCGGGGGCCAGACGCGCACGACGAAATCGTCGGTGAAGAGGTTGCAGTGGGTGACGCCGGTGCGGATTGCCTTCTGCGCGGCTTCCTTGGCCTCCATCGCAATGGCGTGGTCGGCATAGGAGCGGCCGCGCTCGTCGACGGGGACATACGCCTTGCCGCTATTCACGATCTCAGGGTGGGCGAGGAACTTGCCGCTTTTCACGACCTCGGGGTGGGCATTGTAGTGGAGGACGGCGAAGGCGCTCGGATTGACCACCTGGACGTGCGCCGTTTTGGGGTCGTTGCTCACCGGCTGGACCATGACGTCCTGGTCCTCGGCCGTCTGCCCGGGAAAGTTGCGCAGGAACTCCTCGGCCTCGGGCGTCGGGTGTTGCTCGACCTTGGCCACCGTCTTGTTGGGCACCTTCATCGTGAGCATGCCGTTGGGGGCGTGCGCATCGATGGCCTTGGAGCCGTGGTCGCGCATCTTCATCGGGGCGGGGACGTTGACGCTCATCATGAGCTCGGCACCCGCATTGTTCTCCTGATGGAAGCGAATGAGGCCCTTGAGGACGTTGACGCCCTTGGGCAAATTGGCGTGCTTCGCATGCAGCGGATTGCTGTACTCGATGCGGTCGATGCCGTCCTGGAAACGCAGCTCGAGCGCGCGGCCCTTGTCTGCCTGCTTGCGCAGCTCCGCATTGGAGATGCCAAACGTACCGGACAAAGTGACCGTATCGGGCTCGCGGTCAATGGAGCTGGTCGTGGCGCGAGGGGCCCCCAGACCAAAGCTCGCAAAGCCCGCGAAGGGGCTGGCCACGTTGAACGGGGTGCGGGCAGTGACGCCATCGCGGGGCACGCTGGGTGCGGCCGTGACGGCAACAGGAGCCGCGCCCGTAAAGTCGTCCGAGTTGTCGTAAAAGTCCGTCATGAGGAGAAGAACCAGTGGGAGTGGACATGAAGAGCGGAGGGACGAGCACTTACGTCCTTTTGAAACAATCAGAGTCCCCCCCACACTAAACGAGCGCCGCCCGCCATCCCGTCCCGCTCGTGCGATAGAAAACAAACTGCGTCATCGCCTGCTGCGCCGCCTTGAGCTGTTGCGGCGAGCGGCGGTGCTGCACCACGCTCTTGTACTCGTCGGGCGCGTCCAGGCGGATGGCGAAAATGTGCTGCGCCACCATCGCCGCCATACAGCTGCGCAGTTGGGTAAAGATCCCGAGGTCCGTCGCGGTCAGGTCGAGGTACTCGCGCGTGCCGCCTGCCGAGTCCGTATTGCACGTGAGCACGTCCATCGGCACGTTTTCGAGAGGCGAATAGTCGTAAGGGAGAGGGCGTGGGCGCCGACCATCGTCGTTGAGGGCGCGCAGCTTGGCCGAGGTGCGGGCCAAGGACTGCAGGTCGGCGTAGGCAGCGCGGACGGCAGAGAGGAACTGCGCCGAGAATTTGAAGCGCCCGACGAACTTGGCCTGCATGTGAAAGCGTGGGTCGGGAATGTAGGTACCGGCTGCCAACTCCTTCAATTCCTTGACGACGGACGTGTTGGTGTTCGTAAGGGCGTCCTGCAGCACCTGCACCATGCGCTGTTGCGTGCTCGTGAGGGCTGCGACTGCCTTGTTCACCTCATCGACCGCCCAGGGGTAGTAGACGTCCTCGTAAAAGACCATCGTTTGCAGGAGGCGACCGAGGCCAGGCACATTGGGGATGAGTGTTGCTGCCGCTGTGGCCGCAGCGAGGCGAAGGCGGAAGGCGTCTTCGAACCGCAGAGCGACTGCATTGTCGGGCTCGTCCTCCCCCTGGGTGAGTTTGAGGGACAGGCCACTGAAGTCGGCGACCGTCCCATCCAGGCGCTGTTGACGGGAGGTGAAGAAACGGGGACCAAGTGCAACGAGTGACTCCCAAAGCCCGGCCAGCGCCGCTTTATCCGGCATGTCGCGGCGAGCGGCTCTCGCAATGGCTCGGAAGAGCGGGCGCCAGTAGGATGAGATAGGCCCTGCAGCTGGGTCGGGCTCGTTGCTATTCGAGAAGAAGAGATTCGCGTAGAGCTTTTCCCACGTTTCGAAAAAGGCAGGGTCGTTGAGACGCAGGGGCGGGCCGATGGCCCCAGCAGCAGGCGCCACGAGTGCGGCGAAAGCGGCAGGAAGGCCCGGGATGGCAGGGGGTGGAGGGGGCAAGGCTGCAGCCAATCGTATCACATCGAGTGCTGGGACATTGGCTCGCACGTCATCGATAAAGGTCACGTCATCAGCGGGCACAGGAGCGACAGTGACACGCAGTGACGCATCGATCTCCGTGCGCGCGTACTTTTCGGTAAACGTTGACCGAAACAGTTCCCGCATAAAGTGGGCCGCCAGGCCGTAGTTCTGGCGGAGGGCGGTGATCACTTTGAAGGCCGGGCCATTGGGGCCCGTCATGGCCGTCAGGAGAGGGACTTTTGCCGGCAACTGGAGACGCAAAGCAGCATACCGATTGGCAGCACCTTGGATTTCGGAACGCTGCACCAACGCCAAAAGGTCGGCGAGGAGGGGATTCTGTAGATCGGACCCAGGCAAGCATGTGTTCCAGAAGAGGACACTCAGGAGGAGGCGGCTGTATTGCGTTGTGAGGAGAGGCCGATCAGCGAAGGGAATCACGGCCGCGTCTGCAAACTTCTTCACCATGTCTCTGATCAGGCCAATAAGGTTCTCCGCAGTCTGGGTCAGATTATTCACGGTGAATTGTACGAGTCGCGTTGGTCCATTTGAGAGCGTAAACGTATATGGCGGGTCGAATGCCAACTTCAACTTTTTCGTCGGATCGGGAAGACACCATAGCGCAAATCCGAGCATTTTCCATTGCTCCAGCGGCTTCTCGGCTATAAAAGCGGCCGAGAAAGTTCGGCTAATGCTTGCAATGGAGTTCGCAGGATCGATCAACGTTTTGAAGACAGCGAGCGCCTGGGGATCGCCAAGGACATCCGATGCAATCGTGCCTTTCAACAGATGCAAAAGGTCGGTGAATCCCGTCGGGGACAACCCCGGAGCGATCCCTTGGCGCATCAACTGTTCAAATGCGCGTGTGATGCCCGTGTCAACAAAGGTGATGCGCTTGGTGGCATCAGTGAACATGGCCGGGGCGTTGGGGACATCTGCGACCATCTCCTCAAACAAGGCCGTAAACGGGGGCCGATCGGGCACAAGCGGCGTTTTGGGTGCCATCTCATCGGCCTTGTCCGGGAAATGGAGCTCCTCCTTGGCCAGCGCCGGATCGGCTTCTTCAGAGGTCACTGCCTCTTGTCGAATCGCCGTGGGCGCCAGCGTGGCGGCAATCGTCTCATGAACGATGTGAAGGGTGGTCAACAGGCCATTGTATCGGCGGTCGCTGTCGGCGCCGGCGCCCCGCACATTCAACAGCTGGGCGAAAACACTGTCTCGGAACGCGAGGTACACGCGATATGCGAACCGTAGTTGTTCACTCGAGAGCGAGAGCAAGTTCCCAAACCGCGTGCTGAACGCCTTCAAAAAGGCAGTCACCCAGGCATAGGCCGGCGCACGTGGTTCAAAATAGTCCTCGTCCTTAGCAAATCGGTCGCGGCGCAGATTCTCTGACACATACTGGTCGTAGATATAATCGGTTAAAAGCCAGTAAGGCACGGCCTTGCGAGAGTTTGCTGTTACGGTCA
>Ga0247824_10000810_pt1 | contig 16456 bp, 16 predicted proteins | sample 13C_PalmiticAcid_FD_194412 | JGI IMG/M metagenome (GOLD analysis project Ga0247824, IMG submission 194412) | Soil microbial communities from agricultural site in Penn Yan, New York, United States - 13C_PalmiticAcid_Day48 | ecosystem: Environmental > Terrestrial > Soil > Agricultural land... | reverse complement strand
ACAATTTCAGTCCCCAACATCCTGCCCGACCAACCTCACGGCCGCGCCAGCCTTGCCCACCTCCCCCTCCCTCCGCGCCTGCTTCCGCCGCTCGACCTCACCAACCAGCGCCTTGAGGTACACCTCTGCCTGCACAGTCGCGCTGTAAGCCTCGGCCGTCCAACTCCAAGCGTTCTTCCTACCAGCGTCGGCGCCCGCGGCCAGGAGGGTCCGCAGCACGAGCAGGTTGCCGTTGCTGCTCGCAAAGTGCAGCGCCGTGTTGCCGTCGACGTCGGCCTGGGCGAGGGCGGCGGCGGCGCCGTCGGGCGCGTAGGTCAGCAGGATCTGCACGACCGTGTCGTGGCCGTGCAGGCTCGCCTCCATGATGGCGTCGCGGCCGCGCAGGTCCTGGCGCAGGATCGAGGGCGGGTCGTTCTCGCAGAGGAAGTGCACGACCTCGGTGTGGCCCGCGGCGGCGGCGAGCATCAGGGCGGTCTGGTGGCTGTCGTTGAGGGCGGGGGTGTCGGCTTCGTGGCCGAGGCCGACGAGCAGCTTGCAGAGGGCGATGTGGCCGAGCGAGGCGGCTAGGTGGAGGCTCGAGTTGGCATTGCCGGTCAGGGAAAGGTCGGGGTTGTGGAGGAGGTGGGGGTGCGACTTGAGGATGCGTCTGGCCAGCAGCGCGTCGTTCGCGTGGACTGCCCGGCGGAGGCGGATGGAGGGGTCGATCCTGCGACAAGGTCAGTATTTTCTACTCAAAAGTTGGGGTTGCACTTACATGGCACTTGGTGATGGTGGGAAAGGGGAGATTGGAGTGGGAAGGTGAAGCGATGCTTGATGCCTGCCGCGCGTTTGTTGGTGCTGAACCTGGTGTGCGGTAACGCTGATCCCTGTCCCGGCGCTAATCGCGGGGCAGAGTGGGGCCTGCCTCCCCTGCTGGTGATTCATCCAGTGCCAACCCTGCCCCTCGGCCATCATAACCCGACAACAGCCTGACATGGATGCAGCGGTCCAAGTGCACAAGATAGCATAGGTAGGTAGGCTGCACTCGAATTCCCGATCAAATGCGCCAATTCCAGTAACTGCTATAAGGTACGGTCGAAACTTGAAAATGCGCCAGGGCCTGTGTCTGCCTTTTGCATCAGCATGTTTGCACTTAATGATCCGGCATGGGATGAACGTGTTCAGTGTTCTTGACTTCCTGTCACGGCATCCTCCCACACAAAGTTCAGTAAAGGCGAAATGGGAAGATAACTCCCAGTCAGAAGAACTGCACAGCTGATAAACCTCGGGCTGTTTACCTGAATGGTTTCTGTGGTGCTCGCCTTCGGTGATTTGTTCATGAACGAGTCCTCGAGTCCTTTCACAGTTTGACCAACTCAGACAGCGTTTGAGACGACCACGAGCGGAACAGCAACAGTGGATCAAAAAATGACCCCCATCCTACTCTAATTCTGAAGCTCAACAAAGCCAAATAAAAGTTGTCCGACCATTGTACTACAATGACATTGTTCTCCTAATCATTCAGTTTTCCACTCCGCGGTATATAACCAGGCGTTGTTGCCCACCCCTCTCCATTATCCCTTCTACACCAGCCACTTGCGATCACTTCTCTCCCGAAAAAAGATTGGTAGGTGAGATACCAAACCGACAGACAGGTACACGGCTCCACACAGCGACGACTAACTTCAGCATGGACCAGCTTTCCCCTCTTACAGGGAGGCTTGAGCTCACTGGGTGGCACAGCCTCCCTACTGAGATTCGCCTCAGGATTTATTCTTTCACTTGGGAGCCAAGACAGGTCTTCGTCGATCCTAAGCCAACACGACTGGGATTCACGGGAGACCTCCGAGTCCGCAGCCCTCCTCCTGTCACGCTGCATCTCAACTTCGAAGCCCGCGAGGCAACCCTTCGCCACTATGTTCCCTTCTTCCAGGACAAAGCCGGTAAGTCTGTCGCATACTTCAACCCCGCCATCGACGTTCTTTTTCTTTCCTTCTTTTGGGACTTTTGGCCCGAATATCCGGAGACCATGGTTCAGGTCAAGCAGCTCTGCTCGATTCTGGCTGTTGCAAGACACCTTGTTTTTACAGGTGGCGTCTTGGAATGCGAGGAGTTGAGATTCAGAGCGGCCCTCCCCGAGTACAAAGAGTTCTTTCCCGAACTTCTCACCATCGATCATTTTGAACGCGTCGCTTACACTCCAGGAAACCGAGGCGTGCATCGACACGACTCTACGCACCTCTGGTTCCGGTCGTGCTGCGTGGCCGGGTGCAAGGCGCCAAAGGCGCCGAAGGGCGTTACGGCTTCCTGGTTTCGAAAGGAGTGCGAGCGGGATCCGTGGCGCCTTCACCTTTTGAAGGACTGCGCCCACGAAGGAGCTCCCAAGTTCAAGATGGTGCTCCCTTCGTGCGAGCAGATTTTGAGCGGTACAACCTGTGAGGAAATCCTCCACGTCGCGGTCGCGCGGGTACTGGCGTGACCGATTCACTCCCAAACAGGAAGCCAGCTCCTCGTAAGATTGGTAGGTCACGTAGTCAGGCCTCTTGTAATGGAAAGATGGGACAGGACTGTCAACATGAAATTGTTCAAACATGGGAGAGCATGATTCAAGAAGAATAGCACTAGCAATGGATTTTCACTGAAAATGAGTTCACTTTAAACTGACACACACGAGAACACCCTCAGCCGCACATAACTTGAAACTTTGAATGCAATCGTGATGCCTAGGTACGTAAAACATACATCCTTCGTACAAGCTAGATGCTCACAACATCCAACCCCCCAGCCCAACGCCCAAAGCCAACGTCGCCCAACCCGCCCACCTCGCGGGGCTGACCAGTCCCGCACCACTGTTCTTCCCATCACCCGTCTTCGTCCCACTCCCCTCCCCTCCTCCTCCACCATTCTGCACATTTGCGCCCGTCGCCCCCGAGAACGTAAACGCCTTCCCCGTGCCCATCCCATTCGGCGCCACGCAGCTCACCCTCGAAAGCGGCGGATTCCGCTCATAGCCCATCGTCCTGTTATCCACAGTGGCGTTGATCATCGCCGTCACCACGACCCAGTAATTCACCACCATGCTATCCCAAAACTCCTGCAGGTCCTTGGTCGAGTTGTACGCGTCCCCCAGGTCCTTCTGAAACTCCCACCCGTCCGTCGTCGTCACGGAGCCGTTGAGAAACGGGATCGGCACGCCGCCGTACGAGGGCACGCTGCTGCCCGCGTTGCCGGGGCCGTATTCCCCGCACGCGTCGGGCGTGGACAGCTGCTGGCACACGAGGGGGGAGCCGTACCGGCCCTTGGTCGCGAGCGAGTACGAGAGCCGGAGGTTCTTTTCCAGGGCGGCGATGCACTCGTCCGAGAGGAAGCCCGCGCACGAGCCGTCCTCGGCGAGGGGTTTATTGGTTGGGTTGTTGTACCTGGAGTGGTTGCGGTGGCCGGGGCTGCCGAAGTTCCAGATGCACATGCCCCAGGTGGGGTCCGTGTTGACGAGCTTGGTGCCGTCCGCGGGGTTGGGCTTGAGGAGCGCGTCCGGGGCTTGAATGGTCAGGCTGTAGCCGACCATGGCGTCCGAGGTCAGGACGCCGTTGGTGTACCACTCCTGGGGCGGGTGGGAGACGTCGACGGCGGCGAGCTTGAGGGTCCATCCGTCCGTGGGCGTGCCGGGGTAGGGCTTGGAGACATCGTACCCTGGGATCTTGAAGATGCCCGTCGCGTTGGACGCGTCGACGAGCTTCAGGAACTCGGTCGAGTTGGCGTCAAAGGGCCCGACTCTCTCGTTGAAAGCGTCGCCATAGCCGCCGAAGCCTCGCTCATAGTAGTTTTCATAGTTTGCCGCGGCCTGAGGGACGTTGGCCAGCGCCAGGAGCGGCAGAAGGATCGACAATCGACTTGCCATGACGGTTTAGGTACGAGATGAATGAGAGAACCCTGTCAAAAGGGCGAGAAAAAAGGTTTTATGAGATTTTCATGTTCCCTTATGCATTGTTCTTGGCAAATCCTCCGAATTGGAGTGGAATGGCACGCGTTTTTAGCCGGCGGCGTGGAGTCACCCGGGAAAGAAATAAAATAGGGGGAAGCGAAAGCGACCTAGGGGTGGGTCCGAACGGCACAGCCGAATGAGGACGGACGGGGTGAGGACGGCCTAAAAGGAGAACGGCTTTGTGTTTCCTAGACGCTGACAAAGTAAGGTCGAATATGTATCCCACCTAGAGTCGTCGAGATGGGTTTCCATGACCAAACACTCTTCGATCCAAGACACTAATTGCAGGAGGTCTCGATTCTGGGCCGACGATCTTGATAATTGTTAGCATAAGTCTAAATACCTTATTCGGAATGGGTGAGCTAGGGCAGGTTCATAGACCCGTTGTTTAGTTCATGAGAAGGGACAAGGGCTAGGCCTGAGAGCGATGTTGAAGTCGGGGGCATGTCAACAAACGAATTGTGGGTGGAGCTTGGTTGTCGCGCAGCACAGCGCCGATCAGTCCCAAACAGAGCCGAAAGGTATCTATGCAAAAAGCACATGGTATTGAACGCATGATTGATGTTTCTGAAAGAATAAGAACAAAGAAAGTAGAAAGTCGCGCTAGTAGCACAACCATTCCGCTCAACGATTGTTTTCTATGCGCCTGCGTCTCCTCCACAGCCATGGGTGTCGCCCCCGACACTGGAAACCACCTTGTTATTCCGGTAACACCTGTTGCTCACAAACACGGGTGTTCGCCATGTGGCCCTCCACTCCATGCCGTTCTCGTCTGGCTGATCAAAGTACTCCCACTGCCACTTGGTCACACCGAGACCAAGACATCCCTTGGACTGGGGAAGGACGGTCTCTTGACCCCAATCCCAGCTGCTGAATCCAGCACCTATCAAACGTTATCAGTTTCCGAGTCCGTGACAGGATATCAGGGGGAAGGGGGGTGGGTGACAACCAAAAAGAAATGAGCGCCGACTTACCATACATCTCAAAGTCACTAAACAAGAACTTGTACTTCCCCTTGCACTGGCCATTCGGCACCGTCATGGGCGGCATCTTCCTCGTCCGCCTGGGGCTCAAGTCGTACGAGTACTCGCCCTTCTTCCACCGCCCGCCAAACTTCCAGTTCATCGGGTTATCACTATCCCCGGCATCACACCCGTGCACGATCTTGGTAAACGCATCCACGCACTCCTCCCGGTTCACCGTGTCCACGGTCCCCGCGTCCAGGATAAATTCCATTTCGTCCGGCGTGCCCTCGTGGTACACCTTGGTCCGCCGCCAGTTGGTGTACCCACTGCCCGGGCCCTCCACACTCGCGCAAAAGTCCTTGAGGTTCTCATCCGCCCTGTTGGCCGTCACATACTGCTGCCGGCCCCCCGAGCGCCAGCACTGGAACTCCTCGGTGAGCTCGCACACCTCGGGGGTCACGCCGAGCACCTGGGCGCGCAGGTCCATCGTCTTGGCGATGGCGAAGGACGCCATGGCGTTGTGCCCGGCCTCGTTGGGGTGGAAGATGCGCCCAAAGAAGTCCGGCAGGAGAAAGCCCAGGGACGGGAGCCAGCCGCGCGAGTCCGAGGGGCAGCCGGGCACGGTGGGCGCGCGGGCGTCGAGGGCTTTGAGCGCGGCCGCGCGCGGGTTGACCGAGTTCCAGAGGGAGGAGCGGTAGATGGCGCGGTCGACGCCGTTGGAGTCGAGGTCGCGGGCGGGGAGGGAGTCGCGGACTTCTTGCAGGCGGGCTTTGAGGACGGGGTCGATGTCGGCTTCTTCTAGTGGGGGGAGGGAGGGGTCCTGCACGGGGACCGGGATGGGGGTTTCGGTGGCGATGGTTGTTGCCGTGCCGTTTTCGACTTGGAGTTCTAGGCCCCGCTTGAAGATGGGCAGGCGCCAGAAAGTCTTGCGGGTGTCCGGCTTGAAAAAGAGAAGGTCGGGCTGTTTCTTGTCTGGATAGGCACCGGAGGAGGAGGGCGAGCACATCTGCCCGTCGACGCCCTCGCTCGGCCACGGGTCCCAGTTGGAGAAGCCAATCTTGTAGCTGACTTCGTCGGCAACGTCGTGAATGACCTCACGGATCAGGTCGTTGAGCCCTGAGGTGAGTGAATTGAAGCGCTGGCGGCGCGCAACGGTCAGGGGCAGCGGTGTAGACCGGATGCCCAGCCAGGTGTAGCCCACCCAAGGGAAGAGGCCCCAGTCCTGGTCCGTAGCGCAGGCCTCGTTGTCTGTGTTGAAGAAGCGCGCGTAGCTGTTGTACACGACGATCCCGTTGGTGGCCATTTTCGAGTTGAGCGCGAGGAGCATCTCCTTGATGTTGCTGCGCATGATATTTTGCAGGTTTTGCTGCGCCTTGTCCAGGATGGCGTTGCAGGTGGCATCGTCGTGAAATGCTAGGACGATGCAGTCCTTGATGATGTCCACCAAACACAGGTCATTGCCGCCGGCCGTCAGGGTCACCAGGTCGAGGTTCCCCTGCAGGTTGTTGACTTGGTTGTACACCTGCCAGGTCTGGTCGCCGGTGCAGGCCGGGTACTGGAAGTTGTCAATGGCCGAACCCACGTACTGCCGCATCATCATGGGGTAGCTCATGTCGTAGCGGGAGCAGGCCCAATCATTGAAGTTGTGGAACAGGCCGCCCAGCTGTTCGCCGGAGCCGATACCCGCCGTGTAGCTATCGCCGATGGCTGCAAAGCGGCGGACCCAAGCGAAGGATGTTGGGTCCGCAGCAACCTGTCGTTGTTCGAGTCCGTCCACAGGCGTGTAGTTGGTATTGTTGCGAGGGATGGACAAGGCCGCCGTCAGGCCAGCGGCCACAACCACTGTAACGAGCGGGATCATCGTGAAGATGGGCAAGCAAGCGAAGGTCTCTGCTCCTTTGCCAGCAACCTGCTCGCCCAGAAACACCCGGAAGGAGAGAGACGAGAGAGATATGAGACGTGGGATAAAGGAGCGACAAGGAGTGGCAGTTGCTCGCCTCCTCAAGCTCCGGACGGGCTAGACAGAGGAGGTTTCATTCATGTAATCAGACGCGGGTGAGATCACACTGGGTTATCTCCTCCTGGCGAGTGTGTCATTAGATCCACGACGTATTCCGGGTCGTGTGGACTCCGCGATTTCGGTCGTCGCTCGGATCGTGAAAGGAACCCCTGAACAGCCTCAACCCACCACCATGTCAGGCTCCCCACTGGGTCTTTCTCAGCGCCCATGTCTCTGCAACCTTCGTGCAGACGGGAAAGAGCAGAACACAGTGTCCCAGCACGGTACTGATTTCTGAACCCTGATCCGAGGTCGTGGTAATGGTGCCGACTCTGCCGAGAGCGGTGTCTTGGTCTAGGCAGTCGTTCACAGAGATCTTGCTCAGACCGTGAGTGGCGGGATACGCGAGGAAGCAACAATATCCCACATTGAGCAGGGGCTTGTTTAAGCAGGGGTGGGTTTCCGTCGCACACATGTATTGGTACCTTTTCAGGACAAACCCCCTGTCGCGTGCGAGCCGGAGCCACATTGCATGCCAAGCTCCAATATCACCAGTAACCCCAGCGTGAGATTATAGCGCCAATGCAACCGAAGATGCGTCTTCTGTGGGCGACGCTTCTCAGCATCGGGGCCGGAGACCTCGGTTGTGGGTCGCACGGACTGAAAAGAGGGACGAGCATTCAACATCCTCCGAGTTGTCGTGCGATGATGTTGAGATTAGGTTTTCTAATCACCACTACTGCAAGGTACAACGAATGGTGGAAGCCTGGAGATGCGCTGAATCAGCGCTCCCTGGGTTGCCCCCACATCTCCATGTCTGATACTACCATGGGAACTCATGGAAACTGGGGCGTCAGCGAAGCATGATCCACGCAGTTGTGTACTCACGGCATGGATCCGCCTCGAAAAGGGGACGAGCGGGCTAGGGGGTAGCTGGTCTGGACACCACCCTGAAGAGTCTTCAACTTCAATGTTCTGAGACCTTCACCTCACCCCGAGGCGTTGTGGTCTTCCCAGGTTGCGTGTCCTTCTCACGCTCGTTCCATCATTCCGCAACAATGTCACCCTTCAGTCTTGGTGTTGTTTCTCTTCTCCTCACCGTGAACGGCGTCGACGCGGGCAGCCGTGCGTGGCAACCTCCCATCGTCCACGCAAAAGCTGCCATCGCGGTCCGTGATGTCTCGGGCATTAACAACATCTACTCCAATGGCACAAACGGTTCGTCCCACCATCACGCGCATACGCACCAGAAGCGCTACTACGGCATTACCAACCCGGCCAACACCGGGCCTTACCCCCGTCTCTGGCCGAACGGCAACATCGACGCCTGCTTCGAGCAGGTATCGCATACGCACAAAGGCGAGACCAAGACCACACGGCAGATTCTGTACGACGACCTCATCACAGCCCGCGAGCTCTGGCGGGGGTCCGGACTAGACGACAAGGACGGCCACTTCCAGTTCAACATCCTCGCAGACAACGACCCGGGGTGCGCGCGGGAGCTGCGGTCTACGCATCTGTTCATCCAGTACGCCGGCGAGGGCGTCCGGCAGATGTCCACAACCGTGGGTGTAGATCAGCCCCGGGCCGCGCCCGAGTCCAACAAGCCCCTAAAAGATCTCGGCCCCTCCATGACTCTCACCGACATCCTGGATATTGGCATGGAGAATGTCGTGGCCAACTACGCGCACGAGATGGGTGTAAGTGGCAAGCCGGGCTGTCTCCACGAATCATGTACTGACATTCTCAACAGCACTCCTGGGGTCTGCACCATGAGCACCAGAACCCCAAGTGGTGGGAAGAAAAGTTCACTCAGGTCGAGCGGAATAACTGGTTTTTCAGCGAAGAAAATTTCAAGTGCGAGAACTTGGCCGATTTCGACCAGGCGATGAAAGATACTCCTACCCAGCCAGACTATGTGTGGAGGGGCTACCGCAACAAGATCTGCCGTGATCGTGACCAGGCAATCAGGGGCGAGTTTGCCGGGGGGTTGAACTACCTTCCGGTCGACGAGCCCGGCATGGTTGATGATGGCAGGGACGCGCCCGATTGGGAATCCATCATGCTTTGTAAGTCCCTTCTCCTTAAGTGACCCCTGCCCGTGTTTCTGCGGTATTGATGGAGACTCATTAACGTCATTGTGTTCCAGATCCTAGCAATGCTGGAGGCAAGACGGTCGGTGGAGTAAAGCAGCAAGTCCTTGTCAAGAGAAACGGAGATCCCATCACGCCCAATTTCAAGCCCAGTAAACGCGACGTCCAGGGTCTCAGGAGGATGTACGGAGTCAAGGGCCCGTCCTTTGTGAGCAAGTTATTGGGAGACAAGAGCAACTCGCTCAAGAACATCTTTGACAAGATCAGGAAGAAGGACTCAGATTCGAGCTGTGTCTAAGGTTGCGGTGAACGGGTACATCCATGATGTTGAATCGGGTCTGGCGGTGGGGGATTCGTAACTTCTGACTCTCTTTAATTATCTACTACTCGTTACTCATAGGACAACGCTTTTCTTTATGCATGACTAACAATCGTTGTTCGAACTGTGTTGTACATCCGGATCTCAACTATGGAATCTCAATTATGGAAATCGCAACTGTGTCTCGAAACATCAATCTCGGCGCTCGTCTTGATCACAGATCCAACTTCGGGAGCGATTGTATGTCTCAGAAGTAAAGAGCCGCATCAAAAGCTTCTCCGCCGCGTATACTTGTCAAACGTCCCATGGCGCTCGCTAAAACCAAATTACTACAGTAATGTATGCAGTCTACAGCAATACTCAAATCCCTGGAGAGACCAAGCTGGATGGAAATGAATCTGTCCAAGCCAAGCAGTGAAAAGGTCAGGAACCAATGATGAACGAGGAAGCCAAATATCACGGATCAGGGATTGTACCCCTGTGAGAACGGTCACTACAACATGGGATTTGAGAAGGTTTTGAGAAGAACATTGATTTAAACAACATGGTTGGTTACAAACACACAGTACTGAAATTTATATCTCAGAGATCCGCCCAAGCTGTATCAAAGTCAGGAATCCTGGGTGGACGAATCGTCAACTGCGACTTCTCCCTTGACAGATCAGACCCAAGCGCATTGATCAAAGTTCCATCATCAAGATCAATGGCCCAGACCATGGTTCTGTCCCGAGTGAGTTAGCAATTATCCCACTATCCAAAGACAGGAAGAACAAAAAGAACTTACCCTCCAAGACACCTCAAGTTGGCATAGTCCAGTTTGATCTTGAGCGTCTGCGCATCATCATAGCTGACCCACTGGTTCGAATCCCACGTCACAATTTTGACCGCCGCCTTCTCATCCATCGTGACGGTAGCGCCGTCCGCAATAATCGCATTGATCTCGGCCGCAGACAGCACACCCGGCGTGCCGGTACACGCTCCACCGCGCGCGCCGTCGGTGAACTCGCAGCCCGCGTGCATGCAACCGGGGTCCTTCATGGTGAAGCTGCGGCCGTAGAAGCCCAGCCCGAGCACGACGCGGCCCGGGTTGATGTTGTTGCGCCAGAGGAGCTCGAGGCCGAGTTGGATCTCGGTCAGGTTGGTGTGCGCAAAGGCGTAGGGGCCGATGGCCTTGACGGTGCTGTCCCATGTGCCGTGGATGTCGTAGGTCATGATGTTGAACCAGTCGAGGTGCGGCTCGAGGTTGTTGAGGTTGAAGCCGCGGAGGTACCAGTAGGAGGCGGGCTAAGAAATACTTGGTCAGACACAGGTTTTGAGCTGAAGCTTACGTGTTACTTACCAAAGTGATGGTGAGGCCATAATGTCTGCCGGTCTGGTTGAGACGCTCACGCAAGCGGCGGACGAGAGTGACAAAGTTGTCGTAGTCGGCAGGGACACCGCCACGGTCATCGGCAACGGGATACTCCCAGTCGAGATCGACACCGTCAAAATTGTGGCGCCTCATGAACGTGATGAGGGACTCAAAAAAGGCATCTTGCGCAGCAGTGGATGCGGCCAAGTCGGAAAAGGTCGTGCGATACGGCCCGGGGTCGTTCATAGCCCAGCCACCAACAGCTGGAAACCGGTGTCAGAGTCGGGCCGCAATTGAGAAGCGGATGGAAAACTTACCAATCCAAACCTCAAGATCAGGATCCCTTGCCTTCAAAGCCGAAACCCGGTCGTAGAGTGCCGCTGTGCTCGGCGCCATATCCTCCACATGGAATGTGGTTGGATTCACCAGAGCAAACGCAAAGTTGATGTGCGTGTAATATCCAAGTGGAATATCCTCCGGAGCCATGCCTGCCAGTTTCATCAGTCGCCGGTTTCTAGGAGGTCATCAGGGCCAACTTACGTCCACAGGACCTGTCAAGGTTCCATCCCTCGTAGTACCCGATTGTCCGCTGATCGGCGCTTTTACCACCCGGGCAGTTTGGCGAGGGCACCGTCTTGCCTTCGCAGAAGCCCTCAGTGGTTCCGCAGAAACCGAACTTCGAGCAGCAGACGTTGAGCGGGCACTTGGAGGCCTGCGACCACTCCGCTCCCCAGCCCGGGTCACACTCCGACTTGGCGTTGCACTGGCCGGTGCAGTTTCCTGCGGCGCAAAACGTCGGGCCCATGCCACAGACACCCAGGCCGGTTGTTTGATCGCTACACACTTGGTTAGTATGAAAGGCTTCTGGCAAAGGGGGGCGGAAGGTGACGGATTACATGGGCCCGCAGCAACCTAATGTGCATGGTTTTGTCGGAGAGCAGGTGTAGTCTGGAGTGCTCTGGGTGAGGATAGGCTGGACGAGCAGGAGGAGAAGTCCGCCAAGGAGGAGGGCGGCGAATCTGGTGAGCATGATGGTGGAGTCTTACTGTGCCTGCTGAATGACAAGCACACACGCCTGGAACTGTTTTGAAGGTAAGGAGAAGTGGTGTAGACTGTCAAAAGGGAGAATGACGGAAGTTCCAAACAGCTGGATAAGAGCGAGTGGTATGCCCGGTTCAGGAGAGGATGTTGAGGGATTAACCGTTTTCAGGGGTATCATACCAAGAGGCGAGTACGGAAATTTCTGGAGAGGGATAATGATGAGTATCTGTAGGTTATTCTTAGCCAGAACGTCGGACAACGAGGTCCCGGACCAGTCGGTTCTTGAAGGGGTGGTTGTTGCACACCCTAACCCTGGATGTGGAGGAACTCCTGAGCGCGGCAACTCAGTGTGGGAACGAGACAGTGTTCAACCAATATCGTTACTTTTACACAATGTGCTCAGAACCAAGGTGGGGAAGTGACCATGTGGGTGCCATTCTCGAGAGGGCGTGGGCGGTGATGAGTAAACCAAAGTTGCTGGTGGGATGGAGTCCAGCCAGATCTGGTCGGTGAGGAAGACCCCGTCAAGGTACCGGTACCTTCATGTTCGGGGTCTCCCGTTGCAAGGGACGAGCCGCAGAGCGGGAGGCCCACTTAGCACAAGACCCGCCTCTTGGGCAGCAGGAATTCAGATGAAGATGGAGTCTTACGAAGCTTGGCGCCAGCCCTACACTAAGATGGCAGGGTTCAATGGTGAGACGAGAGCAGCAAGGTTGCAATAGGCAACCGCATGAAAGCGTTCGTTAGTAATCCCATCCCCATTTTGCCCAGAAGTTTAACATTACCATTTTCTCCGATCCTACTCTCAAAACTCGTGGGTCCTACGCGCCTTGGAGTCTTTGGACGCTGACTGAGCACCATGCCGCTAACGCAGGAACCGATGCGGCAATGCAACCCACCGGAACTAGTATGGAGCTTCGACTAGTTCATAACCGAAGAAGATTACTATTCGAAATCAATTTGTGGTGACAGCCAGGTTGATGGTGGTTGTCTGAAACTTCATCCTCTTCCTTTTGCCTCCCAATTCCGAGCAGGACAACCAGGTATCCAGGGTGGGCTTTGGGATTACTCAGATCCGTGAACTATTGAAGTGGGCTGCTACACAGTATTAACTCCAAAGACATGGGTTCTTAGCCTTGATGCACCCTGAAGTTATCGTCGCCAAGGGCATGCACATGGAACCCATCATCCGCAAACAGGCAACGGAAGGGTGGCCGGCTGACCCTCCATCATTACCGCTTGTCGTACGCCGGTCCGATCAGAGAGATACGTGACTAAGAGATTGGCGTGAGCATCCCAACCTTGAGACGCTCTCCCGGTCATCGACTGTTCAGAGAAGTCAAGCTGGCAGGGCGACATTCCCCAATCCCCTCTCGCTGTCCCCTGCCCTTGTCTGGGCTTCTTTACGGCGATTCTTCTCTTTCAAGTTCCTGCCTCCCTGGGTTTCTCCAACTCTGTGTTGTTCGAGATCGGGGTCTCACGCTCGTTCGTCCAAAATGCCCTCGTCCTCAGATTCCAGGGCAGCAGCCCTCGCCCTCGGGCTCCTCCTGTTGGCACCAGGCATTCAAGCGCAGAACTCTTCTCCCGGCGGTCCAACATTCCCAAACATCGCTTCCAACTGCAATGCTTACCACACAGTTGTCGCTGGAGACGGCTGTTGGTCTATTTCCCAGACCTATGGAATCACAGTCGCCCAGTTTTATCTGTGGAATCCAGACATTGCGGATGATTGTGGTACAAACTTCTGGCCCGGATATGCCTACTGCGTTGGTGTTGGGCCAGCACCTCCCAGCAGCTTGAGTTCTACAGCGGTTACCTGCTCCTGTAGCACCACCACAACAAGCAGCGCGACCACGTCCAGCACCACCTCGTCCAGCACTACCTCGTCCAGCACTACCTCGCCCATCACGTCGACATCTGGGACTACTTCGTCTTCGACTAGCAGCAACACAGAGCCGTACACAACTTTGCACCCCATCACTAGCTACACCCTCACGCCCACGACGGTGGTGACCGAGTATCCTCCGACGAAGACCCAGGCCGGCCAGCCAGCCAACTGCATTGACTGGTACCTCGTGACGGCATGGGACACCTGCGATACCATTGTCGGAAGCAACTCGTGGCTGACGAAACAGCAACTGTAAGCGACCCCTGATACACTGGCTTGAGTTGTATAGCAATTCTGACAGTAACTCAAGCATCGAGTGGAATCCCGCCATAGACTCAGACTGCTCTGGTTTGTACGACGGCTGGTGGGTATGCATCAGTGTACGCCCTGCATCTGCCGGAGTTGATTTGGGATGGACGACCACGGAGGGGACCGTCAACCTCCCTACGATCACCGCCAACTACACTCCCAGCAGCACAACCCCTCTTGACGCCAGTTTTACTGCCTCGCCCACCCAGGCCGGGCTGATCAGCGGCTGCAAGTCGTTTTACCAGGCCAAGGACGTAAGTCTTTTTTGGCCTTCTCCATTAGATGATTTTGGCCCTCCTGTCTGACCACCAACTACAGGGTGACACTTGCCGCGTAGTGGTAGACGGCGTGCTGCTGACCGAGGCCGACTTCTTCGCCTGGAACCCTGCGCTCAACGGCAATTGCAATGGCCTCTGGCTCAACTACTGGTACTGTGTCGTCGGCCCCGATGGCGTCACCGGCATGCCCCCTACCGTGACGAACAGCCCAGCCAACCTACCGCCCAACCAGATTGCCATTTGCAACCGGTGGTACCAGCGGGACGGCGAGTCGTGCGCTGAGATTGCCGGCATGTTCGGCACCTTTAACGAGGCGGACTTCAAGACGTGGAACCCCAACGTCGGGTCCACATGCAGCAACCTGGTGGACGGGTGGTGGTACTGCGTTGGAATTCCGGGGACGCCGACGACGCGGACCGCACCAGTGCAGACAACCCAGATACCGAATGCCACGCCGACGCAAAACGGCATGACGACCGAGTGTGCCCGATTGTGGCTTGTCGGACCGTGAGTACTCATTCTGCTTCTTCCCCCCTATTCTGTGTTCGGGAGTATCAGGGGTTAACCAGGACTACCTATCAGGAGTGACACCTGCGAGTCAGTCGAGATCGCAAATGGCATTACCGAAGCACAGCTTCTCCAATGGAATCCTGCACTCGGCACGACAACATGTTCCTTGACGCGCGACTTTTATGTCTGCGTCTCGGTGGATGGGCCAGCAGTTCCCATTACATCGGGCGCAAGCGCAACCAGCACAACTGCCAGTTCGACCGCTCCAGGCACGTCGACCTCGCCTCCTACGTCGAGCTCGACAACAAGACCCGCGACCAGCACGACGACGTCGTCGGGAAGCGGCACCATCAGCACCCCGACACCGAATAGGGTATGTTGACCCCTGGATCTGAGTTGTCAGAAGGAGCTGCTATGCTGACTCAACTTTCCAGGGCATAATCGCCGGATGCCACCGGTTCTACTTTGCCCAGGACGGCGACGGATGCTGGGGCATTGCCAACTCGGCTGGCATTGACTTGAAGTGAGTCCAACCTCCTCCTCCTCTCAGGACACTTTACTGACCCGCCTGCAGCGACTTCTACACCTGGAACCCTCCGGTTGGAACTGACTGCGGTGGTTTGTGGTTGGGGTACTACTATTGTATCGGCGTTGCTGGGCCTGTCACAACGATCTCAAGCGGCCCACCAGTTCCGACATAGCAGCACCCATCATAGTATCTTTTTTCTCTCCGCCCTATCCGGTGATTAGAATACACAGTAGTATTTTTCTTTGACGTGTTCGCATTCTTTGCGAGTTGCTCCATCGTTTTTAAACAGTCTTGAGAGAAACGGAATCATCGCCAGACTGAAGCTCACTTCGACTTCTTATGGCCATTCAGGGGAAAAAGACGAGCAATGGAGACGTCTGGCTTCAGTATTCAATGGCGCAAGGGGTGGAGCGATGTTGGTCTCGCTGAACCGATGGTGTTGGTCTGATCCAGGCGTCGGCCCTCAGCTCACCCAGTATTGGCGGCGCCACAGTCACTACCTTACCATAAAGGGTGGCGTTAGCGGAAGCTACGTGATGGACATCTTTTCCTCGTACTTTACGTACAACACCATCACTAGTGTGTCGATCTCTCAGCAGCTAAACTGGTACGTCGGGTCGATTTCCTCCGCCGTGTTCCAAGTCGTTACAGAGGTGCTGTGCTAACGTGATGAACCAGTCTCGCCGGCGTCCGCTACACGGTTGGCTTCGATATGGCACTGCAGTCCTCCTACAACGACGGAAATCTGTGGTCGGTCGAGCTCAGCGGCACGTCCGTCTACACCGGAGCAGGCGCATCTGTTCACTGGAGGCGCGTCGTCAACGAGTTCGCAAGCTCCGCGATCCCGGCATGCAACAAGCTTGTTTTCAACATGCGGTCCAATGCCAACAGGCAGGCTCACATGTTTGTGGACAATGTAACTGTGGTGCCTGCTTAGGTACCTTAGAGATCGGGGCTCTTGGCTCTTCATAGCTGGTATAGACCGAAGGTAGCATAATCCGACTTGACCTCCCATATCAGCTTGATCCTCAACTCGTCGACGACCGCCCCACTCGTCCCCTGAACCGTCTTTCCGCCCGTGCATGCGCCAGGAATATTGCGAACTCTCGCACTGGGAATTGCTCGCGCCTACGTGGGATGTTGCTCTTCCCCCAAAACATCACACGACAACAACCTCCGCGCGCTCATCTCCCCCCCTCTTCCACTCCATACC
>Ga0247824_10000809_pt1 | contig 16470 bp, 14 predicted proteins | sample 13C_PalmiticAcid_FD_194412 | JGI IMG/M metagenome (GOLD analysis project Ga0247824, IMG submission 194412) | Soil microbial communities from agricultural site in Penn Yan, New York, United States - 13C_PalmiticAcid_Day48 | ecosystem: Environmental > Terrestrial > Soil > Agricultural land... | reverse complement strand
CTCCTATATAGGACCCGTCTCTCTCTCTCTCCTCGGGTAGTCTATAGGTCCCTTGGATATACTACTGACACGAGAGCATATTTCCAAGAGATCCTCCGAGAACTTTGAGGCAAATTAGCTGTCCGTTGCATTTTTACCTGAGCATCTCGATGGGCGCACGAGGAACAGTGTCACCCTCTCTGTCAATTTGTGATATTGCAGCAAGACGCCTGTCTCCATGTTCATTCCTACTCACCTCCAGGTTGCCTGTCAGCGTGGGTTGATATCGATGGGGAGAGGAGGAGGAGGAGGAAGATAGTTCGTCGAGCTGCCGTATTTGTTCCGAGGGGAAGGTTCCCCGGAAAACACGTAATGGAGCCAGCTCAAAGGAATATTAAATGCATGCCATGGACAAGGTCGTTGATGCTCACATTTTATCAGCCAAACACCCAAACACCCAAACACCTCCCAACTGCTCATCTTTTTCACCCACACCTCGCACACCTCGCACACCCTCATCACTTCCCCTCTCTTTCCTGCACTTGTCCTGTTCTCCCTTTCACACCCCCCTCCTCCTCCCCACCCCTCCTGCGCAGCTTCATCCATACCCGGGCCATCCACATAGCACTCCTGCTACTGCTACACCCTGTTCACCATCCTCATCCTCGTTGAACGGTACAGTCCCCTCTCTAACCCCCTCCCTTCACAGCCACACCGACCTTCTCTGTTATTGTTCTCGTGGGGCGATCCAGAAAGTGATGATGACCTGGGCACACGAGACGTCCCTCCTTCCTCCTCCCCCTTGTTCGGTCTCTTCACACTCCCCCATGGTGTGCTGTCTACTCCTGCTTCCCCCTCCCCCCGCAGGTTTCGATATGTATCAGCCATCGCGGCGATTTAATACCTGATCTCGTTTCATTTCGTATCGGTCAGCTCGCGATCGGTATCGTAGTCAGGGGAAGGGGAGAGCGTCTATTCAATCGGAGCCGATAGGCAGATGGAAAGTCGGCTTTGGGTCAAAACACTCAATGGTGCGGAGCACTTCTAGATCCTCTATTTGCCCCCTTCTCTCGCTTTGGCCCATGCAGGGCGTTTATTCCCAATTTGTGTAATAGATAGAGCAACTAGACTGGCTAATGGGCAGCCCTGGTGGTTGTTGTCATTGTAACCCTGACCCGGGTCGTTGTTTATTCCCCTGTTTCAGAGAGATAAATGGTGGTTCAGACCATATATCTCCCATGTGCTCGCTGAGGTAACAGATGAACTGACGCCTCTTTTTTCTTTCAATGCAGCAGTAGACAAGCAGGACAATGGCCTCCAACACAGGCTCTTCAAGATTCGGCGCTGGCGGTGTGAGTGGGCTGGCATCATCGTTGCGATCAGCAGCTTCAACAAATAACAATAATAGCAACCAAAACTACAGTACACATAATACAGGATCGCAACGAGGACAGCACCAGCAGCAGCAGCAGCAGCAACAACAACAGCAATACCATCGTAATACAGATGCCATGGTGCCGGACTCGGACGATAGCACAGAAGAGGACGAGGACTATCAGTCTTATATCCATGAACAACAAGAACAACACCTCCGGAAGCAGGCCGAAAACAACAATGGTGCAAGGAACCTTCGCCATATGCTCCATGAAGACGACGATACTCATATGGGGTCACAACAAGATCATGACATGGACTTGGATGCCAATACGAACAACCAGTTGCTTCAAGCGCGTCAGAACGAGATCCTAGATGACGAAGAGTTCGACGACGATGAAGAAATGGAAGAGGAAGACGATGATGACGAGCGATCCGAGACGGTTTCGTTGACGGAGGAAGATATCGACTTCAACTTGGTGTATGCATTCCATACGTTTGTTGCCACGCAAGAAGGACAAGCCTCTGTTGTGAGGAATGACGCGCTGATGCTGCTGGAAGACACGAACGTGTACTGGTGGCTGGTCCGTGTCCTCAAGACCGGTGTCATCGGTTATATCCCTGCTGAGAACATTGAGGTAAGACGACGGAAGAGGAGGAGAAAAAAATGGCTATTAAACACTCTTTAGGATACTCACCACAACCTTCCTCATTGTCTTGCTTTGTACTTTGTAGACCCCATTTGAACGCCTTGCCAGGTTAAACAAGTATCGCAATGTTGGACTCTCTGCCCCATCGCCTGAATGGGGTACGTTCGACGAACCCATCAAGACTCTCGATCCTCTCGCAGCGAAATCCATGAATCGCCGTTCCGTCATCTTCACTGGTCAGAACGAGTTCTTTGGAGATAGCGAGGATGAATGGAACTCTGAGGACGAGGAGGATGATGATGAAGAGGACGATATTGGTGAATACTATGGCGGTCACGATGATGATGAGGGAGATGAATCAGAGAGGCACCACTCAGAAGAAGGCGAGGATCAAGACCATCGTGATAACCGGTCTGGAGTGAGAACAGATACGTTGACTGAGGCTGAAAGGATTGAACAAGAGATCCTGAACGATCAAAGGCAACAGCAGCAGCAGCAACAACAGCAGCAACAACAGCAACAGCAACAGCAACAGCAACAGCAACAGCAGCATCAACAACATCAGCAATCCCGAAGCGCTCGTCATCAATATGGTGCGGATGACGCGGACGAGGATTCTGCTGCCCGACACAGACGACAGCTTCTAGAAGGAGATGATTTGGTGCTCAATGAAGAACCTCGTAAGATCTCTCTGACACCCTCAATCGCACAGGATGATGCGGACTCCTCAAGAACTCAAGGAGCACCAGGGGCGGCCAAAAAAGTGCGAATGGCAGACGACGAGCCTTCGAATGGTAGCATGTCATCTCAGAATCAGCGACAGCATCAGACCTCCAATGAGACTGCGTCTCACAATCCGGAATCTGAAGAGCCAGAACGTCAGCAGATGCAAAAGCGGACGCAAGAACGAACGGATGCCAAGCTTGCAGCCATCTTAGGAGAGACAAGCTCACAAGGATCAGGCAATAAGACACCATCGAAAGATGATAATGATCAGCCTACGGAAACCGTCAAGAAGCCAGGAAAATTCAAATCACTCTTTGGCGTTGGCAAGGGTTCCAAGGAGAAGGAGAAGGAACGGAAGGAGAAAGAGCGGCTTGAGAAGGAACGCCAGAAGCAGAGCGCCAAAGCATCCTCCTCGCCTGGTGGAAACAACAATAACGACAACAATGACAATGCATCCAGATCACGAGCGAACTCTGGTGCATCTGTGTCATCCATTGGCGCTACCAGCGTCCAGAATACGCCTCTGTCGCCTACCACCGCGCGAAATGAGAATGGAGAAGAGATCATTGCACTACGCGTGTATCCAGGCAATGTCGACTTTGGTGCATCCATGTACAAGACCGTGGTGGTCTCACCATCCACCATGGCTTCAGAGGTCGCAAACCAAGCAGTTGTCAAGTTCAAGTTTGCGCCAGATGGTGCAGCAGCCCCCCCAGACTTCTACCTGACAGTTCGAGGTGTCGATGGAGGTAAATGCCACTAGTTCAGTTCTCACGATTCAATGCGTTTGTCTCTCAAGCCATGTTTACTCGTTGCTAACCACACCCACTCTTACATCATGTCATGTTGTGAACCTACAGATGAGACAGTGCTTCTACCGACAGACAAGGTCATGGCCATTTACCAGTCGCTCACATCGCATTTAACGACACCTCTGCCTCCAAACCATCGTCTTTCTATCTCCTCTATCTCTTCTATGATGTCCGTCAACTCTACAAACTCTTTCAATTCAAATTCCACTCCGGCGAGTCCTACTTCTGTCCGTCGCTCTGGATCAGGAAAGTCAGACCCACACCAACGATCCATTCGATTTCTTTTAAACAAAAAGATTAAACGTGGAGGATCCGCCTCTTCGATCCCAGGAACGCCCACTACGCCCACTACGCCCACCACTCCAACGACGCCAATACAAGATGACAACTTCTGGGTCAAGGTGATCTGTATGGCACAGGATCTCCCACAAACAATGGTCGCCCTGGACGGTATGGGTTTCGCTACCGACAAGAGCGACCCCCGCGCTCAAGGCCAGATCACAGCGGCCAAGGTAGAACACTGGATGCCTGTGCACTCAACTTCGAATGCTGGTGATGTTGTCTATAAGGCGATCGAGAGGCTACAGATCTCTTGTGGAGTTGTCGATGGTGTTCCAGAACACGTCTTGGCTGCAAAACGCGGCTCGACCCAGAACGGAGTGGTGATTGAGTATCAGCTAGGTATACGGTTGAATGGCAACACATCTCGTAAGGCTAAGCAAGGCGATGAGCTCCCACTACCTCCGCAGACACCGCTGATTCGTTGCTTCGATGATCATCAGCTGGTCCCCATCCGCCGGTCTCCTAAGGCGGATGTGGCCTCAATGCCCCCAGCACCAGAGTATGTGTTCTATTTGAGAAAGTCTGTCAAGTCTATTCAGGCTGAGATCATGTTTGAGCAGGAACAGGAGCAGCATCAAGCATCCTCCAGAAGGGCCCCTGCACCGTTGCAAGCACAGGCTTTGCGCCCATCCGATAACGACTCGCTCCGAAGCCCCGTCAGCCCAACAGGCACGCGATCCCTGCGATCTCTTCACAGTATCGAAGACTTGAATGGAGCCGAGGGCAATGCCAATCCAGGATCGCCCGGTCAAGTCTATCAAGCGCGAGTGGGTAGTCGGAACGCTAATGGTGCAGGCTCCCCATCGTCACAGCCTGGACCCGATGGCAATATTCGTATTCCCCGTAGAATGGAATCTGCCGGCAACCCATATGACTCTGGAGCGTCCACTGGTCGACCAAGCCCGACGCTGATGCAACAACAGGGCACAGTGAATTCTCGAACACCAACCCCAGACCAAGTTTCGGGACGAAACAGATCGCCAAGTGTCGGCCAAGTTGGAAACGAACTTGACGCTTCGCGATCCACCACCCCAGAAAGACCTGCCCGTGCTGAACGACAACGTGCCACGTCGCCCCATGGTCCCTCACCACTGTCCTTGGCTACGGTGATGCTCTCAAAGGACAATCACTCGTCACCAAATGCAGTTAACGGCTCTGCCCCAATGAATGTCAAGAAGAACTCGACACAAGGAACAGATGTTGTTATGGACAGAGGTGTGATCCGCTCTTCCAGACTGATGAACTCCAAGCAGTACCGCTACTCCTTCATTCCAAAGCAAGGCGGCGAAGAGGTGGATATCTCGGACATTCTCGAAGATATTTTGGGAGAAGAGGGCGGTTACAGTGATGAAGACGACGGCGAGCTTCAACACCTAGATGCGGACGCCGACGTTGCAGCATCTGCCAACCGAGATGGAGGTCGGACAGCCTCTCAGCCAGAGCGCTCGAACGGCGATCGTTTGGAGATTCTCACCAGTACGTCTCGTGGTGGAAACACGCTGATGAGATTAGAGAAGGTGCTGGTTGGTGATCTGGATGCGAATGATACCACAGCAACTTCTCCTGCAGCACGTTCCCAACTTGACCAGGCAAGACAAGCCAGCAACCGATCCACGACTCAACATAGAAAACGTGATAGTGATGTTGAGATCCAAGTCGCGTCCGTAGCTTCCATCACCACCCGATCTACATCCCCGATGATAACCGACTCTTCACCAGGCTCGCCACGGACCCATCGCCCAACATCACCCGGGTATGGTGTAATGACAAAGCCCACGCTACTGTCGAATACCGGTAACAATAGCAGATCCTCGCCACTGAAAGAAAACAATTCTCTCGACTCGACCCAGGATGGATCAGCAACAGCGCGTTCTTTTTCACCTCTTCCGAGGCGGCTGCAGTCCCCTTCGCCAGCACTGAAGCAGTCCCCAAGCGGCTCGTCATTGTCCCCTAGCCTGCGTCCCTCCTCACCAGCAGGTGGCCGTGAGAGCCCTGTCAGTGCACGTTCAGGCTCGCCGTCGTCCATCACTTCGGCACGCAATCGATCAGCGAGTGCTAGCGCTGCTGAGAGCCAAAGCAGCACCTCACGGCTTGCACATTTAACCCATAATAGCAACAACAGCAGCACAACCAGTCTCAGCAGCAGCGCCAGCAACAAGGAATGGCTACTTACATCGGATTACAATGCAGGCATGCAAGATCTATTGACGCTTGTCCGTGCGGGCCGATCAAGTTCTATGAGTTCGGCAGGAGCCGGGCTGGGCGGGCTAGGAGGAATGCGACCATTTATCGGAAAAGATGGCAAGATTGTAGCACTGCCGTCAACGATCAAGGCTTCGATTTTGAATGGCGGCATTGCTGGTAGCACTCTGTTGAGTAGGAGTCGAACTCCATCACTCAATCAACTGCATAGCCAATTTGATGCGCAACGACAAACAGAACAAGACAAGAACACTGGTGACGACAGCAACAAGCAATCCACCACGGCTGCAAGCCAGCACACTAATGACAGCAACAGCTCATCCTCTTCGAAGGATGAACAGACAAAGATGATGTTAATGATGCTAAACGAATTGACGCTACAGGATGTGAAGCAGGATTGCCATCCTGACGTGTATGATTGCTGGAAGGATGTGGATGCAGATCTTGACCGAGTAGAACGGGTAAGGAAGCCTCTCTTTTTGGCGTTTTTTTTTTCTGTCTCTCGAATACCCCATCCTGACATGTCCGTTCATATCTCTCACCATAGGAACTTGACGATCTGCTGGTCACCATCAAGACATCTGTATTCTAGTGAACAATCTACACGCACTTTTCACGCCTATCAATATACCATAACAAAAGAAAGTTTCTATTCACAATGGAGCAAGCAAATGGACAAGAGCCCAACTGTTTGTTTGTGTGTTCCTGGGAAAAAAAGTGCTCTAATGGAAACTGTGTAAGCGCCATCGGCCGTTACATGGCAATGGCTATGACACTTTTTCGACTGCAAATTCATCCACACCTTTTCAATTGAAGCATGCAACCTCGGTTTTCAAGGTTGACTGGCTGCTCAGTGTGTAGGTACCCACCTCTTTCAGAACTGTACAATTGACAGACAATCTCGGAGATCCGCGCTGAGGTGCAATTAAGCACAGGATATGAAGAAGTGCACGATTCACTCCACTGCGGCTGTTTAGCGTGAAACTCGACGCCGCGATTATCATGAAGACGCTGATGGTGCTGCGGAATGACCCTCAAAATGAAAGGCAGGTTCGTTTGACGAGCATCAAAACAAAACACCCCTTCGCCGACCAATTGACTGATGTCAAGTTTTCCCATTAGAGTTCTGTCCATTGCTCCACCACTCCATCCAATGCCATGGCGCAGAGTACATTCATTCGCGTGGATGTATTCCGATGGCACTGCTCCGAAGAGTGGGGGAAGGTTGATTTTTTCCCTATGGGGATCTCATGAGAACTTGGAACACAATGGTTGAGCCCATGCCAAGTTTGGTCCTTCATACTGCGGATGAGATAACCTTACAACTGCGTGCTTCTTTGTCAGCCAAAGTGGGATTGGATCACGACCTAGACCTCTCCCTCTTTTCTTACTCTCGCCTCATACACTCGCACTTGAGCAGAGTATACGGATTCGGTTCGTCCTTCATATTATGGGATGAGGACGAGTCTCACAATCCGTCAAGAGACTGCCGGGTTACTACTGCCCATGTTGTTGATGTTCATTCCTAGTTACTCCTTTCTAATGTTCCGAGAAGGCGGAGGGGTGGGATAGATGTGGCGCATGAGCAACAGACTGTTGTGTGCCAGGGGTAAAATCGCATCAAAAACACGATCAAACGACATTGCATTGCGTATGCTATATACATGCGGATGGTCGCACACGGACACAACCTTGCATAAGGAGGGGCTCCCTTGGCAAAGCACCCTCTAGCCCAGGGGGGTCTGGTTTGGTTAGAAAGAGTGAGAGAAAAAAGAGGCGGCGATGTGTGAACCCAACTGACTGTGGGATAGACGGTTTGGCCACATGGAAACAGCAGCCAGCCCGCCAGCCTCCCGGGTCCACTGCTCCGTCCCTCCACTCACTCGCCACGAATCGCCACATCGTCTTCTCATTCGGATCTGCTCTTTTTTCATTCCTTTTTTTTCTTTCTTTCCTTCTTTCTTTCCTCCCCATCCTTCCTTCTCCTCCTTCGCCAAACCCCTCTCCCTCTCTCTCCTCCGCTCACATCGAGCCAGCGCTCTCTTTCTCTTTCACTGCGCCGCTTGGTTTCAACAACCAGGCCTGACACCTCTCTCCTTGAACCGGACGGTGCCCATTGTCAAACGAGCTATCCAAGGATCAAGAAGAGTACAAAGGAATAGGCGAAAGAATGAGCTTCTACGTCGAGTAAGTCAACCGAGTACCGCCCGAACTTTTTGTCTCGATGTGGATCTGGTCTGCGAGAGAGAGAGAGAGACAACGCATTTTCATGTCTGACACAATGCCTTTTTTTTTTGTTTCCAGTACCGCGCAAGCGGCTTTGCCTCTAGCTTGCTCCGCCATATCAGCATTAGCCCTTCTCTATCTTTCGAAAAAGCCGGTGCACCTGGATCAATACGAGCCTCTGAGGATCCGCGAAGAGGCTGAATCTGCTCGCCGCCGTTCAAATCACACAGAACAAGACCCAACATCCGAATCAGCCAATGTGGATATCTTGCAGGCTCAGCACCAAGCACAACGAAACTCGGGCATGAGCATCAACCTCGCTCGACTTGGCTTGACCTTCTTCCAGCTTGGACTTTTGCTATTCTCCTTCGTGTTGTTGCATCGGGATGACAATGAGCACGACCATCAGGGCCAGCGACCGTTGTATTCTGATGTGGCACAAATTGTAGCTTGGACGTACTTCCTCCTCCTCACCTTTGTCCATGTCATTCGCCCAGATGTGGCCCTTCAGTTCTTGATTCGCCCACAATTGGATACCTTCTATGTTCTGCAGCTTGTCTTGTCTCTGATCCAGCTTTACAACACCAACATCCTGTCATTGCCACTTATTGCATGGCCACTGTGGTTGAAACTCGATGTTATTGGATCAGTGACGAATGCGCTCTTGATCTGGACCTCACTGGTGACTCGCCCTTATCAGCCTCCTGTCCCCTTCAGAAAGCTAGAGGCTGGAGAGATCGCTCGATTGGATTCAGCAGAGTATTCCTCTTCAATATTCTCTCGGTTGACTTTTGCTTGGGCGAACCCATTGGTGTACCTCGGATTCAAGAGAACGCTTCAGGATGTTGACCTCCCTAACTTGGAAGAATCAGACTTTGCTTGGTACTCCGTCTTCCACTACAGACGAACTGGGTAAGCCAGAGTGTGATTTTCAATTGTTTGAGAGGATTACCAGTACGATTCAAGCTAGCACGAACTAACGTGGCAATTGTTTTTTAGCGGGCAAACTTTCACTGCACGACTCTTAAAGGCTCTCTCATGGGAGTTCTTTATTCAGTTTCTCTGGGCCGTACCGTGGTGTATCTTGGTCAACGTATCACCTTACTGCATGAACAAGATTATCCAGTACATCGAGTGCTCCACCTGTGGGCCCCCTACTGCGACCGAGTATTCTTGGGTGTTTGGTCTGTTGTTCGCTGCCATCTTTGAATCATTGACCCAGCAGGCAGCATTGCACAAGGGTCGCCGTATCTTTGTTCATACAACATCGATCTGCAACGCTGAGGTGTTTGGAAAGACTCTTCGCCGAAAGGATATTACCTCGTCTGTCGGCAAGGACGATGAAGATGATGACGGTGAAGATCAAGACAAGAAGAAGGACCATGGCTTGAACATCTCCAGTAAGTTTTCGGGACAATAATGCACGAGGATATCATTGCAACCACTCGGCGTTTTTTTTTTTACTGACAATACACTCGGATATTTTTTGTAGACTTGATTGCGGTCGACGTCAAGAAACTGGAAGGCCCCTTCAGTTACTTCTTCTATTTGTATGGCTTCCCGATCCAGTTTATCATCGCTGGCTTCCAGCTCTACGATCTGCTTGGATATGCCTCATTGGTTGGTATCGCATTCATGTTCCTCTCGTACCCTATTCCCGCCAAGCTCTACGCCGTGATCATGAAGCTTTTCAAGGGCATCATGAACACCAAAGACGAGCGTATGGATGCTTTGACGGAGATGCTCTCTGCTATCCGCATTGTCAAGTTCTTTGGCTGGGAAAGCAAGTTTGAAGAAAAGATCACCGCTGCCCGTGAGAAGGAGCTCAAGCGCACCAAGGAATCGTACACACAAATTATTCTCGCGGATATTGTTTGGATGGTTATGCCACTGCTCAACATTGTGGTTATTCTCGTTGCTTATACAAAAGTGTTTGGTCATGAGATTACAGCATCCAAGATCTTCACGACCTTGGCTCTGTTCAATATTATGCGTCAAGCTCTCAACAGTCTGCCCTGGCAAATCAAGTCAACCATGCAATCTATTGTCAGCATGAGGCGTATCAACAAATTCTTGCAGGAAGAGGAGGTTGTCAGGGACACCATTGTTACCAAGCTTGATAGCAAGGCTCGTTCTTCGACTCCCATCATTGGTTTTGTCAACGCTTCCTTCATCTGGCCCAACAAGGAGAGCGACCAGGTTGTTACCAAGAAACCCAAGAAAAAGACTTTGATCCAGAGAATCAAGGCCAAGTTCTCCAAGGCTCCTGAACCTGTGCCAGAACCCGTCGCTGAACCAGAAGCTGTACAGGAACGATTCAAGTTGAAGAACATCAATGCGGATTTCCCTGTGGGCGAATTGTCCGTGATCGTTGGTCCTACCGGAAGTGGAAAGTCGGCTCTGTTACTCGCTTTGCTCGGAGAGTTGGAGCGTCTTGAAGGAGAGATGTATTTGCCCCGCCTGGACTACAATTATGACTCTTCATACGAGGGAGGTTCCGGTATTGCCTATGTATCCCAGACAGCCTGGCTGCAGAACTCGACCATCCGCGACAATATTCTTTTTGGCAAGGCGTTCAACCAGGAGCTCTATGATGCTGTGATCGAAGGTTGTGCGCTTGTCACTGATTTCGATATTCTGGAAGCCGGCGACAAGACCGAAATTGGTGAACAAGGCATCACACTATCTGGTGGCCAGAAACAGCGTGTCGCTCTTGCGCGTGCCGTCTACTCGGATGCCAAGGTCCTACTTTTGGATGACTGTCTTTCGGCTGTTGATACTCATACTGGCAAGCAACTGTTCCAGACTCTGACGGGACCTTTGTTGCGCGGCCGTACGGTTATTATGGCTACACACCAAGTTCAGCTGACGCTCAACGCCGCCACATTTGTTCTTGTTTTGAACAAGGGTGAGATTCTCGGCTCTGGTACCCCAGCAGAGGCTGTCCGCAACCAATGGATCGACAATGTGACCTTGACAGCCCCAGCTTCTGATGCAGGCAGCGAAGTCAGTACATTGAATGATGAGGAAAAGGACAAGAAGAAAGACAGCAAGGACAAGAAGGAAAAGGCCAGCGTCAAACTCACGGAGGAAGAGAAGAAAGCCGAGGGAGCTGTTGAATGGAATGTGTACAAAACTTACCTCATTGCATCTGGCGGCGTACTGTTCTGGTCTGGACTTGTCGTCCTCTTCTTCATTCGTGAGACTGTTGATATTGGACAGAATGCATGGCTTGCTATTTGGACCAACAGGATGGCAGAAGCCACAGGCTCGTTTGTTCTCAAGTCGTTCCAGTTTGTCATGCCAGCGCCCGTGGCTCTGTCTGCATACAAGGCATTCGCTGGTGTGGATGATGTCAAGGCCAACTCTTACATCTCGACTCTTTATGGAGAGGGTTCACGCGAGAAGGCCGATGTCAACTATTACCTGGGTATCTATATCCTGCTGAGTGTCTTTACCATGATCCTTGCCGCTCTTACGAGCTACTATGTCATCCAAGGTGGTCTCGCCGCTTCCCGTAAGATCCACCAGCAGCTACTCCGCAAGATCATCCGCGCCAAAGTCCGTTTCTTCGATACGACGCCGATCGGCCGCATTATCAACCGTTTCAGCTCTGACATGTCAACCATCGATGAAGAAGTCAGCAACACACTGAAGGACCTGTTTGCGTGCATTACAACCATCGTCGGTATCATCGTCATCATCTCGGTCAATATGCCAGTGTTCTTGATCGCCGCGGTCTTTATCGTGATTATCTATGCCATCATTGCCGCCTTCTATGTCCCCATCTCGCGCGATCTGAAGCGGTTGAATTCGAATTCCAGGTCGCCTATTTTGAATCACTTTAACGAGTCATTGAAGGGTATCGCCACCATCCGTGCATACGGAGTTGAGAAACGGTTCCTGTCCAGAAACTTGATCAACCTTGACGACAACAACCGCACATTCTTCCTGCTCTGGTCTGCAAACCGCTGGTTGCATTGGCGCGTCGACATTGCAGGTGCCTCGGTCGCTTTCATCACAGGAGTACTGGTTCTCCAGAACTGGGGCAAGATTGCGCCTGGTTGGGCAGCCCTGAGTATGACTTACTCGCTCATGTTCACAGGTACGATTGTTTGGGTTATTCGTATCTACGCCATGAACGAGATGAACTTGAACTCTGTCGAGCGTGTGGTCGAGTACTTGAACTTGGAAGAGGAACCTCCAGCCATCATTGAAGGATCGCGTCCCCCAGCTTCGTGGCCACATGCAGGAGAAATCGTTGTTGACCGTCTGAGGATGCGATACGCGCCCGATACTCCTGATGTGATCAAGGGGGTTTCGTTCACGATCAAAGCTGGCGAGAAGGTCGGTGTGGTGGGTCGAACAGGATCCGGCAAGTCAACCCTGGCAATCAGCTTGTTCCGCTTCATGGACCCTGTCGACGGAACAATTGTTATTGATGGCATCGACATTTGCAAGATTGGCCTCCATGATCTGCGCTCCAACTTGACGATCATTCCTCAAGATCCTATTCTCTTCAAGGGCACACTTCGATCGAACTTGGATCCATTCGGTGAACGCGAGGACCGGGAGCTCTGGGAGGCTTTGAGACGCAGCCATTTGATCCCCGAAGTCAGGACTCCGTCTGTTGCACAGAGCAAGCGCAACAGCGTTGAGATTTCGCCAGAGGCGACGTTGACCCCTGAAGACGCTGGCTCGTCAAGCACCAAGAAGTCACCTGCAGCTTCCATCAAGGACAAGAAAGACAAGGATAACACGGATACGGAGCCTGAGATCGTGGAATCTTCCAAGATTACGCTTGATACACCTGTGAAGGAGAACGGATCCAATTTCTCGCAAGGACAGCGTCAGCTGATTGCATTGGCCCGTGCATTGGTGCGACAGTCCAAGATTATTGTGATGGACGAAGCAACAGCAAGTGTGGACTTTGAGACGGACCTGAAGATCCAAACCACGATCCGAGAGGAGATGGCAGATGCCACCATCATTACTATTGCACATCGTATCAGAACCATTGCCGACTTTGACCGCGTGCTGGTGATGAATGCCGGTGAATTGGTCGAGTTTGATAAGCCGTACACGCTGATGACAACAGACGACTCTATCTTCCGGTCCATGTGCGAGCGCTCGAGCGAGTTTGATGCGTTGTTGGCAATAGCACAAGAGAAAGAGCGGAAGGATCGCAGCAGCAGCAGCAGCGGCGGCGGTAGCACCAACTAAAAAGAGCCACGCCGTCAAGTCAAAAAGACCACTTTTTTTTTGTTTATTGCAAAGGTAGAGCACTCCCCCACTTCTCTTCACATACATACACACCCCACCTCTCACTGAAGTAAAAAAAACACTGTATATCATCTTGTATGGAATGTTCAAAAGTTCTCGAGGGTCATCTGGTTGGCAATGTCAGTGTTCTCGACGGCTCTACAAAACTCGTCAAACGAGATCTTGCCATCCATGTCCTTGTCGGCCTCCATAATGGTCTTGTCGACAATCTGCTGGAGTTGGTTGTCCTTCAAGTTGGTACCAACCATCATCTTGAGGACCAGGAACAGCTCTCCGTTTGAAATGAATCCATCCCTGTCCATGTCGTATACCTTGAAAGCAACTAATAGTTAATAGGGGACATGAAGGGCTGGTTAATACCCGTTATCTCTTTTGTAGGGAAAGAACATTTTGTTCAAAAAAAGGGAATCAAGAGAGACACAGAGAGAGAAAGAGAAAGAGAGAGAGAGAGACATTACATCGCAGCTTTTCCACCTTCTTGCCCTTATTGCTGAAAGCACTCAGACCGGCAATAAACTCTTTAAAGTCGACATCGCCGCCACCATCCTCGTCCATGATGGCGATCAAGCGTGAGGCAAGGGGGTTGGTTGCAATCTGTGGGATAGCCAAAAATTCTTCTTTATCAATTGATCCGGAGCCATCCTTGTCCAGTTTCATGAACCTCTTGTATAGTCGTTGAATCTCCTCTGCAGTGACTAAGGGCGAGTGTGATGATCCCCATATGCAAGAGAGCAGGAGGCGGAGGAAGAGGAGCAAGGAGGAGAAGAAGGAAATAAAAGAACATTGTTAGAACCATCTGATGCTGATAGTAGCGAAGGGGGGAGGACGGGAATCTGTCCCGAAGCCAGTAGTCTACTGTCGCTTCTTGGCTCTTTGGGCTTGGACTCGAAACTCTGCTTCACCTATCACCAGAGTATCACTTGTCCTTCCTTCCAAGCGTTCCCGAGAACAAGGAGAGATACCATCAAACTTTTCAATAGGCCTTTCCTATGCGCTGACAGAAATCTCCTTCACTCTGGGTCCACTTGCTCGCTGCTGCTGTTGCTGCCGCGGTTGCTTGGGTTGATACTGTTTGGCTTTTTTTTTTTTGCTGCTTTAACTGCTGGCTGCCAGTTGTTCCTGATGCAACTTCCAAAACGCCTTTTTTTACCGCATCACGAATCCCCCACAAGTCAATGCCTTCGCTTACAGTTCGAGTCCCGGACCATCTCCTCCAGAGGTTGCGATACTCCTTGACCCATGCTTGAATAGTGTGTGTGTGTATGTGGAATAGAGTGTGTCGTTGGAGAGAAAGAGAGAGCCGTTGAATGAAAAGGGAAAGAGAGCGAACGAAACCAACGTACCACACACCATGCCCCCTTTATTCAAGGATGCGTCAGTGTTCGGATTTAGACATATATGATCAAGGGTGTCATACAACATGCCATCGTTTTCTCTCCCGATCATCCTCTTAACCGAAAGACGAATGGTAATCACAGTGTTCCAGCCCATGGTAAATCGGTTATCTTATAGTATGACCCTCCTAACCCTACTCAGTATCCTTGGTGTTAATAGACTATCCCCACTCTTGTCGGCTCACTCTTCAATTGTGGGACTCTGCGTGCGGTTTCCCCTGTTGAAGTGCTGGTGCTTGTAGGATTGTGCACGTGCACCAGACTTGACGTTCGCTTGCCGTTCGTCGGGCTGTCACTGGCATTATCCGATCGCCTGGGGGAGCTCGACAGTCGACAAGAGCGACAATTCGTCAGCTCACTCTTCAATTGTGGGACTCTGCGTGCGGTTTCCCTGTTGAAGTGCTGGTGCTTGTAGGATTGTGCACGTGCACCAGACTTGACGTTCGCTTGCCGTTCGTCGGGCTGTCACTGGCATTATCCGATCGCCTGGGGGAGCTCGACAGTCGTTCTCAAGTTGACAAGACGAGCGGTAATTGATGAGTTCTCTCGTATGGCCGTCCTCGTCCTAACACCAGCCTTCTTGCTGTGAATAGACAATTCGTCAGCTCACTCTTCAATTGTGGCTCTGCTTGCGGTTTCTCGCTGTTGAAGTGCCGGTGCTTGTAGGGTGTAGTGCGTAAAAGACCCGGCATTTGGACTTAGCCGCCGCATTCTGGGCTGTTGCTGCATTATCCGATAGCCTGGGGGAGCTGATAGTCGTTTCAAGCTAAGTCTACTTTGTCCAGGTAAATGGTGAGATATGTTCCAGCCCATAGAAAGCCGGTGTTCTACGCATTGTGTTACCATCCTAACCCTTACTCCTGCCCCTGCCTCTGGTTATGTTGTGCTCGCTACACCCCGGAATTTGGGCGGTGTTACTGTTATGTGCTGAGGACTTGCATATCCGACAATTGCAAAAGATAAGTCTAAGGAAATGTGAATGTTGAAATCTTTTCTCTGATGGTGAGCTAAGCATTTATTTATTCTCACTCTCGTTGTCCAGGGGATATGGTTTCTAACATCTGTACCGACCGGAGTCATCGATACGCTATGCAGCCATCACTCAGTGAATAAACCAGTCGATTCATCATCGCCCCCCCACTGGTAATGGTCAGCGGCCTCGAATGGAAAGGGCTCATTCAGGATCTCGAATGCGTCCAGGTCCTCCCAGGATGGAGTCAATTCAACGCCATGCTCCGCTGCTGCATCGATTCCCGCGTTGGTTTGGTCATCTTGTGCAACGAAAACAGGATCAGGCGGCTGGTCGCTGGAAACTGTGTATCGTAGACCAGTCTTGATGGTTTTGATCCACACAGAAATAAACATGTCGCGGGTGATGCGGACAAAATAGCGATCCAGCATTTTCTTGAGATCTTCCGCAGTTGTTTTACCTTGGCTATTGAAGGCAATCATGTTCTTGATGATTCCCCATATCATCTCGAT
>Ga0247824_10000808_pt1 | contig 16472 bp, 22 predicted proteins | sample 13C_PalmiticAcid_FD_194412 | JGI IMG/M metagenome (GOLD analysis project Ga0247824, IMG submission 194412) | Soil microbial communities from agricultural site in Penn Yan, New York, United States - 13C_PalmiticAcid_Day48 | ecosystem: Environmental > Terrestrial > Soil > Agricultural land... | reverse complement strand
GTGTATAAGCAGCCCAAATTCTCCGGTCCAGTCGCTCAATGTCCGCAAAACATTTAGAAGCGATCATGCACGCATTCAAGAACGACGCCAGCGCATCCTGGTGCATCCCTTCCAGATGGTACAAGTCCGTCAGACAGAGAGAGTACCGTGTGATCTGTGATCCCGTCTTAGAGGAGAAGAGCGTCGTATGGGCCAAATCTGTTGAGAGTCCAGTTTCGGGATCAAAGCGCTGCTGTCCTAGAACCTTGTCTTCAATGTTCAACTTTCTGGTCATGGTGTCGGATTCGTATTGGATCTGCCTCTCATACAATTGAATCAACAGCTTGGCTAACCTTTGTCGTGCTCCGGGGAAGGCCTCGATTTCCTTACCCGATCTTCCGTTGCTCACCATGGCGATGATTTTGACCCTTGCGTCCGTCCATGACGAGACACTGTCCATTGAAGTTGTAAATAAGGCGTAGTATCCAAACTCGCTTAGTGTCAGCTTGGATCTTTCCGGCAAGATGGATGACACTGCTCCTGCAAGTAACGCCCCAAAAGTATCGACCACACCTCTTAGACGCACCATACTGAACAGCTTAAGAATCGCACCATATCCCAAGTCCTCCTCCATCATTGATGTGTGTTGACCCGACGGTGTGAATTCCTCTTGAACGGATCTCCTCCCCCAGCGACTCCTGCTGATATGCCCATAACCACCCCCTCCTCCGCTGGCTGTAGACTGATGCGACTGGTGCTGATACGTTGGCCTGGAAACGCTGGGTAGAAGGCCCCGGACCATGTCACATGCCACCTCTTGTGTGATCCTGATCGAATCAATATCTGAGGAGAGGAGAGCAAGCAGACAGCTGAAGGATGCAATGTCCTTGAGATCTACACCAAGATCCTGACCTCTACTCACAATTGCACATAATGGGACCAAGACGCTATATACCTGGCAGATCTCTGTGAAAAGGACACGTAGGTAAGGTGAGTATGAATGGTTTCCATTCTTACGGGTCCCAAAAAAAAATGCTAACGAAGTGAACACTGACCTCCATGAACGCTCTTGTCGAGAACCTCTGCAGCGGTGCGACCATATTCAGAGAGAAAATTCCATTGTTTGCCATTGATGCATATAGCAAGGCAGCGCAACTAAACACCACAGGCATAGAAGAGAGGGTTGGAACAGGTCATCCGTATTAGAGGAGTGGTCCATCATTAGAGTAAGAGTACTCGAATTCATATACATCAGCGGATACCTGAAGGTTCAGTTCTAACGCTCCGAACTGCGAAAGATAGTGATTTAACAATTGACAGATTTCGATGGTCTTTTCTTCCTCTAACGCTTCTGGAATCAATGGAGCAGTGTCGACATCCATGAGACTACTCTCATTGTGCTGTTGTTGCTCGTCGGTTGTCCCAGCAATCCGCTCTTCTCCTTCTTCAGTCATTATCCCTGTCGCGTATTGTCTGTCGCGTTTAACTGCCTCAGTCTTGGCTCTAACGCGTTGCTCCAGTCTCGCGGATATCCGTGACAGTCTCCGTTTGTCATGCTCATCTGCAAGGATCCCAATCCGTGCCCATGCCGTAAGTTTGATGAGCTGGAGTTCTGTGTTTTGGTATCCAAGCGAGTTTTGGTCTGGCTCTTGATTCATGAATCGAGCTGTTACGTGAAAATAACGCGCTGCATCAAGGTACTTGGCGTTGGTGCAAGCTTGAGCGCCCAAGGCCAATGTTACCAGGCTACTGGTGAGCATTGGAAGCTTGCTTTGCTATAGGAAAGCCAGGACATCGATAACCATATCAATGTCATAGCTTCTAGGCATCTACCAACGTGGATGTATTACGAAGTGACTTACTGTGCGCAGGTAATCTTCCAGCTCATCAGGGTCCATTTGTTCTAGTATAAGAGATTTCGCGGATGTCTCCAAAGTCTCCGCGCTCTGTTCTGTGTGACCGATCGACTCCTCGGTTGCAGCAATATTGCGTGCCTAAGGGCGTTGGACAAAAGGCATGACGTTACACTTTGCGATTCATGGTAGTTTGTTGAAAGGATCAGTCGTTATTATACCTACAAGCAAGAAGCTATACATGTCCCACACCAAACTCCAATCTTCGGCGGATGGTTCCAGTAAACCTGATGTATATCATATGATGCACGAGGAACTTCAGTTGAGCAAGCAATAGGCAAGCAAGTATCCTGTTGCATGAATTGATGCTCACAATCATACAACTTTCCATCGCCTTACCTGATATCCAAGCGGCTTCGTAGCAGAGGACGTGCTGAATGCGAGTGCAAAGTTTGGACACAAAAATACGGACATTGTTGTTGAAACCTGCAGGTACTCCATTGGTTGACCCATTGCTGGTGCTGTATGACTCTTGTATCTTGACAATGTATTGCATCAGATCCTCGAAAATGGATGAAGAGTGATAGGCATCCGCTTCATGCCCACTCTCAAATGTCACAGATCGAAGGTAAAGCAATACGCGTGAGGGGATTTCAAGCATCATTTCACCTGCAGAGGATTTAGAGAAGTTGATGTTATTTTCCAAGGAACGAGGCCCCTCCTCCTCCCCTCCTCTCCTTTTTGCCGCCACCAGTGGATATATGAACCAGGGGTACTTACTAGGACCCTGGGGGTTATAGAGCGCATTGGCTACGGCAAGAAACGCCCCATTTTCCATATCCGATCGGTTGATGACATTCTGCAGTAAACGTTGTCTCCAAGTGAACGGCAGCAGGCGAGTAACGTTGTCTTTTTGAAATACGTCAACAAGTTCGGCATGTCGCTCTTCTTGTTCCAGCGCCTTGACACGACTCATTAGCTGTCCTTTGACATCATCCATTGTACAATGGGCTGCCAGTCTAGAAAGGTTCGAAAGTGCCGTCGTACGATGTACATCCAAATGACATCCTAGGAAGCCCTGGGATGTTGCCGCATGCTGCTTGTGTATCTCATGGCACCTGTCAAGATATTTGAGAGCTTGAACATAGTCTCCATCCCAGCAATAAAACTGACCCAATTCTGACAGTATCTGGCAATGGAGTGTCTGGACACGTTCGCTGCTTGACAGCTGAAATAGATGAGGAGGATTGTATGTTAGAAATGACATACCCTAGTTCGAGTATCTTTTGTGGATCTTCAAGATACAATATGATACCTTATCAAGGATATCTAGCTTTCTTTCAAGTGCTTCGGCATGGATCGTTGTCTCCCCAAGATCCAGCCCTGAATCATCTTTCCCTGCAACCCTGGCTCGAACGATCCATCTTTGCAAAAGCGTCAATGGGTCCCAGGGTTCTTCCTGACTAACCAATGAGCTGATCTCCGACGTTGGACTTCTATTGAACCATGCATAGGTCGATATCAGATGGTGATCAACTAGGCTAGAACTGGAGCTTGGAGACCAGAGGGGACTTACTGTGAATGAAGCATCATTGCAGTGATGAAACAGAGCTGGTTAGGTTGAGGGACCTTTTCAAAAATATCATCCAGAGATAAGGATGCTAGCTGATAAACTCTACAGGCTTGGCCAAGGAGCATGTCTGACCGTGGTTGAGAAAAAGCGTCAATTGGACTGTTCAACTTCGTGTAGGATCAACGATGAAAAGGGACAGAGAATGAGAACTGTACCTTGTCGCTCGGAGAGCTGTATGGTTTGCTGGAGTTGGTCTGCAGAGTCATCATGTCCCGGAGTACGGTCGATTGTGATGCCGCCACCAGGAACAGGCGTGGGTAAGGGTACAATAACTGGGGTGCCAAAGCGAGTAGTTGACAGCAAATCCTGCAAGAGTTTCCGCCCTTGAAAGTGTGCATGCTCCTGAGTGAGGGCGGAGAGCTAGGTTGTCAAGTGTTGAAGCGAACTGTCAGTGTCGAGTTGATTGACAAAGTGACGAACAGAATCGGGTTAACTGGTGGGACTTACTTTGGTCTTGATGATGCTTGGATTCAAGAGCACCTCGAGGGTATCGATTGTCGAGCTCTGAGTCATGCTTGCACTGGGCACGACGACACGATGATCGAGGAAAGGGACGCGAGAGAGAGAGAGAGAGAGAGAGAGAGCTTGTGGATTTGTCACTCTTTTTTTGGGCCGTGACAGTCACTTTCACCAAACAGCACTGCACCACTTTGTGGCTCTCGTTCCTTTTTTCCCTCCTCCTTGAAGATCAACACTAGCTCGCACCCACGGCACGATGTCAGAGACGGTCGTCAAGGACAGACCCGAGTTCGACCTTGGTAATATTCTCTCGCTCTCTCTCTCTCTTCTCTTCATCCTTTCCGCCCTTGACTCTCCGCCGGAGTTTGCCACCAATTCGTGGCCGGCCACTGATGATCTCGCTCTTTTCCCTTTCTCCCTCTGTTGTTTATAGACAACCAAGGGGAGCAAAAATACTGCTCTTTCCTAAGAAGCCTACCTGAGCGTCAAGAAAACTGCATCCGTCTCTTTGAACGAAGCTCTGGAGTATGTCCCGTCCATAAAGTTTAGTGTCTTACCATCTTCAACTCCGTCACTGACCCTCGCCTCAACTATATACTCATATCTCCCCTTCATAGGATTTTTACAGCGTGCATGGCGATGACGCATTTTTTATTGCGAAGAACGTCTACAAGACGACTTCAGTCATCAAGTATCTCGGAGGTGTGTTCAAAAGTCCATGCATCCTACTTGCAGATGAAGTCTTGATGCGTATGCTGAGGGTCTGATCGGTCTACTCCTTCATTACAAATAGGTGATATCACAACTGGGGTTCCTAGCTGCACTTTGTCCAAAGCAACTTGCGAGACATTTCTAAGGGACGCACTCTTGAACCGACAGATGCGAATCGAGATCTGGGGTGCAGAGCCCCGCAAGCAGAATGTGTGGAATGTCATCAAGCGGGCATCACCAGGAAATCTGCAAGATCTAGAGGATATGCTATTTGCTCATACGGATATGGCTACTTCACCAATTGTCATGGCCGTTAAAGTACAAGCTGGGGGTGATCACCGAACAGTGGGGGTCTGCTTTGCGGACGCCACTATCCGAGAGCTTGGCATCGCTGAATTCATCGACAATGACCTCTACTCCAACTTTGAGTCGCTCGTTCTCCAACTTGGTGTCAAGGAGTGTCTAATCCAAGCTTATGAAGGGCAAAAGGATTATGAGCTCACCAAGTTGAAGGCAATTCTTCAGCATTGTGATGTCGTGATCACGGAAAGGAAAAAATCCGACTTTGCCGTGAAGGATGTAGAGCAGGATTTCAATCGTTTGTTGGAAGAGGACATTTCGATTGCTGCGTTACCAGAGTTCGAGCTCAAGAATGCCATGGCAGCATCAGCCTGTGTGATCAAGTACCTGTCCCTATTGACAGATGAGAGCAACTTTGGACAATACGCCCTTCGACACCACGACTTGTCCCAGTACATGAAGTTGGACGCCTCTGCGGTCCGCGCATTGAATCTGATGCCAGGGCCTCATGATGGTGCAAACAAAACTATGAGCCTTTATGGCCTACTCAACAAGTGCAAGACGACACAAGGCGGACGAATGCTTGGGCAGTGGCTCAAACAGCCTCTCATGGATATCACGGCAATTGGTAGGAAACAATGTCCGATTTATCCACTCACGCTGTGACTCGGATCCTGATTAGACTTACGTGTCATGTTGGGTTCTGCAATGAATAGAAAAGCGGCAAACCATGGTGGAGGCGTTCGTATTGGACACTGAGCTGCGACAAACTCTCCAGGAAACCCATCTGAAATCGGTCCCAGACTTGCATCGCCTGGCTAAGAGGTTTCAACGTGGAGTCGCTTCTCTCCAAGATGTTGTTCGAGTGTATCAAGTTGTAGTTCACCTTCCAGAGCTTGCCACAACGTTGAGATTGTGTGAGACAGAGTCGCCAGATCACAAAGAAATGCTTGATACAGAGTTCACGACTCATTTTGAAGGATATGCCACCAGCCTGGAGAAATTGAAAGAACTCGTTACTACCACAATTGACCTGGATGCTGTCGCTGGGCATGAGTACTTTATCAAAGCAGATTTCGACCAGAATTTGAAAGGTAAGCCTCACGAATACTGTATAGCCGCTGCAAGCCATGCGTTTGGGCTTGATACCTGACACGAAACGATCTCATGTTGCGGTAGTACTTCGAAAGGAAATGGAGGAAGTCAAGCAAATCATGGAGAAGGAGCATCAGAGCGTTGCAAAGGATCTGAACATGGAAGTGGATAAAAAACTGAAAATGGAAGATCACCAGGTCTATGGATGGAGCTTCCGTCTCTCTCGCAATGTACGTGCTTTTTGGAATCCAAAGAGCTATGTTATCACGGCTCAAAGTGATGACCGCTCAACTCACGCACACATTTGACTTGGCAATATGCGCGGATTTAGGATTCCTCATGTTTGCGTAACAAGAGCAAGTATATTGAATTGACAACACAAAAGAACGGTGTGCTGTTCACGACAACAAAGATGCGGGAGGCATCCCAGAAGTTCAGCAAGACTTCTCAGGAATACGAACGGACACAGAGCTCACTTGCAAAGGAGGTGATTAGCATCGTCGCCACATACTGTCCAGTTCTGGAGAAACTTAACACCTTGGTTGCACAATTGGATGTGCTCGTGAGGTACTGTATAGAACCGACCTCCACATTGGCGACTTTACACAAGGGCTCGTGTTGTCTGTGCTTATTCCCTGATTGTTTTGAACTCGGCAAGAGTGTCTCCATGTTGTGCATTGTGTTCGTGTAACAACCAGATGCTGAACACTAACATGAGCTATCACCGCGAAGCGGCACAACAGTGACAATGGCTGTAAGGGTGCTAACCTACATCCGATCTCATTCTGTGTTCGAATAGCTTTGCACATGTTTCAGTTCATGCGCCTACGCCCTATGTGAAGCCCCAGATGATGGCGATGGGCACAGGAGATGTGATACTGAAAGAATCGAGACATCCATGTCTCGAGGTTCAGGAGGACGTTGCATTCATCCCTAACAATGTCAATCTTGTGCGAGGTATGTGCTAAAAGAGCCCCTTTTGTAGGATGCTCCTTTGGGATTCGGTTGTGGCCATAACATGCATGCTCGAGGGAAGACGCTCGGTGGTCATTGTGGATGAGACTCTCTTGGAACGAGTTGAGCCCCAGGTGTTTGAATCGGGGATGCTAGACTAAACCACCCAACATCCATGTGAATGCTATGGTATGGTATAGGCAAGACCGAGTTCCTCATCATCACAGGGCCTAACATGGGAGGAAAATCGACCTACATTCGCCAGGTACCGTTGTAGGCTCATCTGATGCGTGTGTCCCTTTGTTTATTTGTGCTGTGTGCGCTTTAATGGATTTAAGAACGCCAAAACAGTGCGTGTTTGGTTCGTGCTTGATGGCATGTGCTTTGCTCAAGTCCCTCACCACCACCCCTCCACCACCTTTTTTTATTTTATTAGATTGGTGTCATCGCGCTCATGGCTCAAACAGGCTGCTTTGTCCCATGCTTGGAAGCCACGTTGTGCATATTTGACTGCATCCTCGCAAGAGTTGGCGCAGGCGATAGTCAAATGAAGGGCGTCTCCACGTTCATGGCAGAGATGTTGGAGACCGCAAGCATTCTCAAGGTAAGGGTGGTATCAACGTTTTCCTCCATATTTGAGTGTATGTGTTCCATGTACTCGTGCTTTCATATGCTTCCCTGCATTTCCTGGGAACAGCTTACAGCTCTCTTTGTCAGAGAATGGTTATGTTGTTCTCGCCCCTCCTTGTGTTCACTGCTCTCATTTGGCTGGTTGCTCTCCCAAGTTACCTTGTGCCTTCTCTTATCGGTTCCAGGAAATGTGAGCGCCGGCTTTCGTAGCGGTGATACTCGATGCATGAGGATGTCATGTCCTCTCCACTCTTTAGCACCGTTTCTCGTTTTGAAGCTCAACCACGGGGCAACTGAGGTCTTGGATGAATTTTCAATCCCCTCCCGTTCCTGCAGCTCAGAGTTAATTTCCACGTCGCCTTTCTCGAGTTCACACATGAGGATCGTTGTCGGTGATTCTAAGTTCACCTCTGCACCCGTTGCTAATTGAACATGACTTTAGTCTGCAACCGTGAATTCGCTCATCGTCATTGATGAACTGGGTCGAGGAACCAGCACCTATGACGGCTTTGGCCTTGCATGGGCTATCTCAGAGTAAGAACAACAATTCATCTATAATACCAGTCTGACATGTCTCACCTTAATCGTGCCAATTGACCACATTGCGCGCCACTCGAACTCAATTGCCCATTCCCTTCCACCGGTCCAATTGTTTAGGTACATCGCTACAGAGATCAAGTGCTTTTGTCTGTTTGCGACCCATTTCCATGAGTTGACATCCCTTGGGGAGACTGCACCCCATGTTGGCAACCTACATGTGACCGCACACGTTGGTGGCAGCAATGAGGGCGAAAGAAGCACTAGTAGCAACAACAGCAGGAGTCGCGACATCACCTTGCTCTACAAAGTGGTTGAGGGAGTTTGTGATCAGAGCTTTGGGATCCATGTCGCAGAACTAGCTCAGTTTCCCGACTCTGTTGTTCAGCTTGCGAAACGCAAGGCCGTTGAACTCGAAGACTTTTCGACGCAGCACTCTACATCAGAGACGATACGACAAAGCGGAGAAACGGCTCGCTTGTCCAAGAGAGCCAAAGCTGAGGATATCGAGGTAAGACAAAAGGTCTCTCCCTCTATTCCTGCACGTACCTGTATCTGCAAACGTGTAGTACAGAACAATCTACGTACACGCCCACAGACATGGCGCCCGCATTTCATTGAGGAGAGAGGGGGGGCAGAGAAGTTGTTTTTCACACGCAACCACGGCCACAACACTTCAGTTTGGGTTCAATTGCTCTGTATTCTGTATTCTGTATACTGTATTCATCTACTTTTCCCAACGGTCGTACTGGAGAATCGCGTCCAAGCCCACTCTACATGTGTGTGACATTGAGGCATTGAGGCATCTTTATTGACCATGGACTGGAACGGAAATGGAGATGGTCTTGAATTAGAGTTTCATGCAAGGGTGAGAGAATGAAGAGGAAAGATGAAGGGACAGGGACATGGACAGGGACAAGAGGAAGGTGGATAAGAGCACAGAAGAGCATTAGGCAAAAGGCCAGGTCGTACAATATGGTTGGCGGCGATAGCTTCTGAGTCTACCAAGACTTTGTCTCCATTTCTACACAGTACTGTTCGATTGGCGTCATTGGCTTCAGTAAGCTGGGCCTTGACCAATGGCAGAAGGCCCAAGTAGATAAGGAGGGCCCCGTCTTGGGCGACAGACAGCGAGCGACGTCGAAGCACAACGGCCAGTGGGCGACACGGTCTTTTCTGATCTGCAATGACCGTGCAATCTTCCCACTGAGCCAATTGAATTTATTGTTTCCTTCTAACCTTATTTTGTTCGTGGCGGTCTTTTACTCTGGCTGCATTGTTGCGGAGATGGAATGCGTGGGAGGACAACTGGGAAGTGCAGTGGATGGTTCGAGGGCGTTACATTTTCGGACAAGTGGAATTGAGCACCAACGGGACGACACAAGCAGTGAGCAAAAGCGCCAGATCCTCGTGTCTTCTCACTTCTTCGACCTGCGACATGTCGGCATGCGGTTGTTCTACTCGCTCTATGCACACAGGGAATGGAGGGAAAGGGGTGGAGGGAAAGGGGTGGAGCAGGGTTGAGTGTCTATATTTGAAGAGGGTGCCCTTGCTTACGTTAAAGCTCCAGACGTCCTCTACTTTCCGTTGGCGTGTCTCTTTATCGAGGTTCCCTTCGCATACTAAACGTCGGTTCGTTTGATGCTTGTGCAAGAGATCAACTGAACAACGCCAGAAAATTAAGGAGAGGGGGATGCGAGCCAGCCAGTCTAAGGCACGCGAGGGGAACAAACAAACCTGTACACTCTCCTATACACATTTGCACACACCTACCTCGAACTTCTCAGCAAACACTTGATGCGCGAGAGAGCTATTATCTATATGCCTCTCTCTTCACCTTTGTCCAACACCTTGTTTTTTATTCTTGTTTGCCTTGCCGAGGATCAGGTCATGCTTCAAGTGTATCGGCTGCTTGCAGTGTTTTCTTTTATGACTCTCTGTTCATTATTTGTGCATGGTCGCTGTGGCGGTGGCGAATGGCAATGGCACTTTAGGTGATCTTTTTAATGGAGCTGCGCGTGTGCGAGCAACATCCATAAGTAGGAGAGTCGATCCGGGGTGGTGGAGTTTGACAAGGCAGGGTACAGTTCCAAAACTTTGGCGAACAAACATGAGCACTGTATAAATACTGTCTCGAGACCTGCAGAATGACAGGTGAAGGACTGCGCTGCATCCACATCACCTTCTCGTCACTGCACCTCCAATTCGCTTTGCTCCAAATCTTAACTTTGAGCACCTTGAGTACTATGAAATTTCATTTCGACCTTGGAGGCTGGCCTATTATTACATATCCGCTCATATGTGAAGGCATTCGCCCTGACGCGACATGGCCTGGTCACAGGCTTGTCGCTCGTCTTGATTGATGGGTTCTACAAGTGCCAACGATTCTTCATGACTTTTCGCGGATTCTTGACAAGAGTTGATGGGACTGGCCTCAGGGTTGTTGCACATTTAAAGGCCAAAAATACTCGCCCCTCCCATTCCCTATGGCGCTGCGAGGCAGCACACCAGTGAACTAACACCTCAGCCGAGCCTTCATCCCATGGCTTTTATTCTGGATTCTAACCCTTTGCTGGATGATGGTCTGGTGTGCTCCTGAAGCTACATCTCCTCTCCAGTGTGGTTACAGTGTTCTTGATCTGAACCGCATGACATGTAGCCTCGGTTCACGTTCTTCATTGTGCAGCCTCACCCTTGCCATTGCTCATGGCTATTCATCGATTGTTGTGATGACTCACCAAATGCCTCTTGGATTCCAATTGTTGATAGGCTGGAACAGAGTTGATTGAGGAGATGATTCAAGCATTGGCTGAGGGCTATGACCAGAAGGACAGCCAGGATCGTGCATTGGATAAGGGTCATGGGGTCATGCTCCACAGGATAAAGAAGGTGCGCGATCAATACAATGACCGTATCAAGGCCAATCCATGGTTGCAGGAGCAATTGACTGGCATTTATTGGACCTAGGATGCATTTGCCATGGATTGCGGTCCGACTTCATTTCAGGACGTTGCAACACACACTTTCATAATGTGGTCGATGCAATAAATCGAAACCTTGGTTTCTCGCAGGATGTCCTCTGTTATCAGGCTCGCGAATGGATCGTGGTCTACAGTGATGCTCTATAGTGATGCCTTGTCTGGTGTATGAATAATGTGCACTGCCAACACGGGTCGCACAGGAGTTATCCTCTGTTCGTGTTTGAACATCAGTGATTGTCCTCGTTCTCGACGACACGTACGCGTTTGGAGGTTGTATCAAGATGCAGGATACTGTACGCATGGTACGATAGTGCGGTAGTCAACCACAGAGCGCTCCAGACCTCGACCAAGAACTCTGAACCTATGGTGCACCATAAGCGCTCATTGTTGAATACGCTTGTTGCGTCGTGCAAACGAGCTTCATCCGCGGAATATTACAAAGGGCTTTCGAGCTACAGTGGCATGGGCAACACGATAGGAGAAATGACCAGGGTAACCATGTCCTACACGTCTCTCCATCCTCCTCCTCTGTTGTACTCATGCGGATCGCGGGCAATTCGGAACTTTATCTAAGGTACGTATATCCTTTTGACGCGTCGTGATTCGCTTCGGATTACTCTGTCCCGTTGTCCTCAACCGTTCAATGTCACTTGATAAACCAAAAAGGCGCTTGCAAACGTCTTCTAACATTGTCACCACTCGCCAGTCCTACTCTTGATGGTAATGGAGAACGGCGGAGAACCAAGCGTCGTGCCCTTCAGCAACATTTTCGTTTGTCAACAGGAGCACCGCCATCTCTTGTTCGTTTCTCCTCCAAGGGTAAGAGTAAAACATAGCCTACTCGGATCTTTAGTACTTCCCTCCTTTTGATCCTGTGAATTCCTCGAGTACACAAAAACATATATCCATCATGACAGATGGTCGTATGTTGCCTTGAAGGAAAAACAGTAACACCATCAAACAATAAAAAAGAGTTCGCTGTAAATGTCTATGAGCCCCTCAGGAACATACCAAGAGTTCCAGGTCAAGGGATACAGCGTTGCACCAGTGAGAAGTAATCGGATAGACGATACTTGACACGACTGAGATTTCTCTCTGACTGTACACAAATCGAAACAAATGTCCTTACCTTCTCACATTTCACTCAATTGGAGAGGATTCAGGACTTCACCAAGGACCGCGAGGTTGGTAGTGCCCTAGGATCGCAACGGATACCTTCATCCCATGCGCCTGACTGAACTATGGATACACATCACAAATATGCAACGGTCGCGCTTTTGGCGCACCTCAGCAGGAGGCGTCGACTCCAGCGCTTTTAGGGATGGAAGCTTACATGAAGCGAGATGAGTCCAAGTGTGAGTGCATTCGACTTCCACATCTTTACCTTTATTGTCCAGCCTGAGGCCGGCGGAGAGTTAGTCACCCACGTCCCCTTCAAAGAGAACCATTGGGCGAAAAGGACGAAGCGATAAAGCGTACTGTTCCTTAAACTATTGATTGCTTTTGCCATTCTATTTTGCTCACAATGGTTGAAGCCCTGCACGGAACTTCCGTTCAATGAAAGGAATCGACGTACCTGCTTCAACTTGGATCAGCTAAAGAGGATTCGAGGGGTAGGAGAATTCGGGACGTGTGTGTATGAGAGAGAGGGAGGGGAGGGACAGGAGAGGGAGAGAGGGGAGAGAGAGAGAGAGAGAGAGGAAGTGATTCCAACGCTTAAGAGTAGGCAACGGTTTGGCACGATTCTCTGAGGAATTCTCAGCTTTACTGGGAGAAGAGTCTGTGATGCGTTCAATAGCAAGGCGTCAATGTTGATCATTCCTCACACCAACTGGTAGTGTCGGATTCATAATTCCAGCTAATACAGAATGCAGAGAACAATAGCGGAATTCGGTGAATTTAGCCGCTGCAGTTGGCGCGACGTCGTACTTGCGCGAGATCTGGGCGAGTGAAGAACAAGAACGATATGGTAGAGAAAAGCTACAACCTGTCCACGTTCATAGCTCATGTAAACCGTTGCAGTCGAATGAACAGAAGTCATATTCATGAAACTACATGTATAACAGGCGAACTTTATTTGCACAATGTTGCTGGGGCGTTGGTCGTACAGAGGATGGATGAGGGCAACACCCGTGAACGCGTCCGTTTCGTTGGTAGTACGAAACTCTGGTGCTACGCAGCAAACCAGCCTGGCAACCTCTCCAGTCAAATTTTGAAACGCATAAAATATACCCACCCTAACCCCTGGCTCTTACATTTCATGTTGACAGTAAAATGAAGAGCCATCTCATCATACACGGAGCACTTCCATTCGGACGAGGGCTGCCAACAGTACATCTATGGCTGCTTGGATGATATTCCTGTATTGCCTGTCCGTGGTTCTCGCCGCTCCTGATCACCCACCGAGCTCAATTGCTTCCAAGTATACTGCTGCACACCTCGTACGTTTATTTTTTACGCAGGAAGCGCGTCCAAGCAGCCTTGTGCAAATTAATCCGGCCACAAGGTTAGCTGATGAATTGTGCAAGTGCGACATTCCCAACACCATATTTGACATTGGCTAAAGAGCTGAATCATTCGAACTATGGCATGGACAATGATGAGGGTTCACTCACTTTCTCTGTATGTGTGTTTGTAATTCCAGTCCCCCCCCCCCGCATGCCGCATGGGACACCTTCTTTTTGAGGTTTTAAATGAGCTCACATCAGAGCAAACATCATGACAGTGCACAAACGTAAAACGTGCTTGGTATATATATATGTATATACTGTGAACAAACGGTCGGGACCAAAACACGAAGCACCAAATAGGCAGCCCAATTGAGTGAGCACCCGTCCTTAACGCCACATGGTTCTAGTGGAACCAGGGAAGATCATACGAGGGAAGGAGGAGGGAACCGGAGCAATCGAGAAATGGAGCTGTCAAGGTTTATTTCCTATGCTCTTACAACGTTTTTTTTGTTCTCTCTCTCTTTTTTGCCGGAAGCCTGAATCGGAAAGTTTATGAAGATCCACAGCTCCTACAAGTCCAAGAGAGGAACTCCCTCTACCTCCGGGGATATATGGTTGCGTTTGCAAGAATTCAACCGTGCTTCCCCTGGCTTCACCTGGAGGTGGAGAGCGAACCTAGATTTTGTATGAACGTATCCCATCGCCAACCCATTTGCCCACACGCTACCATCTCCACACTTATTCGCCTTTTTGGTTTCTTTGTTGATCGGTCCTCTTCCTGACTTGCCTTTAGCGTTCATGCAACATCACTCAAAGGCAACATGGTGAAAGGAGAGGGAGCGAAAGCGAGAGCTCAATTGGTGGGACGACAGTAAGGAGAGTTGCGAGCTGAGAGTGATGGAGACTCAGAGAGACGGGGACAACGCCGATAATTGCAATTCCCGATCCAATTGACACAAGAAACGACAATGGCGAGTCGCAATCCTACCAGTCCTACGGAGGTTTGTCTACTGTAGTCGATACAAGAGCAAATGGAATGTGTCCATCGAGATAGATCGAACAGAACGTTCTTTACAGTCCGAGCTTCAAACGAGATCGATATCGCGCGACAACGTTTGCATGAATCATCCCTCTTCCTTCTTTCCCTTGTTGTGATGATATGTAGCACGAAGTCGAATGAGGGAGGGAATCAGATACCGCTCTCGCACAGATCAACTCGACCGTTAGGCGCGATTGGGTTCCTGAACGTGCAATATTTCCCTTCTGCACACCCCTGACACGCGTCGGGTCTCCTCATCTCTCATTCTGAGTCTCTCGCTCTCTATCACTGCTGCACTCCCTAGACTCCCGGATCGTCTGCACTCCTTGAAGCCTATATCCCCTGCTCTTCTCGCCGTTGTGGGCGTTGTTTACGCCTTCCTCCCTCCCTATATGCTTCCTGCTACACCTTCCACGGAAAGAAAGCAACAAGGCGGATGCTTAATTGAGTGTGGACTGTCGGGGACTTTCTCTACCTCGCCGTTAGGTTGTTCCTCTACTCGTTGGGAGTCGGTGGGAAGAAGAGGGAGAATGGGCGTCCAGTGAAACGATCAGGTACCCAACGTTCGTCTTTGAGATGGGATGAAGATCAAACACTGCAAGTATGTAACGACATTATGTAGGGTCTTCATTGCTCTGCAAGGGTGAATGAGAAATAAAAGTCGATGAGCACACTTATCTTATTCAGCATGGGATAGAAGAAAGGTGAATGGAATGGAGATCTGTTCTCTGGCCCTGCGCGCACTCGCATCTGGAGGCACCGTATAAACACGTCTACGGGAGTAACTCTTATCTAATTGACCCGCCTCTTTCTTTCACGATTCATCCTGAACTGCGATATACGCTCTCTTCATGTATCCCAGTTGCTTGGCATATCCACGGTATCGCGTCTTTCTCGATCGTCAGTAATAAAACGTTGGCTAAGGTTACGGTCCTAAAAAAAGACCTCCATAGCAATACCACCAAGAAAAGAAAGCATTAAAGATGATGGCGGTGGCGGTGATGGTGATGGTGTTGGACATGATTGAGAAAAGCCGCTTGGCCGCTGCGATAACTGAAAGTGATCGAGAAGACCTGGGCACTTTGTTCCTTCTTACCCCACACTCCTGGGTCAGCAGATTGAGCGAGCGAGAGTCTGTGAATAGTCCGTATCATCGAGAGCTGATAATTCATGCATGGAAAAAAGGTTGAGGTTCAGCATGGAGGGAAGTATGTAGCCTAAATACTATGAACACGGAGGCTCCAAGAGAATGGATGGTACATGGCTCCTCCTCTCTCTCACCCTCGCCCTCCGATTCCGCGGTGCTGTGGCCAGGATCAACAGATCTCATCTACCTACCTATGAACCTTTTCTCCTCATTTGGGCAACAGGCAGCCAATCGTTCATGGTTGCCAACCAAAAGTGTTATGGTAGGTGAGTCAGATGAATCTTTTCACTCGGTCCCAGTTTGGAGTGGCTACTCTGCATGGTAGCATCAAGAGTAAACAGAGATATCCATGACAGCCAAGTTTCGTTCATACACCTCAGGCTCCAAGTTCCAGGCTTCAGTTCCCATATAAAACAGTTGTTGTACTCGGCCTGCACTACCACCGGCACAACTACACTTCACGGTGATCCAAAAGTCGAATAAGAAGGGAGGGAGGGGTCGGCAGGGTTGACCTGGCAAAGGACATTTGGACCAAAATATAGTGCAATGGGCTGAAGAGAGTGAGGCCATGTGGACAAAAGGAGAGGGGGGTTGGATACTGGGAGAGGATGAGGCTCAACACATGAACCGGGACAAAGCGCTGATTAGATTGATCCAAGCTAGCGTTGAGGACGTTGAACAGTCCGTTGGCGTATGCCGAAGAG
>Ga0247824_10000806_pt1 | contig 16493 bp, 16 predicted proteins | sample 13C_PalmiticAcid_FD_194412 | JGI IMG/M metagenome (GOLD analysis project Ga0247824, IMG submission 194412) | Soil microbial communities from agricultural site in Penn Yan, New York, United States - 13C_PalmiticAcid_Day48 | ecosystem: Environmental > Terrestrial > Soil > Agricultural land... | reverse complement strand
GTCTGTAACAGTTTTTCAACAGTACGAGAGCGAGTACCAATGTTCGGGACCAGTTCGTCGTCGCATAGCGTCCTCTCGCCGCAACAATCGTTGGAGCTTGCCAGTATTTGCATTTCGAATGCCCGCACAACAAAAGACTTTGAAGTTGCACGAGAGCTGTGTCATGATGCTGAAAATGCCTTGTCCAGGATCAAGAAAGCATCCTCAGTTGGCTCACTCACAAGCACCGAAGACCAAAACTTGCATGAGAGAATTGCTACCACCTTTTCCGACCTTGGAGAACTGCAAGTTAGTCTTGGACGGAATGACAAAGCACAAGATAGTTATAAGAATGCGGAACAATGGTATGTGGCAATGGCAAAGGACCCCGGATTGTGTACATCGTACGTTGGCAAAATCTAACACCATGGTGAAACGCATTGCATGACACAGGAGGGGCTCTCCGTCTCGAAAGACGGAACAACTTTCAAGGCCTAAAGGCACATTGTCTTCTTCTGTGAGCACTTCAGCAAGTCAATCGTCTCTACCGCCTGGGAATCAGCAGAAACAAGGCGATGCTATTACCCTCCCTCCTCGCCAGGTATTTGTCCAGAACACCCAACCGCCTACCATCGTAGTTGGACTACCTGAAGCAGGCGAGCGTCTCAATAGTACCCCTCAGCTGGTGTACTGCATCGGATTACTGCAATCTCAACATTCTGGTGACGATTCATTGGATGCAACAACACGCGACTGGCTGCAAATCACCTTAAATAACACTGATGAGTATGAACGACTCAGGGATCTGGTAACGGGTGTCATCAGAGAATTCAAGCGCGACGAAATCAAGGATGCCATGACTATCGCAGAGGTCTCGTATCTGGTTCCTGTACTTGAGAGAGATGCCTTCCGCGATTTGATTCAAGGCTTCTACACAAGGATCGACCAATCCGACTTGCTAGATGTCTCTCAGCTGGAAGGTCTTGCTCAGCTGATTCAAGGTGTAAAGCCAGCGTACCTGGACGCCGATGATTTGGTCAAGATACTGGAACTCATCAGTAGGCGTTTGAGTGGCACTCACGGACAATCCACACACTACATCTATCAGTTGACCGTGACGGTATCCCATGTGTTGGACGCCATGGCTGGCACCAATGTCAATGGATTGGATCGTGAGAAGCTGCATGCACCTCTCATATCGTACTTGGAAAGACTGAAGAAGGATTCGGATCCTTACTTGGTGTATCAGGCTTCTTATGCCTATCAAGCATTACAGTATGTCCCGGATAACGAGACACTGTGGGGAGGAGTACTTCGACGCACAGGATCAGTCATCCAAGGAGTGTCAGGATTGGTGAGCGCAGTGAAGGGCCTGGATCTGAACGAGTTCATCGACGGCTTGAAGACCATCCAACAAGGGTTTGAGGGGGTATCCACAGCAGCATCGCTCGTGGAAAGTGGTCAGGGCTTCTTGGATTCACTCAAGGAAGGATTCAGTTTTGAACGCAAACGAGAATGGTATCCGGCATTGCGAGGAGCCGATGTCTTCATCCGCGAAGGTCTATTCGTCAAGTTCGAAAAATTAGTCTACGGGGCACCTTGTCGCGGCGAACCAGCATTTCAATGGGGGGTGTGCCAGCGGCTCGGAGAGATTGCAATTAACGACATGTGGGATACAGAGGCTCGTCGCAGTGCAGTGATATTCCTCGGAGAGATGTACCGGGATGATGTGATTTGGGGTCAGCACCCGAGTGTGAAGCAATGGATCATCAAGCTTCTCATGCGGCTTTCCTCACAGACGGGAAGTGTTGCACAATGTGAGTTGCCGAATCCATTACACTTTTTGAAATAGACCCACCTCAGAACTTGCCAATGACTAACCTTGCTTGCTCTGCATCCATAGACGCAGAGACCCTACTAAAAGAGCTGGAAACGAATGGAGATGCCAAGAGGAAAGCGCTCTATCAAACATGCCGAGAAGAAGGCTCTGGCCCATATCAGCTGAGGCTCCACATGCCTACTCTAACAAATTCAACATTGCTCGATCGTGTGCAGGACAAGCCAGACGTCGAAACAAATCTGCGCCAACTAAGGAAGCGACGGATCAATGAGCGTGACAATGTTGTCTATATCCCACCACAAGCAAAAGCAAGTTTACATGCTTCGGATGAATCACGATTCCCATTGACGGACAGAGTCAGCGAGTACTTGAAGAGCGACCAAACAGTGCTGCTGTTACTTGGTGACTCTGGTTCAGGAAAATCGACATTCAATCGCTCACTCGAGTTCGACTTATGGCATGCGTACAATCCAAAGACTGGTATCATTCCACTCTATATCAACTTGCCCGCAATCGACAAGCCAGAGCACGACCTTGTCGCTAAGCAATTGCGGAAATTGGATTTCACAGAGCTTCAGATCCGAGAGTTGAAGTACCGTCAATTCATCTTGATTTGCGACGGATATGATGAGAGTCAGCAGACCCGCAACTTGTACACAAGCAACGCGCTGAATGAAGAGGGAGAATGGATCGCGAAGATGGTGATCAGTTGTCGTAGCGAGTATGTTGGAAGCGACTATCGAGATCAATTCGAACCGGGAGACCGTAATCAGCGGTCAAGCCAAAAGTTGTTGTTCGATGAAGCCGTCATCACTCCATTCTCAGCTGATCAAGTCCAAGAGTACGTCAACCAGTTTGTTACACTGCATCGACCGCTTTGGGAGATAGACAACTACACGCAGGCACTTGACTCCATTCCTGGATTGATGGATCTGGTGAAGAATCCGTTTCTTTTGACAATGTCATTGGAAGTATTGCCGCGCATGATGGATCCAGGTCAACAAGTCTCGGCCTCTCGTATCACCAAGGTGGCATTGTATGACCAGTTCGTCGAGCAATGGCTTGAACGCGGCAAGAAACGAATTGGAGAGAAGAGCCTGAGTTTTCAAGCAAGATCAGCATTCGACAGTCTGTGTGATGAAGGATTCACAAGGAACGGCATTGACTATTTCAAAAAGCTATCTGTGGCGATCTACAAGGAGCAAGGCGGTCAGCCTGTTGTCGAATACTCACGCCTAAACGACGATGGTACATGGAAAGCGGCCTTCTTCAGTCGGAACGAGGAGAAGCAGCTCCTGCGTGAGGCGTGTCCTCTCGTAAGAAACGGTAACCAGTATCGATTCATCCATCGATCGCTACTGGAATACGGACTGGTACGTGCAGTATTTGATCCACAACACAATGAGAAGAAGGCGACATCTGAATCGATCCTGGCTCGACGAGGGAGCGCGAATTCTATTTGGAGTTTTGAGGTTGAGGGTGGTTTGGAGGTCATTCCCACCATTGTGACGGAGCAGCAACCCATGGACCTTGATTCGCCATTGGTGTGGAGAAGCATTGTGAAAGAGACTTCAATCATTCAATTCCTAAGTGAAAGAGTCCAACAGGAGCCTGTATTCAAGCAGCAGCTACTCGAATATATTGAAGGTTCCAAGACAGATAAGACATGGCGTACAGCAGCGGCGAATGCGATCACGATTCTTGTCAGGGCGGGCGTGCAATTTAACCATGAAGACCTGCGAGGGATTCAGATTCCAGGAGCGGATCTCAGTGATGGTGTATTCGAGTCAGTACAATTGCAGGGCGCGGATCTGAGACAAGTCACCTTCCGTGGTACTTGTTTACGTCGGGCAGATCTAAGCCGAGCACGAATGGCTGCCGTGCAGTTTGGCGAACTGCCGTATCTGAAAGAAGACAGGGAAGTGTATTCGTGTGCGTATTCACCCGATGGCAAATCACTTGCTCTCAGTCTTTACAATGGCCGTGTTAGAGTGTATTCCACCTCAAGCTGGGAACACATCCACACGCTGACTGGTCATACGAAACGGATCCGTAGTATCGCATATTCACCAAATAGCAGCCAACTCATTTCTGGCAGCGATGACTACACGGCACGGTTGTGGGACGTTGATGCAGAGGCTTGCCTTTATACTTTGACAACCCATATGAACTGCGTCAATGGAGTTGCATTCTCACCTTGTGGGGATTCAGTCGCATGTGCTAATGAAGACGGAAAGGTGAGAGTGTGGGATGTTGGGACAGGGATTTGCCGAATCACTTTAACCGGTCATGAAGGAACCGTCATGGATGTCGCGTATTCGCCAAAGGGCCATCTGATTGCTTCCAGTGGATTCAGAGACTACACAGTGCGATTATGGAGTGTCGAGACCGGCGTGTGTCTTCACATCATGAGTGGCCACACTGACCCTATCCGCAGAGTCTCATTCTCGCCTCGTGGAGATCGGATTGCCTCAAGCAGTCAAGACAGGACACTACGGGTGTGGGATGCAGAGTCAGGAACCTGTTGTCGAATTTTGGCCGGTCATACAGGACATGTTATGGGTGTTGCGTTTTCACCTCAGGGAGACGTGATCGCTTCAGCCAGCCAAGATAAGACAATACGGATATGGGATGCCGAAACAGGATCCTGTCGCCAGATCTTACCAGGACACTCTGGAAGCATCAATTGCGTCGTGTTCTCGACGAGAGGAGATCGTATCGCATCTGGAGGCGAGGACAACACAGTGAGAGTATGGGATGTGGGATCTGGGGGAAGCCGGCGTATCGCAGGCGGTCATAGCTGGGAACTTTTCAGTGTCAAGTATTCGCCACGTGGTGATCTGGTTGCCTCTTGCAGTCGGGATAGATCGATCCGACTCTGGGACGTGGAGACAGGAGATTGTCATCGAATCCTAACTGGCCATGAGGATTGCGTGAGGTGTATCGCTTACTCACCACGAGGTGACCTTGTTGTCTCTGGCAGTGATGACCGCACGATGCGGCTATGGGATGTGGAGACAGGGGCATGTCGTCAAATATTCAAGGGTCATCGGTGGGAGGTTCTTGCCGTCGCATATTCGCCCAAAGGGGATCAAGTCGCTTCCGGTGGAGGTGGCGGATTGTTAAAGATCTGGACTGTAGGGACAGGAGAGTGCCGCCATGAATTAACTGGCCATGATGGCGAGGTGACATGTATCGAATATTCGCCCAAAGGAAACCGGATGGTCAGCAGTGACTGTGGTTACAATGAGAACCGCACAATTCGCCTTTGGGACACGGAATCTGGAACTTGTCTGTACGTTTTGAGTGGCCACAACGAAAGGTTTGCAAGTGCCGTATATTCACCTCGAGGAGATTTAATTGCTTCTTCTGGCAGTGACAAAACTGTGAGGTTGTGGGATGCGGAGACAGGAGATTGTCGTTCTATCATTATTGGTTCTCAGCCTGTTTGGATCGTCGCGTATTCGACTCAAGGAGGCCTAGTCGCTTCTGGAGGCGTGGATGGGTCATTGAAGCTCTGGGATGATGGGACAGGAGAGTGTCTCCATACTCTAGCCGGTCATACCAAGAAGGTGACAAGTATTGTGTTTTCGCCAAGTGGAGACCTGATCGTGTCTGGCAGCGAGGACAAGTCAATACGGCTGTGGAACGCTATGTCTGGTCAGTGTCAAGATATGATTCAAGACCTCGGTACTTTTATCAGAAGCATTGCGTGGAGCACAACACTTGGTATCAACTACTTCGTCACTGGATGTGATGATAAGTCGGTACGCATGTGGAAAGTGGTTGAAGGCGGTGGTGTAAATCATCTTCACCTGCACTGGAGGCCAGCTGATGGCGTACTCGACTTGGAGGGCATATTGATACAAGAAGTGGATGGATTAAGTCTGCCTAATAAGCAGCTGTTGGAGCAGCGAGGTGCGGTGGAAACCGTTACATGTATATCGTCTGCGTGAGACGCCCAAGAAGATGTTGTACGGTATCGGCGGTATCCACTCTCAAGCAAACGCTAACCAGAAGGGCACTTGAATCAACTTCTGTCAGTAACTCTGCCGGTTGCTGGATAGCTGGATTGCTGAAACAGTTGGAGCCCTCGGTCAATTGAGTAGGAAATCAATCTGCACGTCGTCAGCGTCGTCAAATAAAGTGCGTCGGTTTCAACGTTGAAAGCGGCCATCACCACAGCCGTATGTATCTGAAAGTGATGGTGCGGAGTGACACTCTCAAAGCGTATGTGGCGGGATCAAAGCATTTCCTGCTTTGGATCCACCCATCGTCCATCAACCACGTCAAAGGTGGAGCAGGGGGAGCGGTGACTGGATGTCGCTCAACAGTTTGGTCAAGTTATCAAGGACGTATGTGACAGTTTCCACTCGTTCTCTTTCGAAGAAAGACACTCGGCAAGGTTAGGATCATGCGCTTCAGGGGCAAGGAGGGTGTATTACAGGACACGTCCAACTCGATCCATCATGGATGCATGCATCCCTCCATTGTTAGTGTCCCATTGGTATTGAGTCAAGGTCTGGGTTTGGATGGAAGCCTTTGGCAGCACCATCCCAAGCTCGTTACAGCGGATGATCGGATAAAGTTCAGGTGTCATGCAAAGACAGCTGCAGTCTCCAAAATAGTGCGCGAAGAACTAGAAAAGGTGCACAAACCCTTGTATCCAGTTTTGGCCACAATGGCCTGTTATTACAACCATCGCACGCCGTTGAATCGGTCGTCCTTTGGTACTGACTTTTTGCCTTTGGCCTATTTCACAAGATCATCAACACTTGGTTCCGCCATTCCATCATCTGTACCCTTGTAGCATCAGTACAATGGACAGAATATTGGTTCCACAGCTCTTTTTGACAACGTATCCTACAAGAGAAAGGGTATGGGAAAGTGTGTCGGTTTTTATTCTTTGAATCGAAAGATCTATTGTAGACAATCAGAAGAACCTTTGAGGGACGAATTAGTCGTGTTAGAAATGAGTCGTGTGGATAGGATGCTAGATGCCTTGAGATGCAAGTGTGTTCTGTAAAGCTGCCATGGTGATCAACATGGCCTCTTCTGTCCGAACCACACGGCTTCCTTGTCTTGGGCAGGTGTTGAGCCAGAAATCAAACATGTCCTTGGCCGCGTCAGCGTCGCACTTCAGGTCTTCGTCTGCTTCCACTGCTGTTTCGATGCCGGTAGCACCTCCAAAGACGATGACAGCGTGTGAAAAGTGAGGGATGGTGGAGGTGATCTCGGAAGAGATGGGTGTTCCTTTGTCTGATGTTCCAATGGTGAGATCGTATCCGTTCTATGACAGACAATAGATCAAGCAGATAAAGTTAAGAGTTGTCAATAAGGTCAAGCACATGGTTGAAGAAGAGGACCAACAAGGAGCAATGACCTACAGAGAACGGCGATTCTGTAAACACTTTGGAGATGGAGTCAGAGAGCCTGACTTGGTATCCCCAATAATATCCTGTCTCCTCTCGAGGAGTCTTTGGTGAGACAACAGTACCAGTAAAGTACTTTTGAAGTGCGCCCTTTTCATCCGCGAGTTCCGCTTCCATGGCTTCAATAGCAGCCTGTGTCTTGGCGTCTTTGTCCATCTTCTTTTTCTTGTCCTTTTCAGCGCCATGGATCCTGACTGTGACCCTGGATCCTGTTGGGACCAGCCTATCGATCAAGACCTCCTTTCGCATTCCACAGTTGACGATAGATGAGTTTTGGTCTCTTGCCCGCACCACAACGCCTTCACGGAACAATGACCGCTCATCCAAATGGACATGGTGAGGAGGATCCAAGGGGTTGAGAAGTCCTGCAAATTTGAGGTCACGATGCATTGGAAACAAGAGTTTGCGGAGGTATCTAATTGTTAAGGAGGAGAGGATAGATCATGAGCATCAGCAATGACGGAGGATCTTATCATCAGCAATTGGCTACTTTCCATGATAGAAAACATACAGAGGTGTTTCAAGGTATTGTAGGACACGACCCATAAAGAGATTCGGATCAGACTTTGGAAGATAGTCGTCCTTGCCAAGGTTCTCCTTGGACAGTCCTTTAGCAGATTCGTTGTAAATCACAATCTCGTCCACGTTGAACATGACACAGGCCCTTGCGATCTGAAAGAGTGTTGATACCAAAAAGGAGGTCAGATCTGACGACGACTGTACTATACAGCAAGCAATGGCAAGGAAGAAGTATTGTGTTGGGTGTAGAAGGACCGGAAGGGCTAAAAAAACTTGCCTGACCAACAAGATACGTCTTCAGCTCCACGGTCAAGGATCCGTCCAGAATGCTTCCTGGCAAAGCGATCGAAACGGTCCACTGACGACCCTTTTCAGGGACAGGGAACTGGAAAGCGAGGTGAGCAGCATGTTGGAGTTGCTGTAGTGAGAGCGCAGGCTTCGACTTTGGTTCATCCTGGTCTCCACCGTCTCCTTTGTTGGCACGTTTGCTGCTGCTGGCTTCATAGTCTGGTCCTGACCGCTGCTTGTTGTCGTATGTTTTCTTGCGCTGTTAGAGAAGAGAGGCGAGGGGGTGCATGAGGTGAGAGAGTACAGAGAGGCAGTGAGTCTTTCCAGAGCCCCTTTGTAAGCTTGGTTTGTTCTGTTACCTTGTGGCCTCGCTTCTCGTCCATGGTCAGTCGTCTGGTCTGTTGGTCTGTGGTTTGACAAGAGGCGAAGTGAATGTTTTGACTTGGGACATCCTCGAAAAAAAAATACAGTCCCAAATTGCTCTGTGCTCTCGGCTTTCTTTCCTTCCAGCCATCAAGATCTCAAGGTCCTTTCATTCACCCACGCTTACACAGTTCGACAGACATGGCTGAAGTACCTCACAAGAAGGCCCTTTCGGGCAAGTTGCTTACCATGAAGGTGCGATCAGAAACGCTTTTGTCTCCAGCCGACGTTCTTTTCTGAAAAGTCAACCGCAATAGTGCAAATACTGACTTTGGACGACAAACGACGTGTCCATACACTTTCTTTCTCTTTCTAGTTCATGCAAAGACAGCTGGAAAAGGAGAACAGAGAGAAGCTTGAACAGGAACAGGTGCGAGTGATCACAGAGGCGCACTGGGTTCTGGATCAAAAGAGCATAGATCTTCCAAAGCCGTAACGTTTAACTCTCAAAAACAATGCAGCGAACGACAAAAGCGGATACTTTTTAAAGAGGAAGGAAGGAGGGAGAACTCACGCCTGTGCCCATTTCATTTTTTTTGTGCTGTTCGTTGACAGGAAATTCCAAGTCGAGTACGAGCCAAGCTTCTTGCAGATGGAGTCTCATGAACGGTCGAACGTTGGCAGAGTCTCGTTCCAACAGTTCAATGACGTTGTGGAGGTACCATTGTCATTCATTTCCATTTCGACCTCTTCAATCCTTTATCCTTGAAGCGTTACGATATTGGGCGGTACTTGGCACTCACATTCTCGTCTCCCCACTTGATCCATCCATCCCTCGCCGGTTGGTGATAGAAATCTGCCACGGAAAAGGACAAGGATCAGCAACTGGAACGTGAACTCAAGCGACAACGGGAGGGTGAAATTGACGATGACAAGATGGCGGAAAGCTATGGTCGCCATTTGAACCCGGCCAAAAAGGCAAAGTTGACTGCATCAGGATCAGCAGAGGCATCCACAGGAGCAGAGACAGGTGGATCGTCACAAGCAGGTAATGGTACTGGGAAGAAGGTAAAAACGAACAGGAGACAACCACCCTCCAAACCTGTCAATCCAACAAAAGGGCCTAGTGGCGGGAACAATGGTGATCAGCCGAGGAGTTTCATGAAGCCAAAAGAATAAAAAAAAAAACGGGAATGAAGGACAATTGCAGGATCCACCAATTGTATGTATCTTTGAATTGAGAGTTTTGACACGTTTTTTTTTATTATTGCAATACCGGTGAGGTGTTATCACCCTGATGGCCATGGGTTCTCCAGCTGGTGGATTATTATCCGGCTCTCCTCTAACTCTCTTTCTAGTGACTGAATCCTAGTATGGAGAGCCACCATATGAGCCTCTTCATATTCTGATACCTCAATGGCGACAGTTCCTGTCAATTTCACCACACGCCAAAGTCGGAATAAGATCAATAGACTGGTAAGTTCCTGTGCAGCACCATGGAGGAAGATCTCCAATAGGAACGAAGTCAAGATGATGACAGCATCCATTAGGTGCAGCACCCCATGTCTAGTTCCTTTCCAAAAGTATCGAGGCCCAAACGCAAAAACTTTGAGCAAGACTTCAAGCGTGAAAATGGATACAATGGCCAAGGATAAATGACTGAACAAGGCAATGAACCAGACTTCTTCCTTGGTTTCGTCTAAATGGAGAAGGCTGGCCCCGATCTGGAGCATGACAAGCATGATATCGATCACTGTGAGGCCAAGGATTATGATATGGGCGGCCTTGGTTTCGATGACACTTCCAACCTTGTGCTTTAGCCTTAGGAACCTAGATTCATCTGGTGGCAGTAGTACTGGCATTGGTATTGGGCTTTGCTGGTGATAATACTGTTCAGCAGGACCATGGTGGATCTCAGGGTTTGAGTATGCCATGCTATGGGAATCCAGAGATGTATCCGTTATTGATCCATACTCGAGTGCGGCGGCTAGATTGGCAGGTCCTGCTTGAGGTGGCTCCTCTTCCCCTTGCAAGTATGAAACGTTCTCCGGGCATGACTTTGATCGGCGGATGTAGGGGCTATCTGACATAACGATGATGATATGAGAACGAAAGAAAAGAGGGGAGGGGGAAGTGGGGGAAGGAGAATACCCCGTTTTATAGAATTCGGGCCATGTTGTATGTCATGTGATATGCAATCAGGCTCAAATACGGACATGCAAACAGGCGAAAAATTTTGATTGTGAGTTCTAGTCACTCTGGTCTAAGGCGCCTCACCCTGGTGCTCGTCGCGCGGGGGTAGGCAAGTGGCAGTCCCGACCAGAGAAGATGACGGGGTTCCAACCCCATGATGACCACAGCAAAATGAAATACGGAGTCTCGAAGCGGCATGGGCTGAATCTTCCTACAGCTCGTCTGTCGTCAATAGTACTTCCAAGATCAGACAAATTGAACCCATGCCTCAGGTCAGCTATCGCTCGAACTCTACCCGCGAGATCTATTAACCAAGGCATGGGACATCCCCCCCCTTTTGCTCTTTCGCGAAGGCTGCAGATGGATCTCTTTTCGCTCGGCAAACAACACCATGTGGTCGCACTCGCACTCGTGGCTTGGTGCCTTTGAGTTACGCTCCCACGCTCTTTGTGTCTCTCTCTTTCCCACTCTCCGTCCCAGTTCTGGACCCACGCGGTGATCACACGATGCACAATGAGGAACGTGGTCGTACCCCACACTTTTCTATTGATTGTTCTGTGCTTTCTTTTCTTCTTTCAGTTTAATCAACTGAGCAACCGAAAACCTGCTGGACCACTCTGAATCTATCGAAACGCTGAGCCTAGGGCTGATGTGGTTTTTTTGTGCATAGACTACGTTCAAATGGTAGATCATACCATACCGGTCCAGACTTCAAGTGTCCGAGGAACGGACTGTCTTGGGGGCACCCGGACTAAACCTTGCCAGGTAGCGAGACTCCAGCCTGAAGAGCGGCATCATAGCACATCCTGTTTCAAGCGCTAATCAACGCTCCTGTCCATCCTGTGGCAATCAGTGAGCTTGGACACTACGAAAGCAGGCGATGGAATGGACACATCGAACGGATCATGTCAGTCCAAAGAGCATGGATGCTGGAGGGTACTATGCGGGAAAACGTATTGCTGTCCAAGCAATGTGGTCAACCATGTGTCCTCGACGTCAGACAGGGGTGCTCGTTCGGCAAGGGTCTAGTCCAGTAGAGGTTGTGTCCTGAAAGGTGCTGGACTGGAGAATGAACTCGCAAAGGCTCCTGGGGGTGTACCCTAGGAGGAGGATGCCTTTCGGCTTCCATGCCGAGCAGGCGGCTCATCTTCCGTGACACCCACTCGATGCATTAATATTACCTGGATGTCAAGCGTCAACAAAGCCTTGCCAAACAGGCTCAATGCGGGCAAGGTCCCTTGCATGTTTCCTCTCAAACGGCAGCTCTCACATGGCAGCACGCAATAAAAATTTGGCTTGCACACCATGCTGTGCCATCACCGAGAAAACGCGACCCAGGAAGCGCAGTCCCAATGTGATCAGGTGACATTTGATGCGAATCTTTGTCAACGATCCCACAGGACCTGACCCCACTCTCACCACACACACCACGACGGACGATCCGGGGCCATGTTTCTGTACAACCTGACGTTGCAGGCACCTAACGCCATCAACCAGGCGATCCTCGGGAACTTTTCAGGAACCAGGCAGCAGGAACTCATCGTCTCCCACATCTCCAGGATCGAGCTCCTGAGACCCGACACCACCACAGGAAAGGTTCATTCGATTCTCTCCCACGACGTCTTTGGTGTGGTCCGCTCTCTCGCCGCCTTTCGTCTGACCGGTGCATCCAAAGGTATTAGAAGGATACAACCGCGTCTTTTTGTTTTCTTTCCTAGTCAACAGCCATGACTACAAGGGAGGGGAGTGCTGATCAACTCGCACCGTTATGTTTGCTCATTCACCTAGACTATATTGTGATCGGCTCTGACTCGGGAAGGATTGTCATTTTGGAATACAACCCCACCAAGAATGTGTTTGAAAGGGTTCACCAGGAGACATTTGGCAAGTCTGGATGCCGCCGGATCGTGCCTGGCCAGTATCTCGCAACGGATCCAAAGGGTCGTGCTGTCATGATTGGTAAGAATCAGGGTGGCGCGCGATAATGACGGTTCCCATACAATGCACTGGTGCTTTCCTCTCATCCACACCTCTCATATTGTAGGCTCCATGGAGAAGCAGAAGCTTGTGTATATTCTGAACAGAGATATCGCCGCCAGACTCACCATTGGATCACCATTGGAGGCACACAAGTCTCATACGATCGTTCATCACTGTACAGGAGTCGACGTTGGATTCGAGAATCCAATCTTTGCTTGCTTGGAAGTAGATTATTCAGAGGCTAATCAGGACCCTACTGGAGAGGCTTTCAAGGAGACAGAAAAGGTGAGGAGGGCTTTTTATCACGAAGCACTCACCATCATCCAAACGTTCTTGGCATGTCTTTTAACGCGTCAAATCCAATATCCTTATGTCATTGTAGATGCTGACGTACTATGAGCTTGATCTCGGCTTGAATCACGTTGTCAGAAAGTGGAGTGAGGCTGTGGATCGTAAAGCAAACATGTTGATCGCAGGTAAATGAGAAAAGTAGTTGCTTTTCTTTCTGTCTTCACATCTAAAACAACATCCTCGAATCTGACAGGATTGCTTCCTCTCTGCTTCCTTTCTGCTTTCTCTAGTTCCCGGCGGAACGGATGGACCCTCAGGAGTATTAGTGTGTTCAGAGGACTATGTTACCTACAAACATATCGGCTCCGCCACACTCGCAGTTCCTATACCGAGGCGCGAGAATCCATTAGAGATCAAAGATCGTGGACTATTGATCGTCTCTGGCGTTGTCCATAAGATGAAGGTATGGGATCGAGTCATCCATAAAGCTTGCAGGTAGATATGTTGCATATTGGACCTAATCATCTCCACATCCTTGTGCATAACACATACCCCTTAGAACTCGTTCTTCTTGTTGCTGCAGAGTGAGGAAGGCGATTTGTACAAGGTCACCATCGACTACATTGGTGACACTGTGAATGAGATCAAGATCAAATACTTTGACACTGTCTCTGTTGCATCAAGCCTCTGCATTCTGAAGAGCGGATTCCTGTTCGTTGCCAGTGAATTTGGAAACCAGTAAGTGAACGCTGTCATCTTGTGCATCGATTCCTCGACTCCAGATTGAGATAGAAAGCAACGTGTTACCCACAAAGTGCGTTTTCTCGTTCCCTCTAGCCACTTTTATCAGTTTGAAAAGCTGGGTGATGATGATGATACTCCAGAGTATTCTAGCAAGGATTTCATGATGATGGATGGCGAACGGTTGGACACAAGAGTATACTTTAAACCACGACCACTGGAGAACTTGCTCTTGGTCGACGAACTTGCCAGCATGGCTCCATTAACAGATGCCAAGGTAAAAAAAGAAACTCTTTCTAGATCTCTTCAATGAAATCAATGGAAGTAATGAAAGCGTGTGGATCTAACGACGTCCGATACGGCTGTTATTTCATTAGGTTCTCAATCTTATGGACGAGGACACGCCTCAGATTTATGCATTGTGCGGACGTGGCTCCAGATCTACAATGAGGATATTGCGACATGGACTAGAAGTGACCGAGATGGCCGTCTCACCACTGCCTGCCAACCCTACAGCTGTTTGGACTACCCGGCTCACTGCCGATGACCCGCATGACCAGTATATCATTGTCTCTTTCTCCAATGCAACCTTGGTCTTGTCCATTGGTGAGACTGTCGAGGAGGTCACAGACACTGGGTTCCTGGCGACAACACCTACGATTGCCGTACAGCAGCTTGGTCAGGATGCATTGCTTCAGATCTATCCCCAAGGCATTCGACATATCCGCGCCAACAAGCAGGTGACGGAATGGAGAGCACCAGGTGGTCGACAGATTGTTCGCGCCGCGACCAACAGACAGCAGGTTGTGATTGCATTGACTGGAGGCGAACTTGTGTACTTTGAGGTCGATGACAGTGGCAACCTGAGCGAATCTCATGTAAGGAGAGAGATGTCAGGCAATGTCACTTGTCTTAGCATTCAGCCGCTACCCAAGGGTAGAAGACGTGTCCGCTTCCTGGCGGTAGGGTGCGATGATAACACTGTCCGTATCTTGAGCCTGGAATCATCCTCTTGCCTTGAGCCCCTGAGTATGCAAGCACTATCTGGTGTACCGGAATCATTGGTCATGATCGATATGCCGGATCAACTCTCCGAAGGAACTTTGACAACACTCTACTTGAACATTGGTCTTCAAAACGGAGTCTTGCTGCGTACGGTTTTGGATCAGACATCAGGACAGCTCTCGGATACCCGTACTCGGTTTTTGGGCGCGCGTGGTGTAAAGCTCTTTGAATTGAACATGGCAGGAAATCCCGCTGTCCTAGCTCTCTCCAGCAGACCGTGGCTCAGCTATCAGCTGCAGTCGCGCATCCACTTGAATCCACTCTCGTATGATGCCCTCGAATATGCAGCCAGCTTCACATCAGAGCAATGCCTGGAAGGTGTTGTTGCTATTGCAGGAAACGAGCTCAAGATCTTCACCATTGAGAAGTTTGGACAGGTCTTCAACGAGACCGCTGTTCCCTTGACATACACGCCTCGTCGATTCGTTGTCAACCCTGTTCACAAGTCGATTGCCATCATTGAAACGGATCACCAGACCTTTTCTCCATCGGCCAAGAAAAAGAAACTGGAAAAATTAGGATTCAAAGACGAGGCAGAGGAAGACGGACTGGATCCTGCAGTTTTTGGGCATATCCGATCGGAACCTGGAAAGTGGGCATCGCTTGTCAGGATCCTCAACCCATCGACAGGCGAGACGACGTTTAAATTGGATCTGGAGCACAATGAAGCGGCCTTCAGTTTAGCGGTGCTGAACTTTGCAGTCGATGCCGGCGAATTGTTCCTGGCTGTTGGAACTGCATCCGACCTGACGTTGGCACCCAAGTCATTGGCATCGGGATTTATTCACATTTACAAGTTTGTCAACGATGGTCTGGGTCTCGAGTTTGTTCACAAGACGGCAGTGGAAGATGTACCCCATGCTCTCCTTCATTTCCAGGGTCGTCTCTTGGCAGGGATTGGCAGGATTCTCCGTATATATGACCTGGGCAAACGCAAGTTACTCCGCAAATGCGAGAACCGGTCTATCCCTACTTCGATTGTAACCTTGCACAATCAAGGTGGGCGAATCGTTGTTGGCGATGTACAAGAGTCGGTCCATTACGCTTCGTATATTGCATCGGACAACAAGATTGTGGTCTTTGCAGATGACAAGGCACCAAGATGGATCACTTGCTCAGCGATGATCGATTATGACACAGTAGCAGCGGGTGACAAGTTTGGTAACTTTATCGTGGATCGGTTACCTCAAAAGATTAGCCAAGAGATTGACGAGGATGAGGCAGGAAGCAAGTCGGTGGGCAAGGGATATTTGCATGGAGCAGCACACAAAGTGGATCTGGTGGCCCATTACCATGTGGGCGATGTATTGACATCGTTGGCCAAGGCCAGCTTTGTGGCGGGTGGAAGGGAGATGGTCTTGTATACGTCATTCTTGGGAGGGATTGGGATCTTTATCCCATTCCAAACAAAGGAGGACATTGACTTTTTCCAAACGCTGGAGATGCACATGCGAAACGAGATGCCACCCTTGGCAGGACGCGACCATCTAAGTTACCGTGGCTACCATGTCCCTGTGAAGGTATTTTTTGACATTCACCCTTTCACTTTCCCCTCGATCAATTGGCTTTTGCTTTTCTATTTTTCTATTCTTTATCGTGGTTTTCTTGATGGACAACTCATAAGACAATTGGTTGGTTTTATTGAAAACTGTCTTTAGGGTACTGTGGACGGAGACATTTGCGAGCAATACAATCTACTCTCGGGTGACAAGAAGAGGATGATTGCAGAGGAATTGGACAGGACGCCCGCTGAAATCCAAAAGAAGATTGAGGACATGCGTATCCGTGCTATCTAAGTGGGA
>Ga0247824_10000804_pt1 | contig 16500 bp, 8 predicted proteins | sample 13C_PalmiticAcid_FD_194412 | JGI IMG/M metagenome (GOLD analysis project Ga0247824, IMG submission 194412) | Soil microbial communities from agricultural site in Penn Yan, New York, United States - 13C_PalmiticAcid_Day48 | ecosystem: Environmental > Terrestrial > Soil > Agricultural land... | reverse complement strand
GTAACAAGCGGCCGGTCACTCGCGAGCGAAAAGGTTCTCCATGAGCTCTTGAGAGTGCGGTGCGAGTATGATCTCGAGGCGATGAGTAGGTGAAAAAGTCAGAAAGTCCCTCCTTCTGCCGTGTTGTGGCTCAGTCTCCCTCATTGCCTTGCTGTCCAGGTGCACAACTTTATCCTGTTTTGGCTCCATCCAAACATTGGAGAGGGGGGCATTCAAGTTGGAGGAGTTGGAGGACACAAAGTCCCACGCCGCTGCTACTATCGCCTCGGGCCACGGAAAAGGAACATCTCATCGCTAGTCCAGTGTGATAACAGCTTAATATCAGAGGATACTGCCCCTCCAAGTATGTTCGACCTGACCTATCTGCCAGAAAACGGATGAACGATCATAACACTCTTGGCTGGAATTCATGTATGGACCAGGCTGGGAAGTGCACACGACAAGTGGCTATCGGGGTAGCGATTGCTGTAGCCTGAAAGGCGGAAAGGGCACACGATCAGGATGAGTGCAAAGAGACGGCGAACACATTCACACTCTGGAGTGCATTTTTTTCAAAGGATTGTGACACAGAGAGCACTTCTCAATTCCCCCAATAAAAGTCAGGGTACGGCGTGGATGTCGAGGGATTTTTTAAAATGAGAGGCTGAGTTAAATAGCCTGCTCCTCATCCTTCAGCGGGAGCCCTTGGAGTGGCTCGTACGAGTGGAAGCAAGGCTAGACAAATCACACCACGAAGAAGCAGAAAGAGAGACGAGGACTGAGTTCGAGGCAGCAAAAAAAAAAGGACAGCACCATGAGTTGGTGACACAAGCAAAAAAAATCTGGGATCAAAAATAAAGTGGTCTTCGCCGCTTTTTTTTCTTTCCACTTCACACTCGCACAAACTCCCTCTCGCTCACCTGCATACTCGCATACTCTCCATCCACCTACTCTCTCTTTCCCTCGCTCACTGTCAGTCGCCAGCTGGTTGTAGTCTGGTATGTCGCAGCATTTTCTGCAGCAATACTTGCTGGTCAAACCAAGAAACGATCAACTCTGACAGCTGATGTGGGGGGTCCCAATACGCCTGACAAGTATCCACTCATACATGTAATGATCCCCGCACCATTCTTTCTCGCCATATAGGCCTTGATATCAAAGCACAGAAATCGACAGGAATCATCCCGAATACGAGGATACGAGGTACAGGAGTTTGCTTTCAGAATGGATACAACTGAGGTTTTTCTCTATTCGTCTACAACGGATACTGACATCCCCCTTATATTGCAACGGATCAGCACCAGGAACAAGTGAACAAAGGACATCACAGCATCCGTGGCCACCTGTAAAAGTAGGTTCAAACATAAGTAGCCATCTCACCCACATCTGCGAAGGTTGCCCTGACTCTTGTCTCTCCACTATACATGTACGTTCAATTTTCATAGCGGGAACAAGTAGTCATGTTCAACAGCATTGTATCGTCTCCGCGAAACTCTCTCGCACCGCAGCAAGCATTAAAACTCGCCAACGTGTATCTGGAGAGCGCCAGCAACATAGACGACATCGATCTTGCCCTAGTGCTATGCCATGATACGGAGGTGTCGCTGTACCAAGCCAAGAAAGCCATCAAGCGTTACGAGGATCAATTCATGATCAAAGATATTGCTACCGCCTATGTTAACCTAGGCAGCTTCCTAGACAGACAAGGTCGTCCTAGTGAGGCTAAAGCCAGCTACAGAAAGGCTGGGAAATTAGGGCAAGTACCAAACTGCTCACTCCACCGAAGCAACAGAATCACCGTATGCCGGTAAAGAAAGGCACGCTAACTAGCTTGATGTTCGTGATCGTCATTGATAATACCTACTAGGGTGGTTGTCCAAGATCCGGGACAACGCACAACGATCAATCGTCCCGCCAATGTCACGAGCTCATCCAGAGGATCATCTTTTCCCGCAGGAGCCTCCAACGTTACAGGTCAAATGCTGGCTTTTCCTCCTAATCAGCCCAAGCAATATCGTTATTTCGCTACCATGCCTACACACATCTTTGCTGCGAACGTACATCCACCCACCGTCGAGTATAAACTGCCAGGACCAGATGAACGCCTCATCAACATACACCAACTGGCCGGCTGTCTCTGTCTCTTGCAATCCGATCGCTCGCCTAATGATATACTCGATCCAACAGCTCTGAATTGGTTACAATCCACCAAGAAAGATGCTGACGAACAGGAACGACTCAGAACAATGTCGACAGAGGTGATCAGATTATTCAAGAGAGATGAAATCAAGGATGCCAAAGTCATTACAGAAGTCGTCTGCCTGGCACCTGCTCTCAACAAAGATGCGTTCCAGGATCTCCTCAGCGAGGTCTACTCAGGAATCGATCATTCTGGATTGCTCAAATTTGATCAACTCGATGGACTCGCACAGCTGATTCAAGGTGCTGACACAGGTCATCTCAGTGCTGACGACCTCGTCAAGATATTGGGACTCCTCAGCAACCGACTCAGAGATACCCACCAAAAGTCTTCACACCACATGCACCAACTAGCCCTGGCGGTGTCCCATGTTCTGGATGCCATGGCAGATACCAAAGTCAAGGACCTGGACCGAGAGAAGCTGCACGAGCCCCTCTCGGTGTACCTGCGTGACCTGAAGAGCAACTCGGACCCGTATTTGGTTTATCAAGCAGCATATGCTTTCCAAGCTTTATTGTGGGTACCCGACAACGAAACAACATGGCACGCGGCTATGCGATGGACAGGAAAGATCATCCAAGGCGTATCAGGGCTGGTGAGCGCTGTGAAAGGACTGGATCTCAACAAGTTCATGGACGGACTAAGTGACATCCAGAAAGGCTTTGCAGGAGCACTCGACGTCGCTGAAGCCATGTTGTATGCGTATGACGGAGTAAATACACTTGCTCAGAGTGGACAAGGCTTCCTGAAATCTCTCAAGGATGGACTTAGTTTTGAACGCAAGCGCGATTGGTACTCAGCTCTGAGGGGAGCTGACGCCTTGATTCGAGACGGAGAGCTGGCCACTTTCAGAAAGCTGGTCTGTGAAGTACCATGTCGACTGGATCCAGCATTCCAATGGAGTGTGTGTCAACGCCTTGGAGAGATTGCGGCGAATCCAATGTGGGATGAGGCTACCCGTCAGAGCGCCATTGATTTCTTAGGAGAGATTTACAGGAAGGATGAGGTATGGGGTCAGCACTCCAGCATCAAGCAATGGATTATCAACATTCTCATGCAACTGGCCTCGATTTCTGATATTGGCCCACAGTGTAAGTGAGATTGTGCTATAGTCGATATCAGATCGTATGCATGTTTGTGGGGGGTGCCAACTAATTGACTAATTGAACACATTTGTGCCTTGCTCGATCTAGTTCTCAAAACGGCAACCGAGTCTCTGTTGTTGGAATTGGGATCAAATGGGGACGACAAAAAGCAGATGATGTATCGGCTCTGTCGAGAGAAAGGCCCAATCTCCTACCCATTGAAGACTCCACAGTTCGAACTCGCATCTCCGTCATTGCTCGATCGTGTCCAGAACAGACCAGATGTCGAAGGCAATATCCGCATGCTAAGGAAGCAACGTACAAAGGAGCGAGGTAGTGCTGTCTACATCCCACCTCAAGCCAAGGCCAATGCACAGGCTGCAGATGCTACTCGACTCCCACTGATGGAGAAAGTCAAGAAGTTCTTGGATAGCGACCAGAAGGTCTTCCTACTAATGGGTGACTCTGGATCAGGCAAATCGACATTCAACAGAGAACTCGAGTTTGAACTATGGCAGTCATACAAGAACAAGACTGGCCTGATACCACTCCACATCAACTTGCCATCCATCGATAAGCCTGAACATGACGTGATCGCCAAAGAGTTGCGGAGAGCAGAGTTCACGGAGCCTCAGATCCGTGAAATGAAGCACTACCGCAAGTTCATCTTGATCTGCGATGGTTATGACGAGAGCCAACAGACACACAACCTGTACGTGAGCAACAAATTGAACCAGGAAGGCGAATGGAATGCACAGATGGTAATCAGTTGCCGTACCGAATATCTCGGGATTGATTATCGCGATCGTTTCCGACCTGGAGACCGTAACCGCCAGTCGGACCCATCGTTGTTTCAAGAGGCAGTGATCACGTCGTTCTCACTTGACCAGGTGCAAGCCTACATACAACAGTATGTGGCTCTGCATCAACCACTGTGGCAGACAGAGGACTACAAACAGGCACTCGAACTCATACCAAGTCTAAAGGACCTGATGAAGAACCCCTTCCTAATGACTTTGTCGTTGGAAGTGTTACCACGCATGGTGGACCCAGGACAACAACTTTCTGCGGCTCGTGTGACAAGAGTGGCACTGTATGACCACTTCGTTGTGCAGTGGTTGGAGCGAGGCAAGAAGCGGTTCGGAGAGAAGGACTTGAGTTCACAGGCGAGAGCAACGTTTGAGACCCTGAGTGACGAGGGATTCACTGTCAATGGGATCGAATACATGAAGAACCTGGCAGTGGCAATCTACAAGGAACAAGGCGGCCATCCTATTGTAGGGTATTCTCGTCTCATTGATGGAGAATCGTGGAAGGCGAAATTCTTCAGCGGGAATGACGATCAGATTCTGCGTGAAGCATGTCCGTTGGCACGAAATGGCAATCAACATCGCTTCATTCATCGATCTCTGCTAGAGTACGCACTGGCACGCGCAGTATTCGATCCGCAAGATGGGAGGAGGGTTTCTACGCTGACACCCATCAACAGTCGCCGAGGCAGTGTGAGCTCCGCTCTGAGTTTTGAGATTGATGACATTCAAGAGGAGGCGAGCCCTGCAGATGCAGATGAACCAGAACCAGATGCCAACTCTCCTCTGTTCTGGAGGAGCTTCGTGAACGATCATTCGCTCATGCAATTCCTCGAAGAACGAGTCCAACAGGAGCCAGTATTCAAGAAGGAGCTGCTCGCTTATATCGAACACTCGAAGAAGGACAAGAAATGGCGCAAAGCAGCCGCCAACGCCATCACTATTCTTGTCAGAGCAGGTGAACAGTTCATTGGAGCCGACTTGAAGGGCATTCGGATCCCAGGGGCTGACCTCAGTTATGGGGTGTTCGATTCAACGCAGCTACAGAATGCAGATTTGAGAAAAGTCAACCTTCGTGGTGTCTAGTTACGACAAACAGATCTGAGTGGAGCACAGATGACAGGAGTACAGTTTGGTGAGCTGCCATATCTTACCGAGAACCTAAAGGTCCGCACGTGTGCGTACTCACCAGATGGAATGTCATTTGCTGTTGGTTTTTGGAATGGCAATATCAGCCTGTACTCGACACTGAGCTGGGAAAAAAGTCGCAACCTAAGTGGCCATAACGATATTGTACAGCGTGTTGTGTATTCACCAACAGGAGACAAGATCGCCTCTGGCAGCGCGGACAAAACGGTACGGCTATGGGACGTGGAGACAGGATTGCAGCTGCACGTCTTATCAGACCACACAAACTTTATCTCTGGCGTCGCATATTCACCTCAAGGAGACCTGGTCGCTTCTGCAAGTGGCGACAGGACAGTGCGACTATGGGATGTGCTCACTGGTAAATGCCGCAAGATTCTATCTGGCCATACTGAAGCAGTCAATGGTGTCGCTTATTCGCCGTGCGGTAGTCGAGTGGCCTCTGGCAGTTTAGATATCACAATACGGCTGTGGAATCTGGAGACAGGAGAGTCCATTCGTATTCTGTCAGGCCACAGTGATGTTGTTGTGGACGTCGCATACTCGCCTCATGGAGATCAAATCGCCTCAGCTAGCAGGGACATGACTGTTCGCCTATGGGATCTAGAGACAGGGGCCAGCCTCCACATCTTATATGGACATCCCAACACTGTCTACAGCGTTGCTTATTCGCCAAAAGGTGACCAAGTTACTTCTGGAGGCATGGGAGCGGCAATGCGGATCTGGGATGTGGAGACTGGATCGTGCCGTTATTCATTGACTGGTCACCGGGATGCTGTCTTTGTCGTCGCTTATTCACCAAAAGGCGATCAGATTGCCTCCGGAAGTCATGACCAAACTCTGCGGTTGTGGGATTCCTCAGCAGGTCCGTCTCGTCTCGTCTCCAGTGGCCATAGTGCGGCTGTTATGGGCGTCAGGTGTTCGCCACAAGGAGATATAATTGTCTCTGGCAGTCAGGACACAACGATACGTCTCTGGGATGCGGAAACAGGAAGTTGTCGTCGAACCATGAGTGGCCATACTGGGACGGTGTTCGGCGTTGCGTACTCGCCCAAAGGAGGCTGTATCGCGTCTGGTAGCTTTGACAAATCGCTGCGGCTATGGAGGGTGGATTCGGGAGAATGCCTACATTCCTTGACAGGCCATACCGACCCTGTTTGTTGCGTCGCATTCTCGCCTGAAGGAGATATTGTTGTGTCTGGCAGTTACGACAAAACGGTGCGTCTCTGGAACGTGGCGAGTGGACATTGCTTCAAGATCCTAAGTGGCCATTCAGATCGTATCATGAGCGTCGCGTTTGCACCTAACGGAAAGCAGATCGCCACTGGTAGTGTGGACAACACAATACGGCTTTGGAACATTGACACTGGAGAGTGTTGTATGGTGTTGGTGGGTCATACTTTCTGGCTTAGAGGGGTCGTGTATTCGCCTCAAGGAGATCAACTTGCTTCCGTTAGCGCTGACTCGACCGTCCCACTATGGGATATCCGAACAGGAAAATGCCGTTTGACCTTGACTGGTCATACCAATTCAGTCTGGGGAGTCACGTATTCGGCCGATGGTAAACTGGTCGTCTCTGGCAGCGTGGACAAAACAGTACGGCTTTGGGACGTTTCATCGGGAGCGTGCCGGGCAGTGATTGAAAACTTTCCAGACTCTGTCGGCAGTGTTGAATGGTGTACATCATCCGATGGGGATTATTTGGTTACTGGATGTCAGAATGGATCGGTACTCAAGTGGAAGGTCGTTGAAGACGAGAATCAATTCCGTGTCCGCCTGCAGTGGAGTGGCTCCAATGGCGCACTCATAGTAACAGGTGCATCGATGCAAGGTGCGCGTGGGATGACGGTGCTCAACAAGCAGCTGCTGAAGCAACGTGGGGCTGTTGGCGATCCAGAACATCTGTTGCGCGAGACAAGCAAAAAGCTGATTACCATGGCGTCCGTGGTATCAATGCTCGAGGGGACATCGGAAGGATCAGCTTAGGGCTTGCCCAACATCCCTGTGGAGCATCCAGAACAATCGGATAACCGGTCCATGGCGCCTAGCGTACACCTGAGAAGAGGAGATGTTGTTCAAGGCGACTTGCGACCGATGCTTAGAAAGGAGAACTCGTGAAATCGATCCATGGCGCCAATCATAAAACCATTCTTTTTTCTTATCTCGGTGTTGTCCATTGATCTTTATTAGCCAAAGGGTGGTGGCAACCTAACATAGTGCCTTACTGGGTGACGTGATGCATGCTGTTCAATTGACGATACGGTGAACTCGAGTGGTGTTATTGACCAAGATAGATAACGTGGCCGATGGTTGACGATCCATGGTCCTCCATGTGTGCATAGGCCATCCACTGCCTTTGAAGAGTTACTCCTGTTCCCTCTTTTGCCAATTGGGTTACCATAGAAAAATGTCGGGGGCCGCCGTTGCTTGAGAGTGAGTCGAGCATCCTGTGGTGAGTTGAAGCCGCATGTTCCTTCCTATGAAAGCGATGTCATTAGAGCCAACATATGGATGGACTTCAATAGCAAGCTTACCACTGTGTCCAAAGGCATAAGCTGAGCCGAGTATTGTTCAAGTGATGGAGGTGGTAGTTGAGGCTGTCATCCGCTGTTCCTGTGATGTCGTTGTAGGTGGTGGCGAGTAGGGATGGTCCAAGGTTTGAGCAGGTTTGATCGCTTTCCTGCGGTTGTAAGGTGCTGTCGATGACTCGAGGTTGCTGAACCCTCGAGTCTCCACCTGGTCCCGTTGAGAGTGATCATCCCACTGGGGCAGATTACTAGAAGGTGTGACGAAAAGGGCAGGGAATCGTCTTAGGTCAATGAGTGAGCACGAGTGCGTAGGCGGGAACCAATAGTCGGTGGAGGGTTGTCCATGAGTTCCTGAGGGAGAATATGATTCCGATGATTCCGAAGGCTGATGGGGGAAGTTCAGAAAGAGTACAAGAGGTGTTGGGCCACCAATAAAAAATTCGCAAGCGCCACATTTCCCTCGTCCTCTTTCTCTCTTACCACTCCCTCTTCCCACACATTCAAAGGGCACACTTACACCTCTGCACACTCTAATAGAAAACCTGGTAAAGGATGCCGTGCTTTGTGGTCGCAATATGCTAACCCACTTGTGAATACAGTAGACAAAATTGGCTTATGAGCCGGCGTTTTGAGGATCTGGCAGTGTGTATTAAAAGCACCCGCTCACATTCACCATCCTCAGCCCTTTCGAAAGTTAGGCCTCGTTCTCAAGCGGTACACGGAGGCACATAGGAACAGGGGCAACCTAAGGAATCAACCACAACCAAACACCAGAGGTATGGAAGGTTCACTTATTATCATGGTTATTCTTCTGCGATGGATGCTGACGATTTCTCGCCTATATTAATAGGGGGCTTTATCAGAGTCCAACTGAACCGAGGACACAGCCACACGCAATACCTTGCAAAGTAGGTCCTTGCACTTCAGCCTTGCGCGATACATGGGTGTTTGAAGAATTTTGTGCTGAGCTGCTGTCTCCATGTAAATTTGCTTTGTCCGCAGCAGGAAGGGAGAAAAAAACCATGATAAGCAGTATTATCTCGTCCCCACGGGGAACTCTCTCGCCACAGCAGGCATTAAAGCTCGCCAATGTGTATCTGGACAACGCCTGTATTGTGGACGATGGTGATATTGCCTTGGTGTTGTGCCATGATACTGAGGTCTCGTTATCAAGTGCAAAGAAAGCCGTTCGGCGTGCAGAGGACCAACACCTGATCGGCGAGATCGCTACAACTTACATGGTCCTAGGCGAGCTTTTAGAGAGTCGAGGTCATCTCAATGAGGCTAAGGTCAGCTACAAGAAAGCTGGGAAACTAGGGTAAGCATGGAATCCTTGCTTCATGAATTAGCAGAATCGATCGTGTACGCAAGAATGAATCGCGCCAATTAACCTGTTCTACACTCCTGCTAAACACGTACTAGGGTGAATACTCAAGGTTCAGGTCGACTTAGAATAACCGCTCGTCTTAGCAGCATCACAAGTTCAGGGACTTTGATGTCTACAGGGGCATCTCAAACCTCAGGCTCGGTCCACATTTCTCCTCTGGACAGGCAAAAGCAACGCCGCAATATTGCTACCATCCCCACGCACATCTTCCCAGAGAATGTGCGCTCATCCGTTATCGAGTACAAACTACCGGGGCCAGATGAACGTCTTATCAACACACATCAACTAGCCGGCTGCCTTTATCTTTTGCAAACCAATCGAGCGTCCGATGATATACTGGATCCAACTGCTCAGAATTGGTTACAGACCACCAAGAAAGATGCTGACGAACAGGAACGTCTCAGAACAATATCTACAGAGGTGATCAGAGCATTCAAGAGAGATGAGATTAAGGATGCCAAAGCCATTGCAGAAGTGATCTACCTGGCACCTTCCCTCAACAAAGATGCATTCCAAGATCTCCTCAGCGAGTTCTACTCGGGAATTGATCATTCTGGATTACTCAAGTTCCATCAACTCGAAGGGCTCGCCCAGTTGATCCAAGGTGCCGACCAAGGTCATCTCAGTGCTGATGACCTCGTCAGGATATTGGGACTCCTCAGCAACCGACTCAGAGATACTCACCAACAGTCTTCACACCACATGCATCGGTTGACACTAGCGGTATCGCATGTTCTGGATGCCATGGCCGATACCAAAGTCAAGGACCTGGACCGAGAGAAGCTGCACGAACCCCTCTCATCGTATCTGAGCGAATTGAAGAGCAATTCGGATCCGTACTTGGTGTACCAGGCAGCATATGCCTTCCAAGCTTTATTGTGGGTACCTGATGACGAATCAACATGGCAAGCAGCAATGCGACGCACAGGGAAGGTCATTCAAGGCATATCAGGACTGGTGAGCGCTGTGAAAGGGCTGGACCTCAACAAGTTCATTGAAGGACTAGGCGACATCCAGAAAGGTGTTGCGGGAGCATCCAAAGTTGTGGAGGTTATCAAGGACGCTTACGGTGGAGTGACTACACTTGCACAGAGTGGACAAGGTTTCCTGGAATCTCTCAAGGAAGGATTTAGTTTTGAGCGCAAGCGCGATTGGTACTCAGCTCTACGAGGAGCGGATGTCTTGATTCGAGACGGAGAACTGAATACATTCAAGAATCTCGTCTGTGAAGCCCCGTGTCGATTGGACTCAGCCTTTCAATGGGGAGTGTGTCAACGCCTTGGAGAGATTGCAGCTAATCCAATGTGGGATGCGGATACTCGTCAGAGCGCAATTGATTTTCTGGGAGAGATCTACAGGAACGATGAGGTATGGGGTCAGAACCCCAGTGTCAAGCAATGGATCCTCAATATTCTGATGCAGTTATCCCTGACTACCTGGACTGACTCACAGTGTAAGTGAGATCGCATTACAGTCGATATCCGATTGGTCATTCATATCTACTGAGATTTCGTAATTGATTGAACATCTTCGCATCTTGGATACTCTAGTTCTCAACTCTGCAACCGAGTTAATGTTGTTAGAATTGGAATCAAATGGGGACGACAAAAAGCAGATGATGAATCGATCTTGTCGAGAGAAAGGTCCGATCTTCTATCCATTGAACGTTTTTCGGCCAGAACTGGCTTCGCCGTCATTGCTCGATCGCGTCCAAAACAGACCAGATGTCGAAAGCAACATTCGCGTGCTAAGGAAACAACGTACAAAGGAGCGAGGTAGTGCCGTCTACATCCCACCGCAAGCCAAGGCTAGTATACAAGCTGCGGATGACACCCGATTCCCGTTGTTGGAAAAGGTCCAGGAGTTCTTGGACAGTGATCATAAAGTCTTTCTTCTGATGGGAGACTCTGGTGCAGGCAAATCAACATTCAACAAGGAACTCGAATATGGATTGTGGCAGACATACAAGAAGGGAGGCCGCATCCCACTCCACATCAACTTGCCTGCCATCGAGAAGCCTGAACACGACATGATCGCCAAACAGTTACGACGAGCCGAGTTCAGCGAGCCTCAGATCCGTGAGATGAAGCACTACCGCAAGTTCATCTTGATCTGTGACGGATACGATGAGAGCCAGCAGACACACAATTTGTACATGAGCAACAAATTGAACCAGGAAGGCGAATGGAACGCACAGATGGTAATCAGTTGCCGTACCGAATATCTTGGGACTGATTATCGCGATCGCTTCCAACCTGGGGACCGCAACTACCAGTCGGATCCGTCGTTGTTCCAAGAGGCAGTAATCACCTCATTCTCACCCGATCAGGTGCAGACATACATCCAACAGTACGTCGCTCTACATCAACCATTGTGGCACGTGGAAGACTACCGACAGGCACTTGAACTCATACCAAGTCTAAAGGACCTGATGAGAAATCCCTTCCTGATGACCCTGTCACTGGAGGTGTTACCACGAATGGTTGATCCAGGACAACATCTTTCTGCGGCCAGTGTGACTCGAGTGACACTGTACGACCATTTCGTGGAACAGTGGTTAGAACGAGGCAAGAAACGATTTGGAGAAAAGGACTTGAGTCCGCAAGCGAGAGCAGCGTTTGAGAGCCTGAGTGATGAAGGATTCGCAGTCAATGGGATCGAATACCTCAAGAAGCTGGCAGTGGCAATCTACAAGGAACAAGGCGGTCATCCCATTGTAGGGTACTCTCGCCTCATTGATGGAGAGTCGTGGAAGGCAAAATTCTTTAGTGGAAAGGACAACCTTATCCTTCGCGAGGCAAGTCCGTTGGCACGAAATGGCAACCAGCATCGCTTCATTCATCGGTCTCTGCTAGAGTATGCATTGGCGCGCGCAATATTTGATCCACAGGAAGGAAGGAAAACATCTGCACTGGCGCCTATCAACAGTCGTCGAGGGAGTGTAAGCTCTGCTCTGAGTTTTGAGATTGAGGACTCTCTAGAGGAAGAGGGTCCTACTTCTGAACAGGAACCAGATCCTGATTCACCCTTGGTCTGGAGGAATTTCGTGAACGACCACTCACTCGTGCACTTCCTGGAGGAACGAGTTCAACAGGAACCAGTATTCAAGTCCCGGTTGCTTGCCTACATTGAGCACTCGAAGAAGGACAAAAAATGGCGCAAAGCAGCAGCCAATGCTATCACAATCCTGGTTAGAGCAGGCGAACAGTTCATTGAAGCCGATTTGAAGGATATTCGGATACCAGGTGCCGATCTCAGCTATGGCGTGTTTGATTCAGCACAACTACAGAATGCGGATCTGAGAAAAGTCGACCTTCAGGGTGTGTGGCTTCGGCAGACGGATCTAAGTGGAGCGCGGATGACAGGAGTCCAGTTTGGCGAGCTGCCGTATCTCACCGAGGAGAAGGAGATTCGCTCATGTGCGTACTCGCCAGATGGAAAATCGGCTATAGTCGGTTTATCCAATGGCGATATCAGCGTGTACTCGACATTGAACTGGGAAAAAACCCGGACGTTGAGCGGCCATAATGATCTGATTTCGGGTCTCGCTTATTCACCGACAGGAGGCAAGATCGCCTCTGCCAGCAAAGACAAGACGGTACGACTCTGGGACGTGGATGAAGGATTACAGCTGCGCGTCTTCAGTGAACACACGGGCTTGGTCAATAGCGTAGCATATTCACCTCAAGGAGACCTGGTCGCTTCCGCAAGTGTTGACAAGACAGTACGGCTATGGAATGTGATCACTGGAGATTGCTACAAGGTGCTGTCTGGCCATACCGAAGGAGTCATAGGCGTCGCATATTCACCGAGTGGAAAGCAGGTTGCCTCTTGCGGTAAAGACACCACTATACGGCTATGGAGCGTGGAATCAGGAGACTGCATTCGCACTCTGACGGGCCACACCCACATTATTAGGAATGTCGCATTTTCGCCTTGCGGGACTCAAATCGCCTCAGCCTGCAAGGACAAGACCGTTCGATTATGGGAAATGGGATCAGGAGTTACCCTCCACATCCTAAGTGGACATACCAACACTGTCTTTAGCGTTGTTTACTCGCCGGAAGGCAATCAAGTTGTTTCTGGAAGCGTGGATGGAACAGTACGGTTATGGGATACGGAGACAGGAGCTTGCCGTCGTATTTTGACTGGCCACAGGAAAAATGTTTATGTTGTATCTTTTTCACCAAAAGGGGATCAGGTTATCTCTGGAGGCAGCGACGAGACATTGCGGTTGTGGGATGCTTCTGCTGGTTCATCCCGTCTCGTTTCAAGTGGTCATAGTGCGACTGTTAACCATATCAAGTGTTCGTCAAAAGGAGATCAAATCATTTCTGGCAGCTCGGACACCACGATACGTCTCTGGGATAAGGAAACAGGGGCTTGTCACCGGGTGTTGGGTGGTCAGACCCGTGCAGTTCTCAGCGTCGCGCTCTCGCCTCATGGAGACCTGATCGCTTCCGGAAGCAGTGACGATTTGGTGCGGATATGGAAGGTGGAATCAGGAGAATGCCGTCATGTCCTGTCTGGCCACGCCGGCTGGGTTCTCGGCGTTGCTTTCTCGCTTGAAGGAACCACGGTTGCTTCTGCCAGCAGAGACAAGACAGTGCGACTCTGGAATGTCGTGACGGGAGATTGCTGCAAAGTTCTAAAAGGTCACACAGGTGATGTCCCGAGCGTTGTGTATGCACCTGATGGCAAGCAGATCGCCACTGGCAGTAAGGACTGCACAATACGGCTTTGGGACGTTGAGGCTGGAGAATGTTCCATGGTTCTGAGGGGTCATTCCAGCGACGTTAGAGAAGTCGTGTACTCGCCTCAAGGAGATCGGCTTGCTTCCGCGAGTAGTGACACAACAGTCCGACTATGGGATCTCCACGCAGGTGAATGCCGCTTGACTTTGACTGGTCATACCGATCCAGTCTGGGGAGTCACATATTCCGCCGACGGTAGACTGATCGTCTCTGGCAGCATGGACAAGACAGTGCGAGTATGGGATGTTTCGTCAGGAGAGTGCCGAGTTTTGGTTGAAAACTTTCCAGACACTGCCTGCTGTGTCGCTTGGTGTGCCTCATCCGATGCGAACTATTTTGTTACCGGTTGTGAAGATGGATCCGTGCTCAAGTGGCGGGTTATTGAAGAAGATGGCCAGTGGCGTGTGCAACTACAATGGGGCGCCTCAAATGGTTCTCTCACCGTGACAGGTGCGTCGATGCAAGGAGCGCGTGGATTGACAGTACTCAACAAACAGCTGCTGAGGCAACGTGGAGCCATTGGTGAGCCAGTGCATCTGTTGCGCGAGACAAGCAAAAAGGTGATCACCGTGGCCTCTGTGGTGTCCAAGCTCAAGGAGACATCACACGGAGCGGCCAAGGACTCTTCCTCGGTTGCTGGTATTCCTGTGGAGCGACCAGGACAGTCGGAATAACCGGTCCATTGCGTAGTGTACACCTACAAAAGAGAACTTATGAATCGATCCATGGCACCGATCATTCCCATTCCTTTCTCTCACTTGTTGTCCATTGATTGATTTATTCGCCAAAGTAACAACCTAACATACTGCCTTACAAGGCGATCTGGTTCATGCTTCGCAGTGAAATGTCATTGGAACCAACATGTCACAAATGAACGCCAATACAAAACTTACCACTGTACTGTGGAGGACGATTAAATTCTTACCCCCTGAGTAAGCGTCAAATCCTGACGGGGGGGTAAGAATTTATCTCACCCCCGGGGCAAAGTGTGAAAAAACGGAATTCTCAACCCCCTCCCCCCGTAAGAATACTCTAAAAAGTCATTCTCACCCCCGGTTGAGGATTTTTCAAAGACGGGTTATTCTCACCCCCGTGTAAGACTTCCTCCGCAGTATTCTTCACAGACACTTGACTCATGGACACTGCATAAAAAAGACAGTAAAGGGAGAAGCGAGAGGTGACAAGGGGCGCGAGAAGACGAGGTGCACAAACTGCATCTCAGTAGCTAGGAAAGGGCCTATTGTACCCGATTATGTAGACTTGGAAGTGAACGGGATCAAGGCATAGGGAATTCTGACACGGGGGTGAGAAGACAAGAGCCTTGAAAACCCTCACCCAGGGTTGAGAATTCCGTTTTTTCACACTTTGCCCGGGGGTGAGATAAATTCTTACCCCCCCCCCCCCGTCAGGATTTGACGCTTACGGGGGGGTTGAGATTGCATTTGTTCGTCATCCGTTGGTCCTGTGTTGCCGCCTGTGGTGGGTTCGTGTAGGGTTTGATGGACAAAGAGTGATGATGGAGGCCAGAGGAGTTGATCAAACAAGGCTGTTCTTGCAGCTGCAAGGCGATGGCGACGATTCGCGATTCGCTTGCTGACCTCCTAAGACTGTTGGTCCGTGGCAACTTGAGAATGCAGGCCCTCGAGGTGTGGGATCATGAGCAGAAAGTCCAGGCCGAGACCCTTTCAGCAAGAGGGCGAGTGTGAGTGGCGATGAGGAAGGCGGAAATTTTGAGTCAGAGTTCAGGAGTGGGGACCAATAAAAGCTTTGCTGCGCCATTCCTCTCTCCCTCTTTCGCTTTTTGACCATCCACAAGATCCTTCCACACTGCTCACGCTGGTACACCCTTGTACCACTCTCGTTGTCAAACAATAGCCGGTGCTGTCTATCAGCAACAAAAAGCCTTGAACAAGTATGTCGTACTCTACAGTCGCAATCCTAACCCATTCATGAATACGACAGATAAAAAGTAGTAACATGACGTTCATAAAGGGCATCCACTCATACATACCCTCCATCCCCTTTTATCGTTAGGTCTCGTTGTCAAGGGCACCCGACGCACAGGAACAGGCCCTCAGTAATTCAATCATACACCCAAAGGTATGGAAGATTCGTTTGTATCATGGGACGGCTGTATCTTCATTCTCCTGCAGTAGATTTTGACGCCTTCGCTCCCATGTCGCACAGGGATTGCTGTTATTCACCGAGTGGACTCAAATTTCGACATTCGCCCACAACACCTGCAAGGTAATGCTTTCGTACTCCGTTCGGCACATAACATGGACACATAACAAGCACGTTCGATGAGTTTTATACTGACTCTTGTCTTCATGTCGGTTTGCTTCTGTTCACAGCAAGAAAAGAACGATGGTCAATATCATTTCATCCCCGCGGGGAACCCTCTCGCCCCAACAGGCATTGAAACTTGCCAACATGTATCTAGAAAACGCCTCCGCATGCAATCCCGACGATCGTGATATCGCCTTGGTGCTGTGTCATGACACCGAGATGTCGTTATCACAAGCAAAGAGATCTATCAGGCGTGCAGAAGATCAATACGTGAACATAGAGATCGCTTCCGCCTACATGGACCTAGGCACTCTTCTGGAGAG
>Ga0247824_10000803_pt1 | contig 16502 bp, 14 predicted proteins | sample 13C_PalmiticAcid_FD_194412 | JGI IMG/M metagenome (GOLD analysis project Ga0247824, IMG submission 194412) | Soil microbial communities from agricultural site in Penn Yan, New York, United States - 13C_PalmiticAcid_Day48 | ecosystem: Environmental > Terrestrial > Soil > Agricultural land... | reverse complement strand
CTCCTCAACCCCCCCCCTCACCAAGCGCGCGACCTAGCATCCCGCCTCGGGCGGCGACGACGACTACTGCGGCGAAGCCAACTCCCAGTACCGGTACGGCCCGTCGGCCCCGCTCGCCGCCGATTGCACCGGCATCTACCAGGTCAACCCGGGGCCGGGGTTCTGGGCCATCTCGGCGGCCGAGACAAACTCCCACGCGGATCGCTGGGTGCGGCTCGCCGCCAGCGGCAGCTGTGCGTTTGATGTGCGCCTGGCGGGGAATGCCGGGGGGGTGGTGGACTATCGGTTTGGGACGAACGATTTGCGGTTTTATATCCGGGGCCATGCGTCGCCATCGCAGGCGCAGGATGGACGGGTGAGCGTGTCGAGTGGGGTGTATTGTCGCCGGTTGGGGGTGAATGATAATGGGGGGATGGTGTTTGTGGATTGGAGGGTGGTGCATTCTTAGGTTTGGGTCGGTCGCCGCCTATTCTGAGGGTGAAGGAGGGGGCGGAGGGAAAGGGGTGATGGGGCCGGTCACAGGGGAGTCTGGCGGAGGGGTCCGGAACTGAGTGGGAGTTTTGATTTGGGGTTCTTTGGGGCGGGGACGCGTGGTCGCCAAAGCTGAGTCTTTGCTTGCTCGATACCTGAGTTTGGCGTCCTCAGGGAGGACGGTGGCTGGCCCCTGAGTTCTTACACACGCGAGATTTTTCACAATTTTATTTTCTTCTGGCAGTATCCCTTCTTCATGTCCCTTGGTTTCCCGACCGCGGGCACCGTGCATGGCTCACACGATGTCCCGTCTCTTCTCGATGGTTACTTGATGACTTGCCAGCCTCCAGAGGGGCAATCCGGGAACCCGCAGCCACCACTGGCTTAGACGATGGTGACTCTAGCAATAGGGGCCTCTGCAAACAGCGCGGGCGAGTGGCCCGACAGGATGCCGACGCGCCGGTACGTTTCTTGACGACCTTCGACCGCACGCATGACCAATGAGTATTGAAAATCGTCTGAGAAGTCCTCGCTGCTCCCGAAGCACATGCAGCACACGGCATCGCCCCAAAGGATCGGCTCCGTCTCATCAAACGGACAGTCGAGCCAGGTCAAGTCCGGCGCAAGAACCTCATCACCGATCTTGAACGGAAAATGGTCCCCCGTGATTGTTGTTTCCGGCCCGAGAACAGTAGCATGACGCACGGCGCCCTCGAGGCGGACCTGGCCGTCGAGAACAGTCCCAAAGGTATCGCCGGGCTTTGTCACGCAGAACGTATCCTCAGCAATGAGCTTGAGCCGCGGATCCGGTTTGAGGTCAGGGGCGTCATTGACGGCAGGCGGCCCTTCGACACCGGGCTCTCCCCGAGACATCCAAGACCACGACGGGATGCCCGGCTTCCTCCTCGACCCCCTGGTCGACCCCAGACTGCCAAACCAGAGCAGCCCGCGCGGCAAGTCCTCCAGCCACAGGCCGGCGAGGTACGTGTCGCCCGTCACCTCCTGGATCCGGCTGGCGATGCCGGCCACCGCGTACGGCCGGTCCGACTCCCGCGTCAGCGCCATGCCCGAGTACTGGCTCGCGGCCTCGGTCCAGAAGCTGCGTGCCTGCTTGGCCGAGCACCGCCCACTCAGTACTCCGGCAAAGCGCCGGTTCGTGCTGCCGTAATTCTCGGCCAAGAGGATGTAGTCCAGCGCGTACGACCTGTCCGCCGCGGCGTAGCCCCGCTCGATCTGCGGCCGCACGGCCGAGCAGTTGTCCATGTCGCCGCACTCGCAGCGCACGCACTCCTGGCACTGCCACAACAGCTCGGACCTGGTAAATGACACGGCGCGGCGGGACAGGAGTTCCTCCTGGAACACCCACGCGCGGGTCAGCAGCGGGCAGAGCTCGCGTGCGTCGCCGAGGCCGGGATCGAGAACGCATCGGTGCGTGTGGACGTGCGAGCGTCGGACATGGACCGAGGCAGCCGCGGTGGCGGAGCTCGGCGGCGGCACAGTAATGTTTGGGGGTATGCCGGCAGGTCGTTCATGTTTCGCGTCGTCGTCGTCATCTTTGTCATCGTCGTCGTCGGGCTTTCCGACCGACGGCTGTCGCCCGTGGAACAGGCTCTCCGAGGAACTGGACCCGGCCGCGGCGGCGATGTTGAGGTAACCGTTCGAGTAGACGTCAGCCATGAGCACCGACTGCTCGATCCAGTCCTGCTTGTCGTCCTGGATGATGCAGAGCGAGTCAATCCACAGGTAGCGGCAGCCGATGGCCCGGGTTAGACCGATGGCATCTTGGAACAAGACGGGCAAGTCGGACCACTCGATTCCATTGGTCCTCGATGCGTAGGTGTCCCTAGTCGTGCGGAGCGGAGGTGGGTGCCCTCCAGGCGTCCCCCAGCAGTGGCTCAGGGTCGTGTAAGACGGTGCGGCGCCCGCCTCCAGCGTACTCGTCTCGACCAGCCTTGGAGTCTCGCGCACTGACAAGTCAAGAAGTCGCCTTGGGAGCTTCCCGGGCCGCTGAGTGCAAGCTGCGTGGTTCTTGCATCCGTCGAGCCATCCTGTCACCACTTTGGCGGCGGCCTCGAGGTCCATCTCGCCCGGCACTTTGGATGCTCGACCAAAAGCATCACAGGGGCTCGGTCGAGGGTCTTCTGTCGAGACTGTGAGCATCTCATTTATGTTCGGGAGCGAACCAAGGACAAAACTCGAGCAGGGTGTCCGGTCAGGGTCAGGGGCAGGACTCACCGTGTTCAACAAAGAACTCCAGCTGAGGCTGGACATTTCCCACATAGTACCCGGAGCTCGGAAGGCCGACCCACCACACGGCCAGGCATCTCCCGGGCCGCAGCTCGATGCATATCTGGCGTTGGCCCTTCCGGGCCTTGTGCTCGGCGACCTCTTCGGGCGACCACAACGCGCTGCTGACCTCGTCATAAGACTCTTCATCCGAGTCGTCAAGGCTGCTCTCCTCGCCCAGAGGGCTCTTGCCGCGCCAGAAGTGCAACACGCCCTCGCGCAACACATGGCACAGGTGGCAGCCGGCGTCGGCGGCCGCAAGGACGTCCTCCCGAAAGACGGTGTGGTAGCGCGGGAGAGGGTAGAAGTCGTCGCTCTCATTGATGTGTGCGGCGGTTTTGAAGCGGTCGTACTCGAGGTTTAGGCACGCGGTGCACACGTTTGGGGTCATGGTGACGATGTAACGCGGGAGTGGGTGTCTGGGGCTAGTCTGAGCCTGAGTGGTGCGGGGAAGGCCAGAGGCTTGGGTTGGAGTGAGAAGGCTGAGGCATGAGGGGTTTTTGGAGAGGAGCTAGTGGATGGTGCGAGCCTTGTCCGTATAATATGTAGCTCAGCATGCTGTGCGACCTGACATGTGAGCTGGAGGTATAACTATGGCGTTTCCCCTGAGTGGCTCCTTGGGGCTGGTAATTGGGGGAGTAAGGCGAGGCTTGAACGTCGTCAAGGACTAGTTCCTCCGCGCTGTCTTCCTCCCGGCGTTACTCAGAAGAACTGTCAACTAGAGTCTCAGAATCATGTTTATTTGTATTTCGCTACCTCAGCCACGTAGGTAGACCGACAGGTAACTGCGAGATTAAGGTAAGTTACCTAACTGTGGCCAACTATTTATTTACCAATGAGAAATAGGTAATTTCAGCAGCTATCATCAGTCTTGGATCCCCACAGAACTCGTCCGTCAGGGTGAAGTGTCAAGGTCTGTATCAGCTTGTCACCCGCTTCCGCAAGGGCTTCATCGAGGAGCTGACCGACGTAGACGGAAGCCCGACTCCCATCAAGAGCTGGCTCACGGGTTTCACCATCTCCGGCCTCGTCGGTGTCGTCAACGACCTCTCTTGCCCCGGCCCGACGGCGTGTATTATGCCCGACGGCTCCAAAACGTCCTACGCCATTGCCAAGAAAGAGTTCCTCTCGCTCGGCTCCAAGCTCTTGCGCGCCTGCCAAGTGGGCCCACCTCAGATGGCACTGCATGGAGCTTGGCAAGCAGCGGCGAATCTTATTGGTTTACAGTGGGCCACCCCTGACCGCGATACCAGGGAATTGCCAGCTGAGTGAACTACTCTGCAGACTATTGGATCCTGACCGCGTTTGGGAGTCTAGAACTGGCCACTGCCATGTTGTGGATTCAAAATTTCAATAGTTCCCTTTTGGGACTGGTGATATATTTGTCTCGCATGCTTGGCTTTTCTTCTCTCTCCTGAATTCCCATTTTCCTCCCCGTTCGTTAAGTACTCGGGGAATTCGAACCCAGTCACTCATTTTTCTGTTTGGTATTTGTTTTGGGACTCTTCTCCCTCAGTCACTCGTTTACAAAATGGTTAAAAGCACCAATGCCGCTTTCCTCTTGCAGGCCGCAGCCTTGATCTCCGGCGCCGCCGCCAGATGCCTCCGCACGTGCCCTGCCGACGACCCGCTCCTCAACCTGCTCCGCTCGGAAGAGGACTCGGCCGACTTTTGCCGCGGCTTCCTCGGGTTCGACGTCTCCACGGTCGAGGTTTCCGTGACCCCCACCGTCACCGTCTGGGCCACCGCGACCGAGACAGCCTATGCCACCGAGGTCGTCACCGAGGTCGACTCCACCATCACCGTCACCGTCCCTGCCGGCGGCAGTTCGCCCACGACTCCCGTGGTCAAGCGAGACGATGCCTACCCGACCTGGCTCCCCACCAGCTTCGGCAGCAAGTACGTCTCCAAGGCCTGCGCCTGCCTGAGCTTGGCGTCGTCCGTCACCACCGTGACTGCCACGGCCGAGGCGGTCACCGCGACCTCTTCTGACGCGGTCACCGTCACCGAGATCGACACCACCACCCTGCACGCCACCGCCGTGGCCACCGTGACGGCCGCGCCGCCGTCGCCCGTCACGCTCCAGCGCAAGATCCAGGTCCTGCGCAAGAGCACGGGCGCCTTTGTGGGCTGGCTCTACGACAGCAACGGTGTCGCCGTCGCCGAGGACATGAACTTTGGGGACCGCAACGCCAAGTCGCGCGCGCTCAACTTCCAGTTCACCCTCCCCGCCGGCGCCACCGCGGCTTCCCAGCTCCGTCTCACCAGCTCCCCCGGTGCCTTGGGCTTCATGAAGGACAGCCACCCCAGAAACATTGTTCAGCTTGAGGATGGATAGTAAGTTCTTTTTCTTCGCCTGTGGTTGTATATGGTTTATTGCTTTTTACTGACCCGGACCACAACAACTTGCAGCGGATCCTTGGCCTGGGTTAAGCCCACACCCCCCGGCTCAGGGCCCGTCTCCGAGATAACCAACCAGCATTACGCATTCGAGTCGGATATCTGGATTGTTGATACCGAGACGGGACAAGTTAATTGGCAGTGGATTTCCAACACCGGAGCTCGTAAGTTTTTTTATATTTTTTGTTTTGTTTTTTTGTGTGAAAATGATGTTGTTTTCTGGACCTTTCTCGCTAATTGCGTTTTTTTCTTTTTATCCTTTAGTCTCAAATATCCCCGTCTACAAGCTTGGCGGCCGTCTTTATCCCGTGGGCAACCTTGCGAATTTCAACTACGCTACAAGCGTTAGCCCCGGTGAAAAGTACGAGGTCACGCTCAAGTTGTATACCGAGGCTGTGGTTTAGGCGCCATGAGCTATGGGGAGGTGGCTATGAACAAGTGTTGGGGTAAACATAAAGGTTAGTAAGGAGGTAAGCAGGTATGTAGGTAAATATACTATTTATATGCTGTCTACCGGTTCAAACCTGCGTGATCCAGGTAGGTTCGACCAGCTCACACGGCTGAATGGACAGCTTTCGGCTGGTGATGCCGCTCTTTCCGACATGATGCACGTACTCTCGCTCACTAAGGAAGCACAGACATCCATCAACCACAGCTTTATTGTCTAGGCGCTTCGGCCCTAGACAGTATAGACCTGAGAGCGGCCGGGCCTCTTCACACACCGAGGTCATCACGGCAACGGCGATCAGATGTGCGACCTAGAACACCAATCTGCGGGAGTGGCAAGAACCCCGGGCCAAGTTCATTTGGCCGAGGGCCGGGGATACTCTCGCGATTAGTCTGTATTACGGCGACGAGTTCGTTGAGAAGGCCCGAGACTGGACAGGACATTCCGTATGCCGTCTGGCAAGGCTGGGTGGAGATGCAGCAACCAGAATCCAGCGGACGGCGAAGCTCCGCCCTCGATGTGATTGGACATCCTGATTCGCCCCCCTTGTTTGGACCAAGACGGACTAATTGACCTGCGTTCTCTCATGTCTCACATTCTCTTGGCACGAGGTGAACTGTGGCAGGTGGGAAAACAACTAGGAAAGATCTTTGTCATGTGGTTTGTCTGAAATGTTATTTGAGTTGCATGGAAGGAACCCCAGTTAGGCGGGGAGTGTCAGAATTATTTATATCAGCCGGGAATGAGCGCCCCAAGCATTCCTGATTTGGTAGGTTATGGGAGGTCATCATGCTGAGGGCGGGAGAGCGGTTTCCGAACACGGATCGAACAAATCCGTGGACTTCATTGATGCGTCAGGACCAGGTAGGGACTGCTGCACGCGATCAAGTGCAGCTTGTGCTCCAGCGAGCATCACGGCGTGCAAGAACGGCGCTCATATATATATAAGGTATCCTTCTAGCTCCTCATCGAGCGAAGAGATCGCTACCTTAGCTACCACCTTCTCGCTTCTTCCTTCACAACTCGCGAAGACTTCCGTCCAGGGACCCCAGAATGAAGACGTCAACCATCTTTCACCTTGCCGGTGTTGCCCAGGCGCATACGATTATGCAGTCCTTCAACGGCAATCCTCAGGGCGCGGGGATCTATATGCCTAGCGACGACTCGGTAACGACTGGCCTTCTAGCACCCTCCGCCGTGGCTACTTGGCCTTCTGCTAATACGCGGCGCAGTTCATCTCGGATGTCACCTCCAACTCGATTGCATGCAACGGCCCCCCTGTGACTTCCTTTAGGTCCTCGTCACAGGTGTTCACCGTGCAGGCTGGTTCCCAGGTCACTGGTGCGTGGCTGCATACTCTGACCAGTAAGTTCGACGCCAGCCCGGACACATGAGAGATTCTGGCCTGAATCATGATACCCTACCTAGGCACCGGACCGGATTCGACCGCCGACAACAAAGTCATCGATTCCAGCCACAAGGTACGACGACGGAGCATGTTCCAGCTTACCTCGAGGACGCCGGCTGACATGGCATCTCTTAGGGCCCCGTCAGCGTTTGGATGAAAAAAGTCTCGGATGCTACCCAAAATCCATCCGCCGGGCCGGGTGGAGGCTGGTTTAAGATCGCCGAGGAGGGCCTGAACAATGGCAGGTGGGGTGTCGATACTGTGGTATGTCCGTTCAGAAGAAGCCACTCTCTGTCCAGGTGGACGCATACCTTGAGTGTCTTACTGAACATTACCTGCAGATCGCCTCCGGTGGTATCCAGAAGGCGACGATTCCGACCTGCATTGAGAATGGGGATTATCTCTTGCGTTTCGAGATGCTCGCCCTGCACTCCGCTTACGGCCAACGCGGGGCACAGTTTTACGTACGTGCAAACATGATTATGCAATCACACATTGCTGACATTAGTATCGCAGATGGAATGTGCCCAGATTCGTGTCACTGGAGGTACGGGAACTGGCAAGCCCGCCACCGTGTCCTTGCCAGGTGCTTATTCGGTATGACAGTACCTACCGTGGAGAGGGCTTCCTGCCTGTACTGACATCTGGAACACAGCAATCCGACCCTGGTATCCTTGTAAACATTTACAACAACCAGGGTCAACCGTATCCGTCCAGCTACAGCATTCCCGGTAAGGCTTCACTCCCAGCCGCTTCATTGACGTGTGCAGAGTACGGGCAGTTACTAATGACCTTCAAGGACCTCGCCCGTTCACTTGCAGTGGTTCATCTGGAAACGGCTCTTCGGGATCAAGCGGCAGCGGAAGCGGCTCTTTGGGATCAGGCGGAGGTGGAAGCGGCGGGAACAGCGCTGGGGCGGCACTGTATGGGCAATGCGGTGGGAAGGGATGGACAGGCCCCACTACTTGTGCCTCCGGGATTTGCAAGACGAGCAACGAGTGGTACAGTAAGTTACTTTTACCCACTTCCTCGTTTACGACTATATATGACTTACCAATGGATAATAGGCCAGTGTCTCCCGTAAGGGGTTGGAAGTACGGGTACGGACGTGAATCCCTTCAACAGGGCTTAGGGTTAAATCTAGCTCGTATACAGGAGCCATATAGTTAGTGGTTTCCGTCTTCAACTCTCGTCGGCGGTTCATTATCGCATTTCATTCCCATCATTCTATATGGACTGGGCGCTTCTGGAAGGCAAGCCGGGCAAACTCAGCGCGAAGCGAGTGTTTGATCTCGGAGCATTCATCGAGGTGGGCAACAAGCCGGTCTGTATCTTATTGCTAGGCCTGGTCTATACATCCGTATGTACATTCACGAGCCAATCGAGTTGTCGTGCTTAGCGATAGACGCCTCGCCCCTCACCTCCCCTAGACGCCGAGGCAAGCGGAGGCGGGTTTCCCGGCTGGCTCCAACAAGCCAAGGGCCATCTGAGAACAGCCGACAGCAAACTTATCGACAAAGGAGTTGATCTCACGCAAAGGGGCGCTGGTGGCCGGACACCGCTCTTCACGGCAGCATACTTTGGCTGGCGCAAGGCGGCCGAGACGCTCATCGCGGCTCAGGTCGACGTCAATGCCAAGGGCGACGACGACTGGTACTTCCTCCACGCCATCTTTCTCGCTTTCTTTTCACTTCACTCTGGCCCGGTTAAAGCGGCTGGCCATCTACGCAAGAGTGCGCTATTCTTCCGGGAATAACAGCTTTCGGTACATGCCCCCAACCCACACTTTGTCCGATTTTCTCGGCCATGCCGAAAGTCTGCTAGCGCCTGGCGGTTGGTGCCTGGTTGGTGCCTTGGCGTTACCGTGTCGCAGCTGTGTGCTCGTTCGCGTTCTTTGACTTGTAGACAGTCTTCTTGAGTAAGGTACACCAGGATTCAACAATTTCCGATGCCTTTTCCTTGGTGCAGAGATCTTCCATTCGCTCCTGACAGCATGGCGTGGACGTACCCGCGATTGCACGAGCCCAGGTATCCAGGCGTGGACCTGCCCCTGCGGCACATCCGCCTGGCCGGTTACGCCGGCGAGGACTTCTACCGCATGGGCTCGTCTGAGGGCGCCAAGTACACGCAGTCGGGCCTCCTCCAGGTGCGCGAGGTGGCCATGCTGATGCTGATGGACCGCCTCACCGATCACCCCAACTGGCAGGAGGCCGTGTTTGACGACGCCATTGTAGCCACGTGGCGCACCGAAGCTCTGGGCCAGCCCGAGGACGCCATCTACCAGGAGATTGTCGGGGAGAAAAGGATCCCCATGCCCAAGCGAACCCGTATCATGACCGAAGCCGCTTTCAACTACGTAGGTTGTAGGTTGATGGTATTGATTGATGGTCCCTGGACTGACACTATCCCAAGTGCATTGCCGAGTTGAGATGCAAGGCGGCCCTCTTCAACGAGACAGGCCTCGTCTTGACGCTCAACGCAGTCACCACCAACCAGTATGACGATGTAGCAGTCCACAACATGGTTTTCAAGACCGACTCCCTCGTGGACGACCAAGTCCAGCAGAGCTTCAAAGCTGCGTTCGACAAGTTACGTGCTGAGCAGGGAGTCGAGCCCGACTGGCACCCAAACAGCGACGACGTGGTGCAGGACCTCGTCCATCCCTCCATGTACCCTTTCGTCTATGGTATGTCCCCATTGGGTTCTTGACTTGTCGAATTCTGCCTCGCTAACCGCATAATTATAGCCAAGACCAAGTTCATTCAAGAGGAGGTCGTGGGCGTAGTCGACGCCATTGACAAGTGGTCTGGCAAGGGCGAGGTTGTCCCCCAGTCCGAGAGCGACCAGCGCGCCCCTCGCGGACAGAGACCGTCCGACTACGGCGACTGGATCGACAGGACCTACTGGTCTCGGACCTATCAATGGCTCCCTGCCAACCTGGCCTTCCAAGACGACGGTACCGTACGCTTCACAAGCTACATCAACAACCTGCATCCCAAGAAACACCCTGAGATTTACCGCCTCGTCGAGAGGCTCGTTGACACAGTTCTTCCCGCCTGGGAGCGAGTCCTCCCCAACAAGCCTCCCGTTGACGAATCTGGCCAGCCTCAGAAACGTTTTGGCTTGCCTCCACCCATCCGCGAGTACGACCCCTAGTCAATGACTACTACCGAAGCATCCCCAAAAGCGCAGGGTGTAGACTGACGCGGGATCATTAGCGATGCTCGAGAGCACAAGTACTGGGAGACATTCAACGCCGATATCTTGGCCGCCATCGAGGAGAAGGAAGGTCCCATTGAAAACTGGTTTTTTGAGAGCGAGCTGGCATACCCCGAGTCCAGTTTTTACGAATCGGATTGCGAGGATGCAGACAAAGACGAGAATGGGCCAACGAGGGCCTGGAAGCTGCAAAAACTCAAGTGGAGGGAAGTCAGAGATCCCCTTCTCCCGGAGCCCGTGGACTTCAAGCCCGTCACCTATCCCTCGGCGGGAGAGGTCCTCCGCGGCAAGTTCAAGGACACCGGTTTCCAGGTGATGGTGAAAATGACCTCCATTGAGCTTACCCCTGAGAAGCCCGTCTGTCCAGCCGACGAGTGGCATGTAAGTGACAGCCGAGTGTGCGCAGAGAGACCAGAGCTGACTCAGCTCCCATATTACCCGCGGTTAGATCGAGGGCCAGATGAACGAGCACATCGTTGCTGTCGCCCTGTACTACCTCGACTCGGAGAACGTCACGCCGACACGGCTGTCGTTTCGCATGGCAACCAGCGTCTGGCAGGAGGAGCTGAGTGAGCAACTCGCCCAGGACATGTACCGGTCGTACGAGCGCATTTTTGGCACCGGGCTGCATTTCAACGATGCCAGCAGCGTCCAAAGATACGGTAGCGTCCAAACCCCCGAGGGCCGCCTGCTTGCATTCCCCAATACCCTGTAAGTTCACCTCCATCCCGGACTTGGGGAGAGGGAGAGACCGAGAGAGACGGAGAGAGAGAGAGAGACTACGCAGCTGCTGACCAACTTCCTGTTCTTGCTTCCAGACAACAAGCCGCCTCTGCGGTCACATTGCAGGACCCCACCAAGCCGGGCCACCAACGCTTCATCGCGCTCTACCTCGTCGACCCCTTCCAGCGCATCATCTCGACGGGCAACGTCCCACCCCAACGTTTCGACTGGTGGGCCGAGGCCGTGTTCGGCGGTACCGGAGCGCAGGTGACCAAGGGCGACATGCCGCCCGAGGTGTTCCAGCTGCTGCTTGAGAAGGGCGTCGGCAAGATCATTGACCCGACCGAGGAGCTGGTTGGAACGACGGCGGGCAACCGGCTGCCCGCCGAAATTATGGACATGCTACGCCGCGAGGTGTTGGGTACGGACGGCTTGATGACAGCGGAGGAGGCGTGCGAGCACCGGCTGGCGCTCATGGCCGAGAGGGCCGACTTTTTGACCAAGCATAAGCGGGAGTGGGCGAAAATGTATACGGGGTTTACATAGCTTGGGGAGCCATCATATTCCGAGCCACGGTGCTCCATGCGTACCTAGTGAGCCATCATCTCTGTCCTCGGCAATGGCAGGTTCAAATAGAGTTTTCAACAGGGAGAGTCCAGAGCGGTACTGACGATATGGACGATATATACAAAAGGAGAACCGTTAACTGCTTGCCTAAGAAGAAGAACCGAGCAAAAACCCAAACTTGTTTGTAGAATCAAAAACCCCAAATCCATCCTCCCCAAACTCCCTTTCCATCACCATGCTTTTTCATCTTCCAACCCTTCTCCTACCACTTAAAAGCAGTTGTTCTTGACGGTGCTGATGCCAAGGAGCTCAGCAGCCAAAGCAACCAGGGCCTGGCCTCCCACCTTGAGCTTCTCAGCCTTGGTGGTTGCCCCGAGCAGAAGCTTGACGGCCTGCTTGGTGCCGCCGAGGGCCTTGATGTACTTCTTGATGCGGAGCAGCTTGGCCGCCGGGATCGCCGTGGTCGCAAGAAGCTGGACGATGGCCGCGACGCACTTGGCGATTTTCCAGATCGAGGCGCGGGCCGCCAGCTCGCCGCGCTCGAGGAGGCTGAGGTTCGCGGCGTCCTCCTCGGAGCCGTCGTCGCGCTTCAGCTTCTCGTTGCCCGCGCGGTGGCCGTGGTCGACGAGCCACTTGTGCAGCGCATCGTCGCCCTTCTCGAGGATGTCGTCGGGGATCTCGTCGATCTCGGCCAGGAGGCGGTCGAGCGCAAAGTCAAAGTCGGTGGTGAAGTTGAAGTTGGCGGCGGTGTCGGAGACGGTGACACCGCGGGCCTGGACGGTCTCGACGACCGAGATGGTGTCGATGCCATCGTCCACAAAGTCGTCCGTGTCGGGGATCAGGCCATGGTTGTCGGACTGAGCAGCCGGGAGAGCGGCGACGGAGGCCACAAAAAGCGCGGCGGTGATGAGCTGGAACTTCATGTTGAAGGTGTGTAGAAAGAGCAAATGGACGAAGGGAGTTTTGAGCTTGAAGCGGGAGCTTTGAGGAGTGGAGAGCCAGTGAGGAGGTTTAAACTTGTGATGAGCTTTGAGTGGTGGGAGCTGAGTGTTGGAATGTTGATGATCTTGAGAGTGGTGATCAAAATGCCAGATACCGCGGGCGAGTTGGCCTTCTTTATACACATCTCTGCGCCATATGAAGGGAGGCTATCTCGTTGGTGTTGATGACCGGTGCTTGGTATCGTGCCCGAATCGCCCCGAAGATCCCCCTGTCTGACATCGTAAAGGGTCTCGTCGTCCCTGCCTGCCAGTCAGGAAAACTGGATGAGTTGCTAAATTCGACCTTCTTGGCGTCTTTGTTGAGTTGAGATGACCCGGACGATTCGAGATCGACGTCTGGTCGGCCCTCCGGTCGTGCCTTGCAATGGCTGCCGTGCGGCACGGATTCATGCTGAAATGCTCACCCTGGCTCACAGAAGCTCAAACGGCAAACAAAGTGGATCCGCACCCAGGCCGAAACTCTAAATCCAATCTCGTTATCTCACAGGAGGATATGCTTCCGACGCTTCTCGATCTTGCTCTCAGCTCATCAACCCTGGCCAATGATGCAAGCGGGTTGTCTTCATCTGGCGCGCATCTGGAAGGGTTGGACCAATGTTGGGCCGTGCCAAGCGGTAAGCGGTTGAGGCTCGAGGGCTGTGGGATGTAACCCTACGGTTGAGGATCGCTGGAACCGCCCCTGGTTAAGCCACCTGAAATAGCAGCAGCTGGACCGCCTTACCCCACGCAGTTCTATTTTCGTGCGACGACCCGCGCTCGCCCCTGTCAAGCATACCGATGCCCAAGACCGTCACCGAGGGCTTCATCTGTCGTTGATGTACACATCGAGGCGAGGTGCCCGACAGTAAGACGAAGATCTATCTGGCAACAGATAGCTCCGTGCCATTCCCCACTCAGTTGTCGACAAGGGTTCAGGGGCTGAACTGGACTTTGTGGGTTCGAGGTTCACAGCAAAGGGTCAATGATCCCGGCAGCTGAAGAAGAATGATCTGGTATCAGTGCTCTTTGGACTCTTCACAGTTAGTTCTCGAGAAGCCAGCAAGTATTACGGGGATCTCTGGGCAACCCGACTCTTGCGAGAGCCGCAAGCGACTTTCCATGCCGTAGTTGTGGGAAGTAATGGTGTTTGGAGGAATCTGAATTAGACAATTCCGATAGACTACCTATGTCGCGGTTACCTTCAACCACAAAGGACAAGGATGTCTATTCCAATGAAGCATCCCGTGTGTCTAACCACAGCTGTAGCCACAAGACATCATTTTCAGGGGCGAAGCAAGAACTCGGCGCACAGTAACGGAGCAAATGAGCAGCCAGATGTGCCCCACCAGTACGGCTTTTGTTTCGGCTCCTATGACGGTGTTTGGGGTAACCGGGCTTCGATGTTTGTGTTGCCAGGTGGGCTCACTGGTGAAACTATTTACACGTGGTCCAATGGCAACCGTCGCGGCACCTGTTGGTTTAGGTGAAAGTTCTTAGTACCTCCTCATTGCTGCTTAGTCTCCCCAGGCGGAGATCTGGAATGAGATCTTCGCTTCGGTTGGCTAAGTGGTCCTCGATTCATCGGCCTCGTTACCTGCAACAGCGGGTGAATACGAACAATGGGTGCCGCATCCGGAAACAGTCCGATGTCATGGCCAATCGTCAAGCTCAACAGCCGAATGATACTGTGAACATTACATCACACCAATCCAATTGCAACTGCTCAACTCTCGCCATGTGAACGTGACCGACGGGGAGCAGAGCGCATATTGCCAGCGCGCCTCAACCGTCCTAACCCTCAGTACAAAAGTCTAGCGTACGGTATCCTCATAAGCAACCTCATCTCCCATCGAATTGCTGCAGCCAGCCAGCGAAATCCGCAAACATCCCATGCCGTCCACCTAATTAACTGAAGCCAGGCAGCCTAGATTTTCATCATGGTGTTCATTCGCGAGATGGTGCTCGCCGCTTTGGCAGGTGAATCGATATCATCTTTCGATCCCCAAGTGAGGTTGGCGTCCACAGGGCCAGTTGCTAACAACCAAGAGCAGGCTGCGCCAAGTCCATGTTCACGGAACCGGCGCTGCTCAACTACCGTGGAGCGCCCGATGCCCCCAACGGGTATGCGCCAGCGAACGTCAGCTGTCCTTCTCCGCGCCCGGCGATTCGACCAGCAGATGGCTTGTCATCTCAGGAACAGTCGTGGTTGAACCAAAGCACGAATGCCACAACCGATGCCTTGATCACCGTACTCGAGAGAGCCAACATTGAGGGGTTTGATGTCCGAGCTTACTTGACGGGTATTGTAGATAGCGGCGGCATGGTCCCGAGGATGGGCATCGCCGTGTCCGGAGGAGGATACCGGGCTCTGATGAACGGGGCCGGAGCTCTCGCCGCCTTTGACAACCGCACCACAGGCTCCGTCGGGACTGGCCAACTGGGGGGCATACTCCAGGCCAGTACGTACCTCAGTGGGCTCTCTGGTGGCAGCTGGTTGGTGGGGAGCCTCTACACGCTGAACTTTACCACGGTCGAGTCCATAGTTGAGGCTACCTCGGGGTTCCTGAGCGAACTCTGGCAGTTCAACGAGACGATCATCGAAGGTATTGATGCCTGGATCGTCCTAAGGGTCATAAACAAGCACGACTGTAGCTAACGCTAAAAATACAGGTCCCGCTACTCTCTCCATTCGCCAGTATTACCAGCAGATCACAGACGCCGTCGACGCCAAGGTCAAAGCTGGATTCAACAGCAGCATCACCGACTACTGGGGAAGGGCACTGTCGTACCAGCTTTTCAATGCCACAGACGGGGCGCCGGGTACGTTTGCCAATCCACCACGTTCGATGTCCCGCCACTGACCACTCACAATCTCCATGCAGCTTACACTTTCTCCTCCATCGCGGGGGACGCCAGCTTCGTGAATGCCACGATTCCCATGCCCATCATTGTCGCCGTCGAAAGACCGGCAGGTCAGATCCAAATCCTAGAAAACTCGACAGTCTTTGAGTTTAACCCATGGGAAATGGGGTCCTATGACATGGGGAACCCCGCTTTTGCACCGCTCCGCTACGTCGGATCCCCCTTCACCAACGGCACTCTCGACTCTGGGAGCCAATGCGTCGCCGGCGTTGACAACGTCGGCTTCGTCGTTGGCACCTCCTCCTCCCTCTTCAACCAGGGCTTCCTTCAAATCAACCAAGGCTCGCCCGACGTGCCCGACTTCTTTGTCCGCGCCCTCAACGCGACGCTCGCCAACCTCAGCGAGCAAAGTTCCGACATTGCTGTCTGGCCCAACCCCTTTTTCGGCTACCAGCCCACAACAAACCGCAACGCCAACGCGTCAAACCTCGACCTCGTCGACGGTGGCGAAGACCTCCAGAACATCCCATTCCACCCCCTACTCTGGTCCCGCCGCGCCGTCGACGTCATCATCGCCGTCGACAGCTCCGCCGACACCACCACGCACTGGCCCAACGGCACCTCCCTCGTGGCGACGCGCCAGCGCGCCACCAGCAACTTCTCCAACACCCCCGAGCGGGACCGGTTCCCCCCGGTCCCGGACCTCAACACCATGGTCAACCTCGGCCTCAACAAACGCCCCACCTTCTTCGGGTGCACCCCCACAACCAACGCCACGAACAACACCGCCACACCTCCCGGCCCGCTCATCGTCTACCTCCCCAACGCCCCCTACACCAACTACTCCAACGTCTCGACCTTCGACCTGGAGTACACCACGGCGCAGCGCCAGGCCATCATCCTCAACGGGTACAACGTGGCAACCATGGGCAACGCGACCGTCGACGCGCAGTGGCCGGCCTGTCTCGGGTGCGCGATCCTCGACCGCAGTCTGCGGCGCACGGGCACGCAGGTCCCCGCGATTTGCACCGAGTGCTTCCAGAGGTACTGCTGGAACGGGACGGTCAACGACACGGCGCCGGCGACGTACGAGCCGACGCTGATTGTGGCGGGCTCGGGTGGGGAGACGGCGTCGGGT
>Ga0247824_10000802_pt1 | contig 16511 bp, 14 predicted proteins | sample 13C_PalmiticAcid_FD_194412 | JGI IMG/M metagenome (GOLD analysis project Ga0247824, IMG submission 194412) | Soil microbial communities from agricultural site in Penn Yan, New York, United States - 13C_PalmiticAcid_Day48 | ecosystem: Environmental > Terrestrial > Soil > Agricultural land... | reverse complement strand
CTCCTGGAGTGCTTGATAAAGGCAAGTAGCTGCTCTTTGAAGACTGGCTCCTGTTGGACTCGTTCTTCCAGGAAGTGAAGAAGCGAGTAGTCATTCATGAAGTTTCTCCACACCAATGGAGACTTGAGATCAGGTTCATATTGGTTGGCAAGTTCTTCGTCCGAACCCTCAGAGCCATAGTCGACAGTTGAACTCATTCGGCTTCGTTCATTCGGCACCGCTACAGTTATCGATAGGTTTCTTCTGTCCTGCGGGTCAAATATGGCGCGTGTCAGTCCATACTCAAGAAGCGATCGGTGGATAAATCGATGCTGGTTTCCTGTCCGTGTTATAGGAGAGGCCTCGAGTAGGATCTGTTTGTGATCTTGGTTAAAGAAGGCTTCTTTCCATGATCCTTCGTCTATCAACTGTGAGTATTCGACAACTGGGTGGCCGTCTTGTTCCTTGTAGATCGCTACGGCAAGTCTCTTCAGGTACTCGATTCCGTTTCGCGTGAATCCTTCAGAGCTCAATCTCTCGAATGCCGCCTTTGCTTGTGGTGTTAGATCCTTGTCTCGAAGGCGCTTCTTGCCTCGCTCCAACCACTGCTCAATGAAATGATCATACAAAGTCACTCGAGTGACGCGAGTAGTTGAGAGGTGTTGTCCGGGATCCATCATACGTGGTAGTACCTCCAATGACAGTGTCATCAGGAAGGGATTCTTCACCAGATCTCTGAGGCTTGGGATGAGATCAAGGGCGTCCTCATAGTCACTCACTCGCCATAGAGGTTGATGGAGTGACACGTATTGTTTGATGTAGGCTTGAACCTGGTCGAGTGTGAATGGTGTAATCACTGCTTCTTGGAACAGCGAAGGGTCCGACCTTTTGTTGCGGTCACCAGGCTGGAAACGGTCTCGATAATCCGATCCAAGATACTCACTACGGCAACTGATTACCATTTGAGCGTCCCATTCTCCCGACTGATTCAATTGATTGCTCATATACAGATTGTGTGTTTGCTGACTCTCATCATAGCCGTCGCAGATCAAGATGAACTGGCGATGGTGTTTCATCTCTCGAATCTGAGGCTCTGTGAACTCGACTTTCCTTAGTTGCTTGGCGATCATGTCATGCTCAGGCTTGTCGATACTAGGTAGGTTGATATGAAGTGGGATCCGACCATTCTTGCTTTTATAAGTCTGCCACAGTTCATGCTCCAGTTCACGGCTGAACGTTGATTTGCCGGCACCGGAGTCTCCAAGGAGTAGGAACACCTTTCGATTGCTCAACAAGAATTCTTGGACCTTCTCTTTCAGCGGGAATCGCGCTTCATCATCGGCTTGAAAGTCAGCCTTGGCCTGGGGTTGAACATACACAGCATTGCCTCGCTCCTTTGTCCGTTGTTTTCTCAGTAGCCGCAGAGTGCCTTCGACATCCGGTCTGTTCTGTGCACGATCGAGCAATGACGGCGATGTAATTTCCAAAGGAGTGACCTTCAATGGGTAGGGAATAGGTCCGTTCTTTCTGCACTCTCGATACAGATCTTGCTTCTTGGCATCTCCATAAACTTCCAGTTCCTGGAGCAGCGATTCGGCAACTGTGACATGCACTATATCAACCAAGAAATGAAAACTTTAGTTATTTCATTCTAGCAACATTATGATTAGCATGAACTTCTTCGTATCCCGGTCTCGCAAAACTCCACTTACATTGCAAAACACCCGTGGTTGAGGTTGCCAATTGCATGAGGATGTTGAGGATCCATTGCTTGATCCTCGCATGTTGTCCCCATACATCATCGTCCTTGTAGATCTCGCCGAGAAATGCCACGGCTCCTCGGCGAGAATCTAAATCCCACATTGGGTTGGCTGCAATCTCTCCTAGACGTTGACACACTCCCCACTGGAATGCTGCATCGTATCGGCACGGTGCTCCACAGACTAGTTTCCTGAACATGGCCAGTTCTCCATTCCGAATCATAATATCAGCTCCCCGTAGAGCAGAATACCAATCGCGTTTGTGCTTGAAGCTGAGCCCCTCATGGAGACAACCCGCAAAGCCTTCCCCGCTCTGGACAAGACTTGTCACACCATCGTACGCGGTCTTGATAGCGCCAACAACTTTGGATGCTCCTGCGAACCCCTTCTGGATATTCTGCAATCCTTCGACGAACTTGACAAGATCCAGGTTCTTTGCCGCACTCACCAGTCCAGAGACGCCTTGAACCACTTTTCCAGTGCGTCGCATGGCCGCTTGCCATGTTGTTTCGTCGTCCGGGACACACAGTAGCGCTTGATAGCCATAGGATGCTTGGTAGACCAAGTAAGTATCCTTGCTTCTTCTCAGCTCATCCAGATATGTTGAGAGTGGTTCATGGAGCTTTTCACGATCCAGCCCTGTGACCTTTGTCTCAGCCATGGCATCCAGCACATGCGATACAGCCAATGTCAATCGGTGCATGTGGTGCGTTGACTGTTGATGAGTGTTCCTCAAACGCGTGCTGACAAGTTCCAATATCTTGACAAGATCGTCGGCGCTGAGGTGACCTGGATCAGCATCTTGTATCAGTTGAGCTAGACCCTCGAGTTGATAAAAGTTCAGCAGTCCAGATTGGTCCACTCCTGAGTAAAATTCCCTGAGCAAATCATGGAATGAATCCTTGTTGAGGACAGGTGCCAGACACACCACCTCAGCGACGGCCTTGGCATCCTTGATTTCGTTTCGCTTGAATGCTCTGATCACCTCTGTGGCCATTGTATGGAGGCGTTCCTGCTCGTCAGCATCTTTCTCAAAAGCTTGTAGCCAATTGCGTGCAGATACATCCAGCGCATCATCTGTGGAGCGATAATCCTGCAAGAGTCCAAGGCAGCAAACTAGCTGCCGTGTGCTGTTGAGTCGCCCCTCTGGCTCTGGTAGTAACTTGAAGTCGATAGTGGGCAAAAGGATGTCATCTGGAAAAATGTATGCAGGGAATTTAGCGACATCATGCATCAACCCAATAATCTGGGAGCCCCCGACGGAGGCTGATGTACTCTGGACTTTCTGTACAGCACCAGCGAGATTGAGGGATCGTGCGAGTCGGCCTGGATCCCGGGAATTCCCTCTACTGCGTGGTCCCCACGGAGGAGTGTAGTGTGGATCAAGTCAATCAATCTATAGGGGCATAAAGGTTGAACATGAAATAAAGTGGTCTTCTACTTACCCCCACTTCTCAGCCTTCTTGTAGATCGTTTGTGCTTCGTCTAGATATCCTTGTTTCTCCAGGAGCTTACCGAGGTCGATGTAAGCAGTTGCCACTCCATCGCGCAAGGATTGGTACCCAGTATTCTTGAAATGAGTAGAGTACTTCTTGTCGGCACTCTTTGCCTGAGATAAAGCGACCTTAGCCTCGTGGCAAAGCACTAGCGAAATGTCACGATCAGCTGTCGTGTACGCATTCTCCAGGTAAATGTTGCAAAGATCCAGTGCTTGCTGCAACGAGAGAGCGCTTAGATGCGACAGAATGATATTGCGGAACACCATCGTATCAAGCCTCCAAGCGTTGGTTTTGTCTCCACCTATATACATAGCGCAAATATGAAGACAAACGTTAGAACAATCTAGTTCTATCCCTCATCGAGCAATTAAGCTTTCAGGCAGAGCAAACTGTGTTGATCCATACTTGGTGGGCCTGATTGATCAAGCAGTTGGCCTTCTGAGATGTGAGATTCGGGTCACCGGTACTTATGAGTATGTGAGTGGGGTGCTGTGTGACGGAGTGAAAGAGAAATGGAGAAGTGACGATCTGAAGAAATGGCCTATTGGTAGCACAAAAAAAACAAAACTGTCCCGCAAACACTGGCGCCCTCATGATCTCAATACGCTGACCTGACCCGACCATCAACTTCAAATGGATGCACTCTTTATTCGCTGCTGGGCAATAAACGGTACAGTCTAGTTTGAAGACAAGAGCTGTGGGCTTCATCGCGGCCAGATTGCGATGCTGAATGATCGGTTCCTTTAGTACCTGTCCACCTTGCCAAGGCTGGCCAGCACACCGACAACCATTCCGTGTACCGCTACCCCTTGTTAGCGGCGCTAACGCCTCATCAGTGCGCTGCATCCCGAGTCAACTTGTTGATTCCTCTTTCGGTCTTCAGCCTTTTAGGTCGGTCAGCAACCGTCTTCCTTGGGTAACCTTTGTCTGAAAAGTGCGCTCCGTGGGTATACGAGGTAGTTTTACAAACAGGATGAGCAGCATGCCTTCTTGTGGTCGATTGTCCCTCATCCTGGTCCTATTGCTGTGTCCGTCCTCCAGGACCACAAGTGGGGGGGGGGGGTCCGACCAGTGCCGTTGAGATGACTTGTGTTGCAGCAATCACATTCCTGCTTCCACTTGGGCTGGTTCAGAAAGCGGATCGTGTTCGTTCAAGTGTCGTCATGAGTGCCGGCTACAGAGTGGGAACGGAGAGTGAGAAAGAGCGACAGAGCAGTCCAATCAAAGCAAATCACCTCTCACCGCTCTCACCTTTGATCTTGGCAAACCCTTCCCAACAAGTTTGCTTCCAGCCGCGCGACTCACAGAGATGCTCCTCGCAACATCGCCCCTCTTCCTCGGTCCAAGCTGAACAGGAACGCTTCCGAGCGCCGGATCTCTAATGTGTGCCACTACGCAACGTTTGGCAGAGAAGTCATGGACTGTGGACTTGGTTTTCTTGCAAGCAGTAAAGCTCAACCTCATCCTTCAGATAACGTACGAGGACAGGTACACAACAAGAGCAGGCGCTGTTGGCATAGTACGAGACATCATTTCAGTAGCCCAGCTTCAGGAGACCATCAGGAGTGTTGCCTAGAGCACAGTTGTGTGAGCGCCATTTTTGGCGATTTACTTATTTCAGCGGATTCCAAGCCCCAAACCTGTTTCCTGTTCTTGCTACTAGAGAGTGTAGACCATGTACTAAGAGAGGATATGCACTTATGAGATGATCTCACAGCGACATCCAGACCCAATCCTGCCCCTTCCACTCTCCCCTGATGGCTCCAGGAGCCTTGGTAGACCCTTGATAGCTCCCTGCTACGATGTGTATCAATGAACTGCTTGAGGTTTGGGGCTTTGGGAGCCGATAGGCAAGAGCAGGTACCAGGTACGCATCCAGTGAAGGGCAACTGGGGTATCTCACAAGTGCATAACTGGTTTGGTCTACACGTATGTACGTCAAGCCTTCAGCCAATAGACTTCATTTGCAATCCGCTGAAATAAGGGCACTCGCACATAACACTCCTCGGACTTTCTCTGGTCGGGTGTTTCTCCACCTTGACCAACGGGGTACGACTGGGTAAGATCCCAGGTGAGGACGATAACCATGCCGCAAAACCACGACAATCCAAGAACTTTTCCAAGTGCAAGAGGGTGGACAAGTCATTTTGTAACCGAATAGGACGCAAGAGGAAGGGGGTTTGGTAACAAGAACAGGCATCCAGCGCGCAATCGCGTGTAGGATCTCTGGAAGTTCAAGGGCCCTCGAGATGCTGGACGACTCTTTCCGTGAAAGAGGAGAAAGAGGAACTGAGGAAAGTTCTCACAGTCGCACAGCCAAGCACCGTGCACAGATCCCAGTCATCTGACATGCTCTAAGGAGGCAAGAGCACAAACACACACGGGCGAACCGTGAGATTCACAAACTCTTCCCTCCTCAGAATGGCGAATGACGATGAGAAGAACGAGCTCGGTCAGGAGCAAAGCAGCTCCTCCGGACAGCACGTTGAAGCAACTTGTGGAAAGAATCCTCTACTCCATGGAACATGTGGTATCGGTCAAGCGACTATGACAAAGGATGGACCAAGTGCTTGCGGGACTACCACCATGGAACCTGCCAAGGCACCAACATCGGGTTGTTGCTCAACCAAAGTAACCAAGAAAGGACCGAGTGCTTGTGCAGATACCACCGTCGTGGACCCTGACAGGGCACCACCAACATCAAGCTGCTGCTCCACCGAGGCAAAGAAAGATGGGCCCAGTACCTACGCAAGCACTATGACCGTGGAACCTGCAAAGGTACCAACATCCGATTGTTGCCCACCCACATCACCCAAGAATGGACCGAGCGCTTGCGCGAATAGTACCATCACCGTGGAACCTGTTACGGGACCAAAATCGGGATGCTGCTCTGAGGCAACCAAAGACAAACCGAATCCTTGCGTGAAAACCATCAATGCAGCGCCGCCTGTCACTACACCCACATCAGGATGCTGCTCTGCCGACACAAAGAAAGGTGCCACGAGTACCTGTGCAAATACCATGGAGCCTGTGAAGACACCAAAATCAGGATGCTGCTCTGCCGACACAAAGACAGATGTCCCGGGTTCCTGTGTGAGTCCCGTGAAGGCACCAAAATCGGGGTGTTGCTCAGCGGAGGCAACCACGGAAAAGTCTTGTCGTGTAAACGACAATCTACAAGCAGAAGGTGACATTCAGGTCATCATATGCAATAGGGCTGGTCAAAGCTTGAAATCCGCCTGCTTTGAGGTCAATGGCATGGTACGTTCCTGAACTGGAGAATGACTGACTTTGGGTACGTTCCGTTTTAAACACTCGAACTGACCATGAGAAAGGTCTTTACAGACATGCACCGGATGTGAAAACACGCTGATCGCTGCACTACGGTCTCATCCATCCATCGCAAATGCTACCGCCAACATGTTCCTCAACAAAGCCGAACTCTCATATGATCCAGCGACTATAACAACAGACGACATTGTCAATATCATCAAGACCGCTGGGTTTTCTGCGCGGCTCCAGCATTCGGCGTCCGGTAACCAAGGTCGTTTTGTTATCACATGTCAAGCCAACGACATGGACCCGGAAAAAGCTCGGAATATTATTAAAAGTGAACTCGACCTGAAAGGCATCATCGCTTTTGATACAGCTGCCAACGCAAATGGAATCTCTCTGGATGTGACATTCGACCCCGATGTCACCGGGACACGCGATATCGCCTACGCACTACGATCCCGAGGCTTCACCGTCGAACTGGCAAAGGTTGACAGCGAAGGAGACAGGAAAGGCGGATCAGAAATGATAAAAATGCGCCGGCTACTCGTTCTTAGTGTTATTTTCGTGATCCCCGTCGTGTTCCTAGCTTTCATCTTCCCGTATGCAGGAACTCTCGAGGTTGCTCGTAACCTGTCAGTCCGCAACCTCGTACTCTTCCTTCTCGCCACGCCAATCCAGCTCTTTGTCGGGGCGCCCATTTATCGTGGTGCTTGGAATGGGATCGTTCTCTCCCATGAACTTAACATGGACTCTCTCGTCATACTCAGTACATCGTGTGCCTACTTTTATTCAACAATCGCGACCATTGTGGCCATGTCATCCCCACGTCTTCAGGCTCCTGAGATATTTTTTGAGACCAGCGCGATCCTCATGACGCTCATCATCCTCGGTCGATACCTGCAAGCGCTGGCGAGAGGTCGAGCAGCTGATGCACTCGGCAAGCTCAAGAACCTTCAGAGTTCAACCGCCAATCTCGTCGTCACAGACAACAATGGCAATGAAACGGTCGAGAAGATCGAAAGTGGCTATCTCCAGCGCCACGATATCATCAGAGTACAACCCTCGGAAAAGATTCCTGCCGATGGAGTGGTATTACGTGGAACAGCAGATGTGGACGAGTCCAACATGACAGGCGAGTCGGTACCAGTAGCCAAAGGCATATCAGACAACGTTATCGGCGGCAGCATCAACATGAACGGCACACTTGTCACTCGCGTTACCCGCGTGCAGAGTGAGGGCAAACTCAGCGACATTGCTAGACTCGTGGAACAGGCTCAAGCATCTAGGACGCCAAGTCAAGCTTTTGCTGACAAAATTGCCACCTGGTTCACTCCTTTTGTGATCGCGCTTGGTTTGATCACGTACCTAGTATGGCTTACCCTTGGTCTCCTAGGCAAAGTGGACACACATGGGTATCCATCCGGAGTGCTGGCATTGACGTTTGCTGTTGCCGTACTCGTGGTATCATGTCCATGTGCCATCGCTCTTGCTGTCCCTACAGTTATTGTCATCGGCGCCGGCGTGGGAGCGAAAAACGGCATCCTTGTCAAAGACGGCAGTGTATTTGAAGAAGCAGCCGACATCACGCATGTCGTGTTTGACAAGACAGGGACGTTGACACAAGCCATGTTCCAAGTCGTTGAGTGTCTCGAGCTAAGAAATGATGACCTTCAACATGCGTACGACCTTGCCGCTGCTTCTGCATCCAACAGCGAACATCCACTCTCGGTTGCTGTTGCAGGATATTGCCGAGAGAGAAGTCTACAACAACTTGATGGTGAAGATGTAACCGCGCACCCTGGTTTTGGATTGTCATGCAGGATTGGAGGGATAGAGGTACGCGTCGGAAAGATGGCATGGGTCTTTGATGAAAATACCGAGCTGTCCTCGGAAGCCAATGGATTCCTGGCTCGGTCACATCAACTTGGACGTTCAATCGTCGCAGTCTCATCGGATCAAACACCCTTGTTGCTTTTCGCGCTTGCTGACGAACCTCGGGCAGAAGCTACTTTGGTGGTGGACTACATCAAGAAGATGGGAATCCAGGTCCATATCATATCGGGCGATCACCAAAATGCTGTCAATCATATGGCACAGCTGCTTGGTATAGAATCCTCCAATGCTTTTGGAGATTGTACACCCTCAGACAAACTTGCACGGCTCGTGCAACTGCAGGATGCCGGATGTCATGTTGCGTTCTGTGGCGATGGTACCAACGATGCCCCTGTTCTCGCACAAGCCCAAGTCGGTGTGGCCATGGGAGCAGGGACGAGCAGTCATGTGGCTATCGCAACGGCCAAGGTGGTGCTTCTTACCAGTGACCTGAGAGGAATGGCTATCACAGTGGATCTAGCACGCCGTGTCATGGCTCGAATTCGGATCAATTTTGCATGGGCTTTTGTGTACAACCTTTTGGCGATCCCTATCGCAGCAGGATGCTTGGTACCCGTGATGGACAATGCCCGCATTCCACCCGAACTCGCAGGGTTAGGCGAGTTGGTCAGTGTCATGCCAGTGTTGTTTTTCGCAATGCTCTTGAAACGATATCACATCCCCGATTCCCTTATGAAGCCAGGCGTTCACCACGGCAGTAAAGTTTAGACAAACGGCACAGCCTCGATCCGCTATGATGTGTCATGGAATCAGCGTCGTAGAAGCAGACTTGATCATCATTACAACCAAAGTTTAACGGAAACACTTGTATTCTAATGCTGATGACAGAGTCCACACTGTCAGTTGATAGCCTTTTGATAAGAGGTGTCGGGAATGGCGTGTACTGCGAGCGAAGAAAGAGCGAACCATGTCGATGACGAGAGAGGAGTGGCACTGTATCACCGATGCCAAGCTACCTAACGGATTCGCCCTTGGGCCCTTGCTCTCAATCACAAACTGAAGGGGCTTTGTCTCCGAGCGCAGATGATCAATATCTGACTTCGTGTTCTAGCCCACGAATGCCAGCCCATACACCTGGAGTATTTGCTTACGACAAGTTTTCTATCATGAATCGACTCAATGTTCCACACAATCAAGGACAGTTGAAAGTGAGAGTGGAAAGCGATGAATTTTTGGTGGTTATTACTCTATTTTGAACATGTCTACAGAATGCGTGTATGTGGTATCTAGTCAATTAGACCATGGCAACAGCCACAGCAATAGCAGCAGCAGCAACACCTCCGATCGAGCGGGCGAGGCTCTGTGCACCGTTCGACTTGGTATCCTTGCCCTTGTCATCCTTGCCCTTGCCCGAGTCACCGCCCGCCTTGGGGAGGAATGACTGATCAACGCCCAAGGTGGCCTTGCAGCTGGTCTTGTACTGGTAGAGCAAGTCGTTGTTCAAGGCGGTGGTGGTCAAATCTCGATCCAAGGCCAACTTATAAGGCGCAGGGGTCTTGGTGTAGTAGTTGGAGAAGATGTTGGCGACCTCCTGGTTGCAATCTGTGCAGAATCCCTTGGCATCAGTGCCCTTGGGTGAGGTCATGGGGGTCACGTATTGGAGGTAACCGTACATGTCATCCTCGTTCTTGTTGTCGTTAGGAAGCTGGTTGCGAGCAATCATCTGGCTGATGGACTCGATCACGCAGGAAGCGTTCGTGGCGGGATTCACTGTGCAAACGGCCTCACGCTGAGGGGGAGACATGTACCTATTTTTAATAAGAGTGGAGTTGCACAAAACGTGTGGAGAGAATTGCAATTAATCACTCGGGTCTTTAGGATTACAAACAATTTGCTTTGACTGATGAAACTTGGCGTCCCCTCGCAACACGGGAAGTGAGTGGATTGAGCGAGATGACACCATCTAGGATCATGAAGACCCCCCCATTTGGCCAACCGAAAAACTTACCACATATACATGAGGGTGCTAAGATCCTTGTTAGCAGGGACCATGTCGGCAGCGCAGTTGGTGTTGATATCCTTGTACACACTGTCGTACTGCTCCTTTGTGCAAGCAGGAATAGCACAGAACTCTGTCAACGCCTTCTGAAGCTTGCCAGTGTCGTGGTCACCAGTGCCGGTAATGCCAGGGAAACCGAGGCCAGTGTAGACTCTGCACTTGGCGAGAGCGTGGGTAGGTGCCGACAGGGCTTTGATGTAGGTATCGCAGCCAGCGGAGAGTTGGGCGTTAGCGGCGCCAGCGCCGAGAGCGATGAGTGCGACAGTGCTCAAAAGCTTCATGTTGAATAGGAGGATGGATGAACAGAGGGTGTGGGTGGGGGGTGTGCGAGGGATGTGCAAGGGAAGAGTGAAGAGTGAAGAAGAGAAAGGTGGAGCAGAACTGGCCAAGTATAAATGGTTTTCGGCGTCTGGGACGAACACTCCAGAAATGCCCCGCCCAACTTACCCAACTTTCCCGCAGATGAAAACAACGGTTTTGCTTGCTTGTGGATCGAGACATCCATAGGATGGTATTTTTATCCTACCCCTCCCATCACTCTAAATAACCACTCTTTTTTGTTGCTGACCATATTCATACTCCTTCCGACATGGCTGATGTCCGCCTGCTTCCCCTTTGCAACTTCCGACGATGGCCTTCGTCACCAAGTCCAATACTCCAAGATGCATCTCACCCCTTCTTCTCTTGACTGTGGCTGAAGAAAAAAGCGCGCGATCGCCGAGACTTAAGGGCACTTGTTCCCTTGTACCTGAACTATAGACCCTCCACGAGGAGCTAGTTCACGCTAGCAGAGAATACCAAGGGCAAAAAAGTGTGTTCTTGGGAAACAAACAGCTTCCTGCTAGCTGGACAGCAAACCGTGGTAAACAAGCATGGGCGCTATAGACTGCAGATTCACACTCCCAGGAGCAGTAAGGATCACTGAAGTTGAACTCTCAAATCTCGTGAGAGCCTAGTACTTCATCTTTGTTCCGGGTGGAATCCCATGTACCTTACAGCCATTCCAAGGGCGTTAGAACAAACTGAATCCCAGAACAAACAGCCTCGCTCTTGTTGGACAGTTGCAAAGCGCCCTCCCACTCTTCCCTTCCAACACAACTTGTGTTGACGTTGCTTACCTGTGGTGAATGTACAGGAGTCCTTAATCGATGGTTGGAACACGAGTGACGAAACGAAAAAGTGGAAAACTCGCATAGGAAAACCTACACATCCTTACGCGCGCAACCACTAGGTGCCTGTGTAACGAGGACCAGATCAATGGATGTCTTCTGTAGCGAGCGTCATGGTGGAAGGAGACATTGACCATTCGTCTTGGCACCGCCAAGCCAGGCTCGAATAGTTGACTTTTCATAGATGCGATCTCGCCTCCAGTCGACAACGTCGAGATCTTCAGCACGGAAAACAGCAGGGTACTCTTGGATGTATTTATTGAAAGCACGGGAGCATAGGATTATTTGCTGTGCTTTGTAGCCCCAAAGTCTGACCCGCCGTAGTACGAGAAGCCATCGCGACCTGGCCAGTGATCGAAATTATAGTGACTTCTCATCGCCACTCCACAATGCTTTTCAACGTAGGGTGGTGCCTAAAGACGCGCGCGACAACTGCGATCATAATCAATAACGATGATCTTGGCAAGGAGAACAAGCGTGAAAAGGCAGTTGGTTAACAAAACAACAATGAGAAGAATGTCAAGGATGTAACTGATAGATGACGAAGACAATCCACCCTGCACGTCGTGGGAGACAATATGCAACCTGCTGTCGAGATCTAATCTTATGCTTTAATGACAAGGCCCGAGGAGATAGTAGAGGCGTCTTAAAGTCCGTTCATTTCTGCCCTCCCCTCCTTCAGGATACCCAAGTAATGTGAAGCCATGCTCGGAGCCACATCCGATGCTGAGCAGCTCCAGGTCGTCGAGTATTAAAGGCTCCGATGACGCCCGAAGTTATGGGCAACACCAACAGATGAACTCTACTATGTCGCGTCCATCGATCTCCACTCCACTCGTAAGTTTTGTCAAGCAAAAATAGAAACTCGCTCCATGTTGAGAGCCAAACATTCTTTTACTCATTTTTCAACCGGAATGAACTCTGCAAAAAAAAAAAAATGGTCATGACAACCATGGGTGCACTCCTTTCCTTGATGTCGTTCGCATGGTCCTTTGAGTGACCATTGCTTGTGATATACATTGCGATTAACGATTAAGCGGTATAACCTATTTATGTTACTTGAGATTGTTGGAGAGGCAGAAGAGGAGAGAACAGATCCTGGGTGATTGTCCGTCCAAGCCCGAGTAATCGTTTCGACCTCCTTCTTTTTGGTCTCCGAAATGGCTTCTGCACCGATGAATATTGGCCTTAGTGGTGTGCTTTCAGTTTCTCTTCATCAATGGCTCCATGTTGCTTGTTCTCCAAGGCGCCCGTTCCGTCGTTTGCTGCGACGGTAGCCCTCCTACGCTTCAATGCTGCATCACGACCTTGGTGAATGTACTTTTGAAGCACAAAGAGGAGTGCAAAGATGACAAGGAGTCCAATGTACCATCCAGCCGCAACAGCTCCTTTTGACCAATCCAAGAATCCGTACAGCCATTCCCCACGACTATTTTATCATTCAAAGGGAGATGAAGGGAGAGAAAGGAGGATTGGTAGGAGATTCGGATTGGCACTGTTGTGATTTCACAGCTGTCGGATGAAAGCCCAAGACTTACGCTGCAAAGTAAACCCATGCCAAGAACATGTACAGGATGATCATGGTCATTGGTCCCAAGATGGAGATCCACGGCAACTCCATTCTGTTGAAAAGCATTTCCACAAGAATACAAGCCAAATCCGCTCCATGGTGAGAAAAGTCCACGTACTTGTTCAGTCCATCCATGGTGTTGTTGGGATCAAACAGCATGCTCCAGTAGATGGCTGGTACAACGATGTGAAAGACGACCACTGAAGCATAGAGTAGCGACAATGCCAAGCTCAAAAACCTGTGCTGAGATGTCAATGATCGGAGATCCTTGTGACGACAGTAGCTATAAGAGTGGTATGTTGCCGTCTTGAGAAGTGGTAGAGAGTGAGCGAAAGATGTGCCGGCATTTTTTGCTGGATGTTCATGGCTAGGGAGGAAGAAAAATGCCCGTCGACTTCTTACCAAGTAGTAGGCTGTGAGGCCGATATTACTGAGATTGGTAAAGGTGGTTGGGACCATGTAAAAGACTCCATCTCTGGCGGAAACGTAGAGTGTTGCAATGAAGACTGCAGAGAGGTGCAAGGCGACAACAAGTCGGATATACAGGAGGGTATTGGCGGAGACAAGGTTGGATGAAACGAATCTTGAGAGATCGAGGCTGCCAACTCCCATGATGGGCGGTTATGAAAGGAAGGAAAGTGTTGAGAGAGGAGAGCTAGCAGATTGAAATGTTTGTGGATGCGAGTGCACGAAATGTGTCAACAAGAACGCTGTGCTCGGAGGTCGGCCTGATTTGTCGTAGGGTGCGGTGTGACAAGGAAGGAAGGTGAAAAGGCAAAGGCAGAGAAGCAGAAGAGAGAGAGAGAGAGAGAGAGAGATAGTGAGAGATAGTGAAGGTGCCTGTACGACATGAAATAAAGCCATGTGCAGGTCCAATTTGCGGGGAAAGAATGGTTCATTCATTTCTCGTTTCCGGCTCCATCCTCGTAGCGCAACTATACATATCGCATGCTAGTACTACCGCGTTGAAACTCAATCCCGCATAGAGCTCCATCTTAAGAAGTCTAACTGTAATTGGTGAACACGCAACCAGTTTAAACCAGAGAGCACCGGTTGTAAAAGGCGCCAGACCTGACGGGAAGAATGTGAGATAGCTGTTAGCTTGTTTTTTTTCCTCTTCGTGGTCAGAACATTGGGAGATTGTATTTGCGCCTCGGCAAGGCTTGAAATTCTAACCTAGAAATGGTTGCCATGAGCTGTCAGAGGAACGACCATCCACCGTGCTAGTGAGAAGCATGCGTTTGTTGTGATAAACTATGATCGTATCGACATCGAACCAGCAATTGGGAGAGGTGGTCTGTGGGGGAAGAAGGTCAAAGGAGGTTCAGGTTGGGTCGTTAGAAATGTTGGGCCGGAAGAACGACTTGTGGTAATATCCCAAAGTCACCCTGTGTAGATTCACAATCCATCCCGAAGTGACAATTTGAAGAGACACAAAGAGAGCACCGTTGCCGAGTGCGCGAATGCGTACCTGTAATTGACAATGCAATTAGTAGGCATGCACGCCAGGTCTTGGGGTCATACGCAAAAAGTTTGCACGTTGGTGTCGTGCTCTCTGGATAAATGAACCGTTGGATGTCCACGAGTTCATGCAGCTTCACGACATTGTCTGCAGCCTGGAGAACCTTCTTCACTTAGCCCTGTGATCTGGGTAGCTCGCTCGACCTTTAAGAGCAGCTGATGAGAGAATGGCTATGATTGTTGATGGTGGTTTTGAAAAAGCCAACGAATCGATCGTTGGACCGACCTACAGTGCCTACAGTGCGAAGATCGAGATCCACCCCTTGCCATTTTGTTTACTTGCTGCCTTGGCGAGGAGTGATGCTGACGGAATCAAAGATATGAAATCTCAGGGAGAACATGCGTTTTGGTAGCAGCAGGAGACAGGGGGGAGGGGAGCGAATGGAATGAGGGTGCTTGCTTTTTTGGCGGAATCGCTTGTGCATAGCCTGCATATCTGCTCTACAATGCATACAATGCATGCCAGCGCAGCGAACGGACTAGATTGCAACATTCGATTGAAGAGCGTGTCCTGTGTTGTTGCACAGTTGACAAATAGACAATTATTGGAGCCAAAGGGGGGGAACATCACGCAGTGACCGTATCTGTCTAGTACTATCGAGTACCAGGAGGCAGGAGGCAGGAGAAACCAGGTGTCCGCGACATCTGTCCCAAAGGATCTCCACGCTATTCATAGGTCTTTCTTTGCACCCGGTGTATACTATACACTTGTAGAGTGACAATAATGGGGTGCGGGTAATACTCCTCTCCATCCCATCGGCGATGAATGGCCTTCCTTGCAAGCCGCAGCTCACCCCCCTCGTTCTGGAAGCACGGAGGACCGGACCACAGCGACAAATGTATAAACCTTGAGGTGGAGCTCGATTTGATTCGTTTGATTCGTTTTCCGGGTTAACTCTCTTTCGTCTTTTTCTTCTTCAGCTCCTTCTTCTCACACCTTTATTTCCTCCACCTTCTCTTCTCTCCGTCTCATTCCTCATTCTCATCACTTCTCCTCATTCACCTTCTCCACCCACACTCCTGCAATAGACCTATTCATTAATTTTAGCAGGCACGATTCCACAAACTCTGCACGACCGCATCATCCTGCACCCTCCTCCACCTCTTGCCCTCGTTCCCTTGCTACTTACCCCAATCTGATCCCCCCCCCCTAATATAGTAGAACCCCGTGGCATTGTTCGCAATACTTGGCATAAACAACTGCACGACCGGGTTACCAGCATGTCCTCTTCAAAGCAATACCATCAATGTACAGTACATTCAACACGTCTACATTATACACGCCCACCAGTATCATCAACACACCACCAACAACAACAATCTAGGTCTTCAAGGCGGACAGCAATGACATTCCTGCATCTCACCCTCCTCGCTACGATGGCCTTGATCAGTTGCTTTGCCCCGACTGCAGAAGCAACGTTGTCTATTCGTGTTGATCCCACCAACACAGTTGACTACCCGTCCTGGGATCCCTTCCGTGGAGAGGCCAGCAAATACACAATACCAGGCATTCTACTCATGGGTGACGTCCAATCAGACTGCACAATTCGTGTGGATCCAGCAGCAGGCCCTGCAGGTCAAGCTATATTGCAAGCTGTTGATTCTCAACATTTGGTTGAAGACTCAATCCTTGTCTTGCGGTACAACTGGCTCGATTATTGCGCGACCTATGACGATGTAAGTCTGCAACCCTATCCTTTAATGAGCTTCATCATCCACATCAATTATACATTTGAGGGTGTTCATTACCGCGGGATGTTGTACAGTTTGTTACTCAGACGTGTCCTACATGGCACAACCATCGTTCCGTTTTGCCGATGGTGACACGGCAAGCGAATGGGGGGG
>Ga0247824_10000801_pt1 | contig 16512 bp, 11 predicted proteins | sample 13C_PalmiticAcid_FD_194412 | JGI IMG/M metagenome (GOLD analysis project Ga0247824, IMG submission 194412) | Soil microbial communities from agricultural site in Penn Yan, New York, United States - 13C_PalmiticAcid_Day48 | ecosystem: Environmental > Terrestrial > Soil > Agricultural land... | reverse complement strand
CGACCAGCGCGTTGACCTCCACCATCACTTCCCCGAGTGGATCGCCGCCGCGGGCGCCGCGCGCGCGAATGGAGAAGTCCCCTTCGCCGAGGGCGGCGAGCAGGTTCGAGAGGGTCTGCAGCGGCATCACCACGCGTTCGCGCAAGGCGAACGCGAAGCCGAGACAGAAGGTCACGATGAGAACGGTGAGCGTCCACTGGACCTTGGGCGTCGAGTCTCCGGCCCACAGGAAGATGAGCGAAATGACCACGCCAGGCAGGGCCGAGCCAAGCGCCATCAACAGGATGCGCGTGTCGTGGCTCAGACGAGGCGATCTGGGGCGGGAGGACATACTTGCAATGCTGACGGCTGGATGCTCAATGCTGAGGTAAGGATACAAGTCCTTGCCCCGTTACTTCAGCATTCAGCCTTCAAAATTCAGCATTGCACACGTCAGTTCCTATAGTCCGTAGCGTTGGAGACGACGATACAGCGCGCTGCGGCTCAGGCCCAGGGCCTTGGCCGCCTGGCTGACGTTTCCGTCATAACGGGTCATCGCCTTCTTGATCAGGAAGCACTCGACGTCTTCGAGGCTCATGTCCTCGAGGCGACCGGCGGCGGCCTGGCCGGTCGGGCGCAAACCGAGATCGCCCGACTTCACCAGCGGCCCCGGTGCCATCAGGACCGCGCGTTCGATCGCGTGATCGAGCTCGCGCACGTTTCCCGGCCATGAGTGTTCGAGGAGCATCTGCATCGCGCCGCTCTCGAAGCCAGTCAGGCGCTTGCGATACCGCTGCGCATGCTGCCGCAGGAAGTGCTGCGCGAGCAAGGGCGTGTCTTCCCGACGATCGCGCAGCGACGGAATCCGGATCTCGATGGTGTTGAGGCGGAAGAGCAGGTCCTGCCGGAAGCGGCCGCCATTCACCTCTTCGTTGAGGTCCGCGTTGGTCGCGGAGATGATCCGCACATTCACGCGGCGCGTTCGCGACGATCCCAGCCTTTCGAATTCTCCGGTTTCGATGACGCGCAGCAGCTTCGCCTGCTGGCTCATCGGAACATTGGCGATCTCGTCGAGGAACAACGTTGCCTGATCGGCCAGCTCGAAGCGTCCGACGCGATCGGACTTCGCGTCCGTGAACGCGCCCCGCACGTGCCCAAACAGCTCGCTCTCGAACACTCCTTCGGATACCCCGCCGGAGTTGACGATCACCATAGGTCGCGATGCCCGGCTCGAGACAGCGTGCAGCGCCCGTGCGACGACGCCCTTACCCGTGCCGTTCTCACCGAGGATCAGTACGTTCGCATCGGATGGGCCGACGCGTGAAACCACCTGCAGGACGTTCTGCATCGCAGCCGATTCCGCGATGATGTTCGGCATCCCCTCGCCGCGGAGGATCGAGTTCTCTGCCTCGAGACGCTGGCCCTTGCGGATCGCCTGGCTCAACTCGATCTGCGTGCGGACGATGGCGAGCAGCCGCGCGTTGTCCCACGGCTTCTGGATGAAGTCTCGCGCGCCGCGCCGCATCGCTTCGACGGCGACCTCGACGCTGCCCCACGCCGTCATCACGACCACCGGCAGCGTCGGATCCGTCCCCTGAATCCGGGACAGCAGGTTGAGCCCTTCCTCGCCCGAGGTCGTGTCTCGTGTGTAGTTCAGATCGATGAGCGCGACGTCGAACTCGCGTGCTTCGACAGCAGCCAGCACGCCAGCGGGCGACGAAGCGGTTTCGAGCTGGAAGCCCTCCCCCTTGAGCAGCAGTCGCAGCGCTTCGAGCACGTCCGACTGATCGTCGGCGATGAGCACGCGCGGATCCGCGGAGCGCGCGGCTACCCGGTCGTCTCTGTCTTTGAGGTGATCGGTGATCAGCATATGTGTGAACGTGCGCAGCGCTGACTCGAAGGTCGCGCCTACTCAGCCCTCAATGCAATGAGCGGATCGATCCGCGTGGCCCGCCTCGCCGGAATATAGCTGGCGATCAGGGCGACGAGCGCCAGGAGCACGGACGTTCCAGCGAACGTCCACGGATCGCGTGCGCTGACGTTCGGAAGCAGATCGCGCGGAATCGCGGCGGACAAGCCGAGTGCCAGCAGCACGCCGGTGACCAGACCGATCGCGACGAGCAGCAGCCCGTGACCCAGGACGAGCCTGAGCACGCTCGATGATTGAGCGCCGAGCGCCATGCGCACGCCGATCTCGCGCGTCCGCTGCCCGACGGAGTAACTCGCCACGCCGTAGAGCCCGATCGAGGCGAGCAGCAGCGCGAGCCCGCCGAACGTGGCGAGGACGATGACGCTGATGCGAAGCGGAGCGAGCGCCTGCGACACCTGCTCTTCGAGCGTCCGCACCTGGAAGACCGAGATCGTCGGATCGATTTCCTGCATCTGCTGGCGGACTGCCGTCGCCAGTGAGCCAGCGTCGCCGGCCACCCTGACGTGCAGCGTCGCTTGTGGCGTGTAGTTCTGCCGCAGCGGCTGATAAATGAACGGGATCGGGTCTTCGGCGATACCGTTGTATTTCGCATTGCGCGCAATGCCGATGACCGAAGTGAATTGCTGGTCGCCGAAGAACTTGAATCGCTTGCCCAGCGCATCCTGTCCGGGCCAGAAGCGCTGCGCCATGGTTTCGTTGATCACCACCACCTGCGGTGCCCCTGTCGTGTCGGACTCGGTGAAATCGCGTCCGCGAAGCAGCGGGATCTCGATCGTGTCGAGGTAACCCGGGCTGGCCGAGTTCACCTGCACCAGAACTCTGTCCTGGGTTGTGGTCTCGGCTCCCTCGAGAAAGACGCTCCGCAGCAGTCCCCCGGCGAGCGGTGCGTTCTGCGCGATGGATGCGTGCTGCACTCCCGGAAGCGACGCGACACGCTCCACCACCTGACGGTAGAAGAGCTGACCGCGTTCCGGCGTGTAGCCCTCGCGGCCGAGATTCACGTCCATCACCAACACACCGCGTTTTTCGAAGCCGGGATCTGCCGATTGCGAGTCCCGAAGGCTGCGCAGGAACAAACCGGCGGCGATCAACGACACGAGCGACAGGGCGACCTGTCCGACGACGAGCGCCTGGCGCAGGCTGATGAAGCGCAGCCACCCGCGTCCGGTGCCGGTCGGAATCGTTTCGTTCTTCAGCACCGGCACGACGTCGGGCTTCGAGGCCTGGACCGCCGGTGCAATCCCGAAGAGAACGCCTGTCGCCAGCGCGAGAAGGGCAGTGAACGCGAGAACGCGGCTGTCGATCGTGACGCTGTCGTCCAGCGGAACCGGCAGTTGAAGGTCGGCGGCGACGAGACCGTCCATGAGCCAGTAGGCCAGCAGCAGACCAAGAGCGCCGCCAAGCACTGCCAGGATGACGCTCTCCGTGAGCAATTGCCGCATCAGGCGCAGCCGCGCCGCACCCAACGCGAGACGGATGGCGATCTCTCTCCGCCGCTTGCTGGCGCGGGCGAGCAGCAGGTTCGCGATGTTCGCGCAGGCGATCAGCAGAACGAGCGCGACGACCGTCATCAGGATCATCGAAATCTGAACGACCGGCGCGCCGCCCTGCCCGCCAGGGTTCAGCCGGGTATCGAGCAGCGGTACCGACCCGGCGCTCCGTCCCTTGTTGTCGGCGGGATAGGCCTGTTCGAGCTGAGAGAACACCGAGGTGAGGTTGGCCCGCGCCTGCTGGATATCAATGCCCGGCTTCAGCCGTCCGAACGCGAAGAGGAACAGGCCGCGTCGTTGTTCGTACCAGTCGAAGTTCGGCTGGACGATGTCGTGCATCGACATTGGTACCCACACGGCGGGGCCCCCGCCGAGCAGAGTCCCGGTAAATCCCCTGGGCGCGATCCCGACAACGGTAAACGGCGTTCGATTCAGCGTGAGCGTGCGGCCGACGATGGAAGGATCGCTGCCCAGGCTGCGCTCCCAGAATCCCCGGCTGACGACCGCGACGGGTGTCGGGCGCGCGTCCTCTTCGGCGAGAAAGCCGCGGCCGATCGACGGCTGCACGCCGAGCAGTGAAAAGTAATTGCCCGACGCGACCTGCGCCAGGATCTGCTGTGATTCCTTTCCGCTGCTCCAGTTCACCTGTGCGAAGGTGAACGCGGCCATCTCGGTAAAGACCTGGTTCTGATCGCGCAGGTCCTTGAAGTTGAGATGGGAGAGCGGCAGGTTGCCCGGGTTGCGCTGGTCCGTGGTGAACACCGATGCAAGGCGCGCGGGATCGTCGACGGGAATCGGCCGCAGCAGGACCGCATTGATCAGGCTGAAGATCGCCGTGTTCGCGCCGATCCCCAGCGCGAGCGACAGCGCCGCTATGAGCGTGAACGCCGGGCTCCGCACCAGCATCCGGAGCGCGTACTTGATGTCCTGGATCATGGCAATGCTGAAGGCAGAGTGCTGAATGCCGAGGTCATCAGCATTCAGCACTCAGCATTGCTAGTGTTCGATATGAAAGCCGCTCTCCTCGAGCTCTTTCTCGGCGCGCTTGCTGCCGTCCTCTTCGACGACGCGGCCGTCGAACAGATGGATCGAGCGATCGGCGTGCCGCGCGTAGCGCGGATCGTGGGTGACCATGCAGATCGTCGCGCCTTCGCGGTGCAGCTCACGGAGCAGCTCCATCACCGCCTCGCCGTTCTTCGAGTCGAGGTTTCCGGTCGGCTCGTCGGCCAGCAGGATCGACGGCGAGCCAGCGACCGCGCGGGCGACGGCGACGCGCTGCTGCTGACCGCCCGAGAGCTGACTGGGGAGGTGCTTGGCACGATGCGCCATGCCGACCTTTTCCAGCGCGGCCATCACGCGCTCCTTGCGCTCGGCCGATTTCATGCCGCGGTAGGTGAGCGGCAGCTCGACGTTCTCGTAGACGTTCAGGTCGCCGATCAGATTGAAGCTCTGGAAGATGAAGCCGATCTCACGATTGCGCACGCGCGCGCGCTCGGAAAGCGGAAGATCCGCAACCGACTTGCCGTTGAGGATGTACTTTCCTTCCGTGGGGGAGTCGAGCAACCCCAGGATGGAAAGGAGCGTCGACTTCCCGCAGCCCGAGGGCCCGGCAATGGCGATGTACTCGCCGCTCTTGATCTCGAGGTGAATACCGGCGAGTGCGTGGGTCTCGACTTCGTCGGTGAAGAACACCTTCGTCACGCCATCGAGATGGATCAGCGTCTGCCCTGAACTGGTCATCGTTGCTCCTTGTTGAATCGGCGGCAGCAAGCCTCCGCCGCTCGTTCACTGATTCAGTCGGATCCGGTCGTATGCGTCCTGCGCTGACATATCGGAGAGGATCACCTGATCGCCAGGCTGAAGCCCCTCGAGGATCTCGATTTCGTTGACCGAGGTGCGGCCAAGCTTGACTTGGATCCGGTGCGCTTCGCCGTTGCCATCCAGCTTGAACAGCATCACGGTGCTGTTTTCCTGACCGAAGGCAGGGCGGCCCACCTTGATGACGTCGGGAAGCTTCTCGAGGGTGATCGTACCGTCCACACTCAAGTCGGGACGCGCGCCGGGGGGCAGATCGCCTTCGAGCGAAATGTCAACGCCGACCGTGCCGCCGGTTGCCGTCGGATCGATGCGCATGACGCGACCCGGGATGATGCCATTGCGGGTGTCCACTTCGGCAACCTGCCCGATGCGGATGTCTTTGGTCTGCGTTTCCGCGATGCGGACCTCCGCCTTCAACTTCGTGGGATCCGCCACTCGCGCGAGGTTGGTGCCCGGACCGACCTGCTGGCCGACTTCGACCGGCACCTGCGAAAGCACGCCGTTCATACCGGCCTTTACCTTCAGATCGTCGAGCTGACGCACGCGCAGCTCATATTGGGCGCGACGCTGGTCCACCTCCGCCTGCTGTGGCGCGAGCTGGGACTTGATCCCGTTCTTGGTCATCTCGAACTGCTGCTGCGCAATCTCCAGCCGGTTCTTGAGATCCTTCGTTCCAGCGCGGATCTGCTTGACCGTGAGCTCCGAGACGAGACCCTCCTTCAACAGGGCCTCCTGTGCCTCGAGGTTCAGCGCCGAGTTGTTGTACTGGGTTTCGATCGCCGCGAGCTGCGACTGCTGATCGAGCATCGCGCGTTCGAGCTCGGTCTTGCGGTTGGTGTAGTTCGCGATCGCAGAGGCATGGGCGAGCTGCGCGTCCATGACCGATTGTTCGAGCTCGGGATTGGTCAGGACCAGAACGACGGTGGTTGGCGTTACCGTGGCGCCCGGCCGCAGTACGATCCGCTCGACGCGCCCTTGCGTGGTCGTGTTGATCCAGCGGATATCTTCGGGCACGAGCGTGCCGGACCCGCGGACAAGCCGGAGCATCGGTCCACGTTTGACGGTGTCGACCCACACGGCGGCACGGTCGACGGAGGGGGCCGCCGGTTTCAGACGCGAAACCCCGACCGTGATCAGGATGATGACGATCAGCCCAGCAGTCGCCATCGCGGCGCGCTTGATCTTTTTCTTTTTAGCGACGGAGGGGGAACGTGCAATGTCGACCATTTAACGCCTCTGGCTTGAACCCGGATAACGAGATAGACACCCGGTCACACCAGATTAACCAAACACGGTGCCACGGTTCACGTGGACGCTATTTACTTTCGCTGCAAGCAGTTGCGGTCATTGCGACTCTGAGGCCAATTGCCACGATGACCGCCTGTGACACGTTATCGTCCCGGAATCGGACAGCTGCTCGACATCGATCCCGCGCTCGATCCCGGGGTCGAACGTGCAATTGGACGAAACAGCGGGGCTTCTGGTTTAGAGCATTTTCATCGCGAGCCGATCTACCATCGACCTCGGCACGCGGAATGCGAGCGCTCGAGCCATATGGGTGAGTTCAGCGACCGACTCATCGGCGAACTGATCGACGCGGTCAAGGCCGCTCTGCGAAAGGAGCAGAGCGAACGGCTGCGCGATGTCTACTTGATCGGCGATATCGAGAAAGACACCGCTCGCGCGGCGATCGAGCGCATTCGTGAGCTCGCGAGCGAGAGCCGGGCACCCATCACGCTTTATCTCAATACCGCCGGAGGGAACGTCACCGACGGTCTCGCGCTGCACGACGCGATACTCCAGGTCGTGTCGGAAGGACGCCAGGTCACGATCGTTGTCCAGGGCATGGCCTACTCGATGGGATCGGTCGTGTTGCAGGCGGCCAGTCCCGGACGTCGGGTTTGCTTTCCGCACTCGTGGATCATGATCCACGAACCCGCCAAGTGGGCCGGGTGGCAATCCACGACGGCGGCCGCGCAGCACCTCGAACGGCTCAAGCAGATGCAGAGTCAGATCTACCGAATCCTGTCGGCGCGATCCGGAAAGCCGCTCCGCCAGATCATTCGCGATACCAAGCGCAACGACTTTTATCTCGACTCCATGCGGGCACTCGAATACGGTCTGGTCGACCAGATACTCGGTGTCACGCACGCCTCGACACCGGTACCCTCTGAGTCCGCCGAGCGTGCCGCGCGGATGACGGTCACGGACCTGCCTGACTCGGATGCCGCCGCCGCAGTGGAGTCGGCGCCGGGCCGTCCTGACGAACGAACAGCCGAGCCGCCCGCCGAATAAGACTGGTGATTACGCCGACCTACCTTGCGTCGGTTCGTGGCACGGCCGTTGCGACTTCCCAGGATGGCCATGCGAGTCGACGATACGGTCTACCCGTTTCCGGGCTTCTCCCTACCAGCGCGCCGGATGGTTGCCGCTCTGGTGATGGTGGCCGTCTTCCTGCTCGACCGCTTTGTCGGCGCGACACTCGACAACGGCGGTCAGTTCATTCTGCTGGGGACGGCGATCATGGCGGTCGCGTGGTTCGCAGGGTCGGTCGCGGCGTTGGGTGCGACTCTCATCGCTGCCGTACTGGGCTCGTTCCGCGTGCAGTACTCGGAGGGAACGAGCCAGGTCCACCTTGCGCTCTTTCTCATTCACGCCCTCCTGATCACCGCTGTCGTCGCCGAACTCCGCCGAATGCAGCGCGCGGCAGATACGCGAGCACGCGAGGCGCAGGTCGCGATGACGCACGCTGAATCGGCGAATCGCATGAAAGACGAGTTTCTCGCCACCATCTCACACGAGCTCAGAACACCTCTGAATTCAGTACTCGGCTGGGTCCATCTGTTGCGAACGGCCAAGCTGGAAGAGGAGACGGCAGCTCGAGGGCTCGAATCCATCGAACGGAACGTGCGACTCCAGGCGCAGCTCACATCGGACCTGCTCGATGTTTCGAAAGCGCTGACGGGCAAGCTCCAGCTTGATCCGCGGCCGACGCACCTCAACGAGTCAGCACGTCAGGCCGTGCGATCGACGATGCTGGCGGCCAGCGCGAAGGAGGTCCGGATCGAAGCGGCGCTGCCGCGCGAGCGGGTGATCGTTCAGGGGGATCCCGCTCGCCTGCGGCAGATCGCCTGGCAGCTCCTCGCCAACGCGGTGAAATTCTCGCAGCGCGGCGGCAAGGTCGAAATCGCGGTCGACGCGTTGGGGAGAGACGCGCGCCTCATCGTCCGTGACAACGGACCCGGCATCGATCCGCAGTTCCTGCCGCGTGTGTTCGACCGGTTCACACAGGCAGACGCGTCGCCGACGCGCAAGGCTGGAGGGCTTGGCGTCGGGCTCGCGCTGGTGAGGGAGCTGGTGGAGCTTCATGGTGGAGAAATCGAAGCGCGTAACCGCGAAGACGGCAGCGGCGCGATCTTCATGGCTCGCTTTCCTCTGCACGCCATCGAGCCGCCGGTGGCGATCGCGGTGGCCGCGACCGGAGCGGCGGGGAATGGCAACCGGCTCGTACTCGAGGGGCTGCGGGTACTCGTCCTCGATCATGACGCCGAGGGACGTGATCTGCTGCGCACCGTTCTGCACAAGGGTGGCGCCGTGGTCCAGACCGTGGGGACCGTCGCCGACGCCCTTCAGTCCCTCGAGACGTGGCGGCCCGACGTGCTCGTGAGCGACAGTGTTTCACCCGAGCACAGCTTCTACGTGCTGGTCGGCAAGGTGCAGTCGCTCGAAGCCGAACGCGGTGGCCGCATCCCTGCCGTGGCACTCACATCAGTGGCGCGGACCGACGAGCGACTGCGCGACCTGCTCGCGGACGTCCAGCGCGACGTGCCCAGACCTGTCGAACCGGCCGTTCTGACTTCGGAGATCGTCCGCCTTGCAGGGCGAGAGCGACGGCGCGCCGAACGATGAACGACGAGCGCGTGTCAGCGGTCAGCCGTCGTTTCCCCGCCGGAGCCGAAGTGATTGCCGGAACGGGTGTCCACGTTCGTGTGTGGGCCCCGAATCGCACGCAGATCGAAGTCGTCCGCGCCGATGAAGGCGCGCGCTGGCCCCTCGAGCCCGAGGAAGATGGTTACTGGTCTGCGCTGATCCGCGAACTTCGCACGGGAGATCGCTACTGGTTCTGTCTGGACGGTAATCAGCTGCGCCCGGATCCCTGCTCGCGATTTCAGCCGGAAGGCCCGCACGGGGCGTCGCAGATTGTCGATCCGACTCCCTTCACGTGGACTGACGCGGCCTGGCGAGGCGTTCGCCGAGAGGGCCAGATTCTCTACGAGATGCACGTCGGCACGTTCACGCACGCAGGAACGTGGCGAGCTGCGATCGAGCACCTTCCCGCGCTCGCACGCCTGGGCATCAGCATCATCGAGATGATGCCCGTGTGTGAGTTCGCTGGAGCGTTCGGCTGGGGCTACGACGGCGTCGACCTCTATGCGCCGAGTCATCTGTACGGCGAGCCCGACGATCTCCGGGAGTTCGTCGATCGAGCGCACGCGCTCGGGATCGGCATCATTCTCGATGTCGTTTACAACCACGTCGGGCCGGACGGAAACTACCTCGAGGAATTCTCGCCGGACTACTTCACTGATAAGCACGAGAACGACTGGGGTCGCGCGATCAACTTCGAAGGCCCGTGGCCCGCGCGCGAGTTCTTCGTGGCCAATGCCGCGTACTGGATCCACGAGTATCACTTCGACGGCCTGCGACTCGATGCGACGCAGGACATCCATGATCAGTCGAGCGAGCACGTGCTGCGTTCGATCGCGGCGCGCGCGCGCGAAGCCGCCGGCACACGCGGTGTGTATCTCGTCGCAGAGAACGAGCCGCAGCAGGGCAGACTCGTGCGTGATCCCGCCAAGGGCGGCTACGGCCTCGACGCGCTGTGGAACGACGACTTCCACCACACCTCTGTCGTGGCGCTGACCGGCAGGCGGGAAGCCTATTACAGCGACTACAAGGGATCCACGCAGGAGCTGATCTCGTGTGCGAAGTACGGCTTCCTGTACCAAGGGCAGCACTATTCCTGGCAGAACCAGCGCCGGGGCAGGCCGGCGCTCGATCTTCCGCACTGCGCGTTCGTCGCCTTTCTCGAGAATCACGACCAGGTGGCGAACTCCGCATTCGGCCGCCGGCTGCATCAGCTGACGTCTCCAGGGCGCCTGCGCGCGATGACCGCGTTGCTGCTGCTCGGTCCGGCGACGCCGCTGTTGTTTCAGGGGCAGGAGTTCAATTCGTCGGCGCCCTTCCTGTACTTCGCCGATCACAAAAAGGAGCTGCAGGAGTCGATTCGCAGCGGACGCCGTGAATTTCTCGCACAGTTCGACAGCTTGAAAGATCCAGCAGTGAGCGGACGACTGCCTTCACCGACTGACCGTCAGCAGTTCGAGCGATGCAAGCTGGATCAATCCGAACGTGATGCGCACGCGGAGGCACGGCTCCTTCATGAGGATCTGATCGCCCTGCGCCGCGGTGATGCCGTGATCGGCGGCGGGCGCGCGCGAATCGATGGTGCTGTCGTCGTACCGGAAGCGCTCGTGATCCGCTACTTCGGCGGCGATGCAGGTGATCGCCTGCTGCTCGTGAACCTGGGCTGCGATCTCGATGTCACGCCTTGCCCGGAGCCGCTCCTCGCGCCGCCGGCAGACGGCGACTGGGTGTTGACGTGGAGCAGCGAGGCGCCGCGATATGGCGGGCAGGGAACTGCTCCTGTGAACACAGACGGGCAATGGCGCATCCCCGGAGAATGCGCGCTGCTGCTCACGGCACTTGAACCCTCTCGATGACCACCGATCTCACCCGACGACTCGTGCGTCCTCGTGACGTCGAGCCACATGCACCCATGCCACGCCGTGAGTGGCTCGTCACCAACGGCCTGGGGGGCTACGCGTCCGGAACCGTCGCGGGCGTGGTGACGCGCCGCTATCACGGTCTGCTCGTCGCCGCGCTTCCCGCCCCGCTTGGACGAGTCGTGATGCTGAACCATCTTCTCGAACGCGTCAGGATCCGTGGAAGCGATCCGCTGTGGCTCGGCGACGAGGACGAAGTGGCGGGTCCGAATGCGGCCGACCGGACGAGTCATCTCGCCGAGTTCTCGCTCGAGCTGGGCCTGCCCGTCTGGCGTTACGTGTTCGGCGGCGTGGAGCTGGAGAAGCGCGTGACCATGCCGCACGGGCAGAACACGGTTCACATCACCTACCGGCTGCTCTCCGGCGACGGCGCGGTGCGGCTCACGCTCAGACCCTCCGTTCACTTCCGTCCGTATGAAGCGCCTGTCGACGCTTCCTCGAACCTGAAGTACACGCTCACGGCCTCCGAGCAGGGCTACGAGCTGTGCTCGAGCGGTGAGTTCCCAGCGCTCCGCCTCATGGTCCATGGACCCGCCGCTGCTTTGACGCTGGATGTTCGCGGCAAGGCGGACGTCCCCTACCAGATGGAGGCCTTGCGCGGCTACGAGTCCGTAGGCGCCCTCTGGAGTCCGGGATACGTACGTGCGGACATTCAAGCGGACCGGCCGGTGACGCTCGTCGCGTCAACCGAGTCATGGGAAACAATTCACGCGCTCGATCCCCTGGAAGCGTTCGACGCGGAGGCGCTGCGCCGCCGCAGTCTCCTCACCATTGCCGGACCGGCAGCGGGCAGCCAGTTCGGGATCGACCTGGTCCTGGCGGCCGATCAGTTCATCATCACGCCCGCGGGCCGCATCGAGGAATCGGCGCGCGCGAAAGCGGCCGGTGAGGAAATACGCACGATCATCGCGGGCTATCACTGGTTCACCGACTGGGGCCGCGACACGATGATCAGCCTGGAAGGGCTGGGGCTCTGCACCGGACGCTTCCGTGAGGCGGGATACATTCTGCGGACGTTCGCTCACTACGTTCGCGACGGTCTCATTCCAAACATGTTCCCGGACGGTGCCCGTGAAGGCCTCTATCACACGGCCGATGCCACGCTCTGGTTCTTCCATGCCGTCGAGCGATACGTTCGCGCCACCGGCGACGTGGAGACGCTGCGTCGTCTGCTGCCCACGTTCCTCGAGATCGCGCGCCGCCACATCAACGGCACACGATTCGGCATCGGCGTCGATCCTGTCGACGGGCTGCTCCGCCAGGGTGCCGAGGGATATCAGCTGACGTGGATGGACGCGAAGGTCGACGACTGGGTTGTGACGCCGCGCCGCGGCAAGGCGGTCGAGATCAATGCCCTGTGGTACAACGCGCTCCGTATTCTTGCCGCCTGGCTCGGGGAAGTCGGCATGGATGACGACGGACTAGGCATCGCGGGGCACGCGGATCGCGTGCGCGATTCGTTCAACCAGCGTTTCTGGTGCGAGACCGCTGGCCACCTGTTCGATGTCGTCGACGGCGACAGTGGCGATGATGCTGCGTGCCGGCCGAATCAGGTCCTGGCGATCTCGCTCGATCATCCCGTGCTCGCCCGCGCCCGCTGGGAGCCGGTCATGAATGTCGTCCGGCAGAAGCTGCTCACACCCGTCGGTCTCAGGTCGCTCGCTCCCGGGCACCCTGATTACAAGGAAAAGTACTACGGCGATCTTCGGTCGCGCGACGCCGCCTACCACCAGGGAACCGTGTGGGGGTGGCTGATCGGCCCATTCACCGACGCCTGGCTCAAGGTGTATCCCGACGATGTCGGCGGCGCGCGGGAGCTGCTCGACGGCTTCGAGCAGCACCTGACCGAAGCGTGTGTGGGATCGATCAGCGAGATCTTCGATGCCGAGAGTCCGTACGTGCCGCGCGGCTGCGTGGCGCAGGCGTGGAGTGTCGCCGAGGTCCTGCGCTGCCTGACGAAGGTGTCGACACCATCCATGTAATCATTCCGGCTGTGAGCTCCCGTCTCGAGAAGTACGGTTGGAACGACCGCTTCGCCGCTGCGTTCGCGGAGACCGCGGGGGCCGGCCGTATTCCGGCACGAGTCGTTCTTGAGCACACGCATATTTATCGCGTTGCCATTGAAGACGGGGAGACGCTGGCGCGCGTCTCCGGACGGCTGCGCCACCGCGCCGCGATCCGCTCGGAGTTTCCTGCCGTCGGCGACTGGGTCGCCCTCGAGCCCGTGTCCGACGGTGAGGCCCGCATCCACGCGGTTCTCCCGAGAGTCAGCCGTTTCTCGCGCCACGCCGCTGGTGACGCCACCGAAGAACAAGTCGTTGCCGCGAACATCGACGTTGTCTTCCTCGTGGGAGGACTCGATCGGGATTTCAACCCGAGGCGGCTCGAGCGATATCTCGTCGTCGCGTGGGAGAGCGGCGCAACTCCCGTCATCCTGCTGAACAAGGCGGATCTCGTGGATGCGCCGGAGCAATACGCCGATCACGTTCGCGCGATCGCTCCTGGCGTAGATGTTCACGCGCTGTCAGCGCGGGATCCACAAACCCTCGACGTGGTCCGCCAGTATCTCTCTGTCGGATGCACAGCCGCGCTGCTTGGCTCGTCGGGGGTCGGAAAGTCGACGATCGTCAACCGTCTCGTGGGGTTCGATCTGTTGCGAACGCAGGACGTTCGCGTGACCGACAACCGTGGGCGTCACACGAGCACGGCACGGCAGCTTGTGCTGCTCGAGAGTGGCGGGATCCTCATCGATACGCCTGGAATGCGCGAACTGCAGTTGTGGGAATCAGGCGATGCGCTCGGAGACACGTTCGCCGACATCGTCTCGGCTGCCGAATCATGCAGATTCCGGGACTGCCGTCACCTGCAGGAACCGGGATGCGCGGTGCGCGCGGCGGTCGCGTCTGGAGCAGTGCCTGCCGCTCGCCTCGACAGCTTCCACAAGCTTGCCGCCGAGCGCGAACACCAGGAGCGCCAGCTCGATGCACGCGCGTTGATCGAAGATAAACGCAACGCCAGAGTGATGGGAAAGGCCCTGCGGAAACGACTCAAAGAGAAGGGTCATACGTAGCGCGTCCGCCGCATTCACGCCAGCTACCGGCTGGCACCCGCCATTCACCGGAAGGCGCGAACGCCGCTGGTCTCGATGCGTAGAGTAGGCGCATGACAGTTCTCACAGTCAGCGGCGCCAGGAAGTCGTTCGGCGCAGTCACCGCGCTGGACGGGGCCAGCTTCGAGCTTCGCCAGGGGGAACTGCTCGGATTGCTTGGACCGAATGGCGCGGGCAAAACCACAGTGATCCGCGCCATCGCCGGCCGCTTGAGACTCGACGGCGGCGAGGTCCGCATCTTCGACGAGCCGCTGAGAAAAGGCCACACTCACCCCGCCCTCGGCATCGTCCCGCAGGAGATCGCCGTGTATCCGCTGATGTCCGCGCGCGAGAATCTCGAGATCTTCGGCGCGCTTCAAGGATTGTCGGGGCTCGAGCGGAAGAAGCAGATCGCATGGGCGCTGGAGCACACCGGGTTGAGCGACCGTGCAGCGGAGCCGGTGAGCAAGTTTTCGGGCGGGATGCGCCGCCGGCTGAACATCGCGTGCGGCATCGTGCATCGACCGCGGGTCGTGCTGCTCGACGAGCCCACGGTTGGCGTCGACCCGCAAAGCCGGGATCGCATCTACGACATGCTCGCGTCGCTGATGGCCGATGGCGTGTCGCTGCTGCTCACCACCCATCACCTCGAAGAAGCAGAGGCGCGCTGTTCGCGAATCCTGATCATCGACCACGGCCGGGTGATCGCCGGCGGCGCCCTGCCGGAACTCGTCGATCAGACGGTCGGCAAGGACCGTCAGGTGACGCTGCGGCTGGCCAGCGGCGAGGTCGTCAATGCGCGCATGCGCGACGTTGCCGCGGACCTGCCTGCGCTGCTCGCCAGGGTGCGCGACGCCGGCGACGTCGTTGACGATGTCGAGGTGAGAGGCCCGAGCCTGCAGGCCGTGTTCATCCACTTGACGGGAAGGGAGCTCAGGGAATGATCGGCACGCTGCTGAAAGCGGGATGGCTGAATCTCAGGCGCGACCGCGTGGCGCAAGCCCTGACCTTCTTGCTCCCGATCGTGTTCTTCTCAATCTTCGCCTCGGTATTTGGCGGGCAGGGCGACGGTACGTCGCGAATCCGAGTCGGCGTGGTCGACGAAGACCACTCGGAACTGAGCGCGCGCATCATCGCCGGCCTCGAAAAGGAGACCGCGTTACGGGTGCGGCACGCGACTGATGATGGCGTCGCGCTCGACCGTCAGAGTGGTGAGCAGCTCGTGAAGAACGGCGATGTGCCGGTCACCGTCGTGATTCCCGCTGGGACCGGAGAGAGTTTCGGCGCCGCGGGATTCGGATCCGCGGCAAAGATCCAGCTGCTGGCGGATGTATCCGACCGCATCGCGCCGCAGATGGTCCTCGGACTGCTGCAGAAGGTGACGATGACCGCGGCGCCCGATCTGATGATGCGCGGCGGCATGAAGCAGTTCGAGCAGCATGCCGGCGCGCTCACACCGCAGCAGCGTCAGGCCATAGACGAGTGGCTCCCGCGACTCAAGACGGAGGCGCAGGCACCGGCAGCGGCCGGCAACGATACGAGCGGAATGATGCTCACCACCGAGGTGGTCGACGTCATGGCGAGCGGCACGCGACGCGGATCGCTCATCTCGTTCTATGCCGCCGGCATCGGCGTGATGTTCCTGCTGTTCTCCTGCGTAGCCGGCGCCGGTGGCGCGTTGCTCGACGAACAGGAGGCGGGCACCCTGGAGCGCCTGCTCTCGACGCGTCTCGGCATGTTCCAGCTGCTGCTCGGCAAGTGGTTGTTCCTCGCGCTCGTCGGTGCCGCGCAGCTCACCGTCATGTTTCTCTGGGGACGGCTGATGTTCGGCCTGCCCTTGTTCTCCCACCTCCCGGGATTCGTTGTGATGACCGCGGTCACGGCTGGAGCAGCGGCGGCGCTGGGGCTGGTGCTTGCCACGATCGCGAAGAGCCGTGCGCAGCTGTCCGGGTTCTCGACGATTCTGATCCTCACGATGTCGGCGCTCGGCGGCAGCATGTTCCCGCGGTTCCTCATGAGCGAGACGATGCAGAAGTTCGGGCTGCTGACGTTCAACGGGTGGGCGCTGGACGGGTATCTGAAGGTGTTCTGGCGCGAGGCGGCGTTGTGGCAGCTGTGGCCGCAGGTGCTCGTGCTGGTTGCGCTCACCGTCGCGTTCTTCACGGGCGCGCGACTGTTGGCCCGCCGATGGGAAAGCGTTTGAGCTGACGCGGCAATGCGGACGTCTGAATACCGACTGCGAAGTAAGGGCACAAGGGGAGTAAACAAGTAATGCGAAGTAATCAGGTCAGTGCGCAATGCTGATAGCCTTTCAGGATGCGGGTTGCACTGATTCAGCAGCGAGCGGAGGTCGACAAGCGC
>Ga0247824_10000799_pt1 | contig 16519 bp, 14 predicted proteins | sample 13C_PalmiticAcid_FD_194412 | JGI IMG/M metagenome (GOLD analysis project Ga0247824, IMG submission 194412) | Soil microbial communities from agricultural site in Penn Yan, New York, United States - 13C_PalmiticAcid_Day48 | ecosystem: Environmental > Terrestrial > Soil > Agricultural land... | reverse complement strand
GCCGTAGCGAGTACCTCGGAGTCGACTATCGAGATCGCTTCCAACCGGCGGACCGCAACCGCCAACCTGGGTCAGGATTCTTCCAAGAGGCTGTCATAACGCCATTCTCAATGGACCAGGTTCAAGACTACATCACGCAGTACGTCTCCGTGTATCGGCCGTTGTGGGAAGTGGACGAATACGAGAAGTCTCTCAATCTCATTCCAAGTCTGAAGGAACTGGTCAAGAACCCGTTTTTGATGTCGTTATCGTTGGAAGTTTTGCCGCGCATGGTCGATCCAGGACAGGATCTGTCGGCTACGCAGATCACACGAATGGCATTGTATGACCAATTCATCGAGCATTGGTTGGAGCGAGGCAAGAGGCGACTTGGAGAGAAGAACTTGAGTCCTCAGGCAAGATCAGCATTCGAGAGTTTGATCGATGAGGGATTCACACGAAATGGAATCGACTACTTGAAGAAACTGTCTGCAGCCATCTACAAGGAGCAAGGTGGTCAACCGATTGTGAGCTACTCGCGATACAAGGATGAGAACTCATGGAAACAGTCGTTCTTCAGTCGAGAAGAGGAAAAGCAGATTTTGCGTGAAGTGTGCCCTCTGATACGGAATGGTAACCAACATCGGTTCATTCACCGTTCAATGCTTGAATACGGTGTGTCACTCGCTATATTTGATCCTCAGGACTGGCAAGAGCGGGTGGTGGCAGAGTCTCCAGCAACTTACAAAAGCAATGCTAGATCAGTCATGAGCTCCGACAGAGATAATGGCGAGGATGAAATGTCTGCTATGATCGAACAGGAACCAGACTTCAATTCACCTTTAGTCTGGAGGAGCTTCATCAACGAGTCGTCAGTCTTGCAGTTCCTGGAAGAGCGTGTTCATCAGGATAAATTGTTCGAGAAACAACTATTTGATTACATCGAGCGTTCAAAGACAGACGACAAATGGTGTGTAGCATCAGCCAATGCGATCACAATACTGATACGAGCAGGTGTACAGTTCAACAGCACCGATTTGCGAGGTATTCAAATACCATATGCCGACCTCAGTTATGGAATGTTCGAATCAGCACAATTGCAAGGAGCAGATATGCGGCAAGTTGATCTCCGTGGCGCCTGGTTGCGGAAAGCCGACTTGAGTGACGCGCAGATGGCGGGCGTACAGTTCGGTGAACTACCGTACCTAGCGCAAGAGTGTAAGGTATTTTCTTGTGTGTACTCGCCAGATGGAAAGTCGATTGCTGTAGGACTCGAAGATGGCAAGATCATTGTGTATTCAACATCTAGCTGGGAGACCCTCTGGACATTGGAAGGCCATAGCGACGGCGTGAATAGTATCGCTTATTCTTCGGACAGTCATCAAATCGTCACCGGCAGCGATGACAAAACAGCACGACTATGGAACATCCAAACAGGCACCTGCATTTACGATTTGAATGGTCATGACAGCAGGGTTGCGAGTGTCGCATATTCACCTCAGGAAGATCAAGTTGCTTCCGCCAGCGATGACACGACAGTCAAAGTGTGGAGTGTACAAACCGGAAAATGCCGACATTCATTGAGTGGTCATACCGACCGCGTCTTGGGAGTCATATACTCGCCAAAAGGAAACCAAATCGCTTCGAACAGTGATGATTGCACAGTACGATTGTGGGATATTGAGGCAGGGAAGTGTCTTCATGTCTTGCGCGGACATAGCAGAGGTGTGATGAGCGTAGCCTATTCAGCTCAAGGAGATCAAGTTGCGTCTGCCAGTTATGACAGGACCGTGGGCTTGTGGGATGTGGTCACTGGGGATTGCCGCCATATCCTAACGGGTCACGAGGGCCGGGTCTTCTCCGTCATGTTTTCACCGAACGGCAATCAGCTTGCTACTGCTAGTGCTGATGCATCCGTTGGTCTATGGGACGTTGAAAGAGGTGTGCGTCTTCATACCTTACGTGGTCACAACGAATGGGTTCGAAGCGTCGTGTATTCACCACAAGGAGATCTCATCGCTTCCGCCAGCCATGACAAGACCGTACGACTATGGGATACGGAGACGGGAGTTTGCCGACAGACCTTAACCGGTCATTCTCACAAGGTCTTCAGCGTGGTGTTCTCCCCAAAGGAATATCAGGTTGCTTCCATCGGTTACGACATGACAGTTCGACTGTGGAATGTGGGAGCCAGGATGTCTCAACACATCTCGCGTGGCCACAATGATACCGTTCGTCAAGTCAAGAGTTCACCAAAGGGTGACTTTATTGCAACCTGTAGTGACGATTATACGGTGCGGATCTGGGATGTGGAAACAGGAGTTTGCCGTCAAATCCTACGAGGTTACAACTGTGTCTATTGCGTCGCGTATTCGCCTCAAGGAGATCAAATCGCCACTGGTAGCAGTGACTGTACAGTGCAGCTTTGGAACACTAGAACAGGAACATGCACTCATATTCTGACTGCTCACGACTACCACATCAACGCTATCGCATATTCACCTCATGGATATCAACTTGCATCTGCTAGTTACGACAGGACAGTGAGGCTATGGGATGGGAGATCAGGGGAGTGCTCCCATGTTTTGACCGGCCATACCAAGTCAGTTACGGGAGTCATGTATTCACCAAGCGGCAACCAAGTCGTCACTTACAGCGTTGACTCTACTTTACGGGTATGGGACGTTGATACGGGAATTTGCAATCACATTCTAACAGGTCATACCGATGAGATTCTCAGTGCCGCCTATTCACTTCAAGGCAATCACATTGTGTCCAGTAGCAAGGACACAGCAGTGCGTGTCTGGGATGTTAGTACTGGAGTGGGCCGCGAACTCTTCGAATACAACAAACCGGTGCAAACCCTCGCCTATTCACCAACAGGCGATCAGATTGCATGTGGCGACACGCGTGGATCAGTGCAGGTGTGGGCCATAGAAGCAAGAACTTGCCTTTGGACCTTGACTGGCCATACTGGGGAGGTAAACAAGATCCTGTATTCATCTCAAGGAGACGTGGTTATTTCTGCAAGTGATGACGAGTCTGTACGGCTCTGGGATGTTACATCAGGTCAATGCCGTGCTGTGATTCAGGGCTACAAGGGCATCATCATGGATATCGCCTGGATCGAATCTTCTGGCATCAACTATCTAGTCGCCGGATGTTTAGATGGATTCGTAGGAATGTGGCAAGTGAGAACTGATGAGCAGCAATCCCAGGTATCTTTGTGCTGGATGTCAACAAACGGAAAACTTGACGTAGAGGAAGCAACAGTACAGGGCATACAAGGATTGAGTCACCTTGACATGCAGCTTCTAAAGCAGCGAGGAGCTGTAGGCGAGCCGGCCCATCGATTACGCGAGACAAGCAAGAAGATGACTACAATGACATCTGTGGTGTCCACGTTGAAGGCTTTGGATGGAGTTGTAAAGGATTCAGATATGACAGTCCATATGATGGTGGAACAGTTGCAACAGCGGGTTGAACAAGTGCAGGACCCACTGTTCCGCAACATCTTGTCCGGCTTTGTGAGGGATATTATCTCGGTATGGAATAGTTGATCAAGAAAAGTGGAGTGTCCTTGATGATGTCAAATCCAAAAAAGCTCCCATTTCACCTTCAATTGTGTTTGTTGTAACTGTCTTTATGGAAACTCTGCTGTTGTGTAAAGTTGTTCCTCACTTTCAGCCCGATCGTCTTCAGAGCATGCGGTGAGTTGGGTCGCACTCATCATGAAGCTATGTTACCCGGCGTGAGGAAGGTGCAAAAAAGCCGAGCGTGGATTGGGAGGGTGATGGTGTTTTCATGGGAATTGGCTGAATTCTCCTTGCTCCTCTATTGTCCTTCCACCAGTGACATACGAGACATGATATCTCATTCGCACAACCGCCACATTGGCCGGCACTTGGATCGTCATTTCCTGTGTCACAGTCTTCTGGCTGAAGGGTGGTACCACTTGTGCCGACTGTGGGTCCAATTGGAGTTGTAATGTCCTGGGGACAGCAACGCGGAACGTTAACGATGTCAACGGACTGTTTTGGTGGTTCGAAAAGTAGGCCTTGATCATGTAGGTCCGGTCAGGGTTCAATTGCTTCTCTATGTCGAGATCCACTTGAAGGCCATTCTTATTCATCAAGGTCACTTTTTTTTTTTTTTTTTTTTTATCCAAAGAGTCAAACTTTTAGTATACTCTATGCGATGAGAGTTTTAACAACACGATGATAAAAAGACCAGCAAGCCTCCTAACCACTGATGGGACCAACATCTTGAACGGGAGCTCCAGTGTTTGACACAAATTCGAAATCGTCCAGAGGCGAAGCTGTTGATTGCACCGCCGGCTTTTGTTGTAACACGGGCATTGCTGAAATGTGCGAGGTGGACCCAACAGACACCGGGTTGACACTGGAGATGGGCGACGCAAAGATATTATAATTAGGTGCACCACCTGAATACGATGACATGTGAGAAAGTGGGATACGCATCCTCGCGCTTTCATATAAAGACCTCGAGAATCTGCTGAAGATACGTACCATTCGTAGGTGAAGAGGGGTTTGGGAGGTCGAAGAGATTGTTGGCTGATTGATCAAGACTGATACTTCCAGTGGCACCCCAGGAAAGAGGAGATGGAGCATCATTAAAGTTGAGATTCGCTAGGTCATCCATCAGATTGCCTATGGCGATCAAAGGGCCATGGTATCTTTGTTAATCCTGATAGCCATTCGGTCTCTCTCTTGCGTGCGTGCGCATCGTGGATAATCAAACGCCCTTTTGTCCAACTTACCAGTTGTCTTTGCCGTTGTTGAAGATGGAGATCCGTTAGAAGAACCATCAAAGTCCAGTAGGTCGAGGAGTGAAGGCTGTGTCTGTTTGGGCGTGGATACGCCTTTTCCTTGGCTCTTTTGAGTTTGGTTGTTATTATCACTGCTGCCTTCAGGGAGTGACACCTTGACAAAGTTGCCATTCTTCACTTGCTGGTACTGCTCAATGACACTGTTCAATAGCTGGTCCAGTTCAATCAATTGCTCTGCGCGATGTTATTTTGATAGACATCATGACGTGAGTTTAGTGCCTGTGTGCTCCTGATTTCTGTGAGTTCAGCACCATGATTTCGTCTGGAAGGCACAGTGTTGCCTTCTCTTACCCATATTATCCGGATCCTCTTTGTCAGTAATGAATTTTTGGACCTTGGAGTGAGCCGCCTTGCAGGTTCCGAACAAATCCTATCGAAACCAAGGGATCGCAGCTCAGTAATGTGTAGGTGGTCGCCGTCATGTATTGTGGCCGACATCGCTGAGTGACATTCGAACCTCAAATATATCCCCTCGACCAATGATCTCCCCAGGCTTGACATCGTTCAACATCTCTATCAAGAGTGTTGCTTTCTGGTGAAGCTTGTCTAGTTCAACTGAGGTTTGTTCTGAATAGTTTGGCTTGTCTTGGTCCTAAATGTTGTTGTTGTAGGATGTGGTGAGTGCTTCCGACTGGGAGAGGACCCTTTTTTTCATGCATAAGGAATACACGTCGTACAAATCCTGTCATCCTCTTGACTAAATCGTTCGCTGCGCGCACATCCTCTGGTCGTCCTCTCCTGATCAGCTCTTGCAGTTGCTACATGGAATAGACATTCCGACGTTAGTGTCTTTGTTCAGTAGGTTGTCCTAGCACCTTTCATCACAATGGCCATAGCCATACCGCTGCCTGCGCAATGCGGTCTTCTTCCTCTAATTCCGCAGGCGACTTCAAAGACTAATGGGTTCATAGCAACAAGATGCGATTCTAGTTAGGGCCTCAGACATCACGCTCAAGGTAGTGTGACCTTAATGGTTGCAAAATCGTCTAATGCTTACATCAACTGGATTAAGGACAGACTCTGCAATTCTCTTTGACTGTGGGAACCGATATCCCTTGAAAGTCAACAGCCTGTGCATGTCTCTGATATGGACGAGATCATCCTTATATCGCGATGTTTTGCACAATGTCGTATACCACTCGTGGATCATTTCCAGAATGCGTGTTTGAACAGGTGTAGGGACCGCTAGTGGTCGTTCCGGAAACTTGCGGACAAGTGCATTGAGGAATTCCTTCGTCGCAATTTGCAGATGAAAGGGGTGACCGCAGTTCTTGACACAATTGTCCAATAGCTATTCGTTTTTCAGCAGCCCATAGACAGGCGAGTTGCCTTTCTGTTAGTCCATGAGGGTAGGAAAGAAGCCTTTGGATGAATTGCTAATTGTGGAATCTTATGCATTACAACCAAGGCCAGCATCCCGACATGCATGTTCTTGTGGTTGATGAGTCGAACGATATAGATAGCAGCCTCGCGAGGGCTAGAGAGAAATAAATGATCGTAATCAGATTATTCCGTTACAACCAGGTGATGTGATCGACTGTGCAATTCCAAAGCTACGTACGTATTCTTTTGCTTCTCCTTGATAACATCGCAAATTTCCAAGTTCAGAGCCAAGTCCGGCTCATATCGCGAAGGATCGCAGGCGCGCTCTGTTGGCGAGGCGAAGGAGGGAAAGTGAGGCCAGGAGTCAGTCGTGAGTGCCACGGTGACTGGAAGAGGACACAACCAACCCGAAGACAGGCACGATGACCATTCACGGAGGATTACCGATGTAGGCCTCGAGGATAGGCTTTTGTCGCTGTGCTTGTCCGTAGTTCATGGTGGAGAGATCATCCGACGGTTGTCTGTCCCTGCTCCGTTGTGCGATCGGCGATGAAGTCGAGTCGGTGGTGATGGGTCGATCGTGGCGTGCCCAGACAGGTCGAGTCAGAGAGAGGGAGAGAGAGGGGACGCCCAAAACGCGCATTGGCCGTTCACGAGGGCGCACAGCCCGCCTCAGACTGTCACACCACACTGTTCTGGGCCCTTCCCGTCGTTTTCACACGGACACTTTCCACGGATGACTCTGCACATCATCTCGCTGGACCTTCATGGCTGTGGCATCATCCCAGGACGGACCGTCAAAGGACACAAGGCGATACGAAGCCCTCGTTGCCCCGAACCCCCTTACTGTCCCACCAGCCCTCTCAACAGCCTGCAACTTCGATGACAGCCACTTGACAGCAACCCAAAGGGCCATGGCTATACTCGAGGTCCTAGAGCGCATTCTATCGTTTCTGCCTCAGCGGAGCCTTCGCCAGGTCGCCTCACTCGTCTGCAAGCATTGGCTTGCACTCTGTCAGTCATTGTTCGTGCGTTCGTACCGATGGACCGATACCCCCACCCTCACCCTGGTGTCTGTATCTAATATTCTACCCGCAGCCACCGACCGAGAGAGGAGTAGGAGGCGAAGCCGCGGCTGGAGTCTGCGACGATCCTCGGCCTCATCGTCAGTCAGTCGGAGTGTTAACACCATCCCAGAACCAAGTCAGCTCAGGAAAATGCTTGAAGGCCTGACAACACTATATTGTAAGCTGGCTCCAAGGACTCCTCACCTTATTTCCTACCTGGAACATGGAGAGACAGCAGCGGCGATCGCAGAGGTTGCAACGACTACTATGGAGACTTTACAAAACCGTGCACGCATGGATTTGCTTTCGAATATTCAGCAAATGACAGTGGCCAAGGGGTTATCATTGTTGGAGCTTCACATCGAGAGCTTGGACGACCTCGAAGGATTCCTATGGCCAATACTACGGAGCACAACTATGTTGACGAGCCTTCGACTCAAAAAAGTATGGGTACCCCGGTTGCCAATAGGACGTGTGCTTAGACAGTGCCGTCTACTGGAAGAGTTGATTGTCGAGTGCGATGTCTATTCGTCAAAACCAAGGTTGATCATCACACTATTTCCAGAACCACCTAATGATGACTTGGATCAACACCATGGGTCGAGCTCTGTCAGCCCTTTGAATACCCAGTCTGGGCAACTGCAGGAGAACTCACTGCCTGAGCGGATCCGATTGAAGCGGCTTCAACTTCGAGATGTCCTGTTCCAAGAACCGACGCTGCGCGCCATCCTAGACTCTGCGCCGGATCTTTATGAGCTCATGATTCAGACCCCTTCCATACTTCAGCCCCTACCAACACACCTTATACCCATGGAGCCAGGAGGAGCTACATCGGGTACAGTTGACGAACATTCAACTGAAAGCTGGGTCTCATGCGACAATGTCGAGCTCTTCCAAGATGTAGGCTTACAATACCCTCAGCTCACATCTCTCCACTTTGCGAGAACTCATCATCGATATACTGAAGCTCAGGTCCGAACCATGCTGGCATCATTCCCCAGGGCATCGCGCTGGAGTTTGGTGTGGAGGGATCTCCCAGACGCAATCCTGAGAGATTTGAACAGTTGTATCAGCCCTCACGTGGAACCATCCCCAATTATCTATTCGAACCATTTGACGTCTCTTGAGATTGTACACTCTGCAGATTGGACTCCTAGATGGGGAAATGCTTTGCACGAATTCCTCTGCAGCTCGCCTCTGCTGGAGCACCTCAAGGCAGGGTCAATCGCATACTATGTGGAGAATCTGGATCTCAATGGCTTGCTACCGGAACAGGTTGACTATGTTACGTTCTCCGACGACACAGAAGGTGGAGGTGTTGACCTGACCGATGAAGAAGTGCATGATCCTATCCGATATGTTCGCCATGCGCGCTTGAACGCCGACGCGACGCGCAAGGTTTGGGCATGCCGCAACCTCAAGACTTTGCACTTGGAGTTTACACGTCGAAGACACCTTCAGCACTACAACGCCCTCCGCTCATCCTACGGCTCCCCGGCATCCAGTTCTTCCCCTTCATCCAAGTCCACTGGGTCATCCATTGTCGTCCTAGAGAACTCGCCCATGCTCTCTCGGATTGTTTATGGTTACATTGCTCGGTTCTGTCCTCATCTCCAAGACTTGTTGATCCGTGGATATCGACTGAACATGACGTTACAAGGTGGTTTTTGTCTATTGACCAGATTGAGAGAGCTAAAAAAGGTGGCAATCTCGCAGTACGATTGCCAGTTCAAAGAACGGGATATCCTCCCCTGGGTGATCAAGCGCCGCTCAAGCATAACCGCCGCTCAGAGGTTACAATGGAAGACAGTGTACGCAGGGTGGTGGAGATTAATTCGTGCCAAGGACTTGCGAAAACCGTTGAATACCAAGGTTTCGGTGGATGCTGTGGGCGTTGATGGAATTGAGCGACTAGGGGAACTGGTGGATGTCGTTGACGTTCTAAAGGAGATTGGGAAACCGCTCGAGTCATCCTCTGCCTTGAACGAGGAATGTCAAGAGAACATTTGGGCTGATCAAATGGACCACATATGGCCGAGTTTGGAATGCATACGGATCGTGTTTGGGAATAAGATCAAGCTTAGGACTAAGGATGCACTGCTGAGAAGCCTGTTGCAAAAGTACCGCCCTGAAGCCGAGCTTCAGTGGATATCGTGGCTTGATCAATACTCTTCATAGATCTGGACCGTCATTACTCTTATCGCCATATACAATTCATTTCTGCTGACTTGTTTTTAGGTTCCAATGAGCATGGTGCTTCTGGCAAAAAAAAAAAAAATGAACGCTCCGTGTCACGGGATTGACTGTTACACGGAAGGACGAAGTGATCAGGGTTGTTCTCGTTCAGAATCGGATCAGCAACATTCTCAGGAACCAGGAACATGGCACTCATGCACACAGGAAGTGCCTTTGGCACACTCTCGGCAGCACGGATCAGGAGTTATGTTGTTTCCAGGGCCACTACGCGACATGTCTCGACCTCTCCTGTAACACTCACTTTGTCTTCTCTTCGATATCCACCGTTCGCCATGTGCATATGTACGCTATTCCTCACTACTTACCGTTCCCCTACCACGCCTGTTTTCCGATAGTTCCGGCATCGCGTATCACAGACCTTTATTCCCACTTCGAAACAAAAGTTTGTCCATGTCTCTGGCCAAGAGATGGTTCCCAGTCAGCAGCTTTTGCTCCGTGCCGGTATGATGCGTCAGGTATGATCATGGCCTCATTTTGGTTCCAAGAATCCTTTGGAGACGCCTCTCTGAAGGTGTACATTTCTCTCACTCTCCGGATCTAGTCATCGTCAGGAATTTACTCAATTCTCCCTTATGGTCAACGGATCCTGGACAAGATCGAAGCCATTATTGACGATGAGCTGGAGAACATTGGGTGTCAAAAATTGTCACTGCCGAACCTACTTACTGCTGAAAACTGGAAGAAGACGGGACGCTGGGAGAGCACGGGCCAGGAAATGTTCAAGGTGAAGGATCGAAAAGGGGCCGATTTCTTGTTGGCACCAACTCACGAGGAGGAGGTCACGACGTTGATCGCCAAGGAAGTTCAGAGCTATCGCCAGTTGCCGATCCGTGTTTATCAGGTTGGAAGGAAATTCAGAGATGAGCTGAGGGCAAGGAGTGGACTGTTGCGTGGGAAAGAGTTTTTGATGAAGGACTTGTACACGTTCGATGTCACGGAAGAAGAGGCGCTAAAGACATATGACGAAGTTGTCCTTGCGTACAGGAGGATCATGAAGCGGCTAGACGTACCATACGCTGTTGTAAGTGGCATCCGTTAAATGGGCTTATGGAAACACGATTTCCGATCATGCTCTATCATGCTCTTTAGCCTATACTAAGTACACCTCTTTTAGGCTGAAGCGGATACCGGAAACATCGGAGGAACACACTCTCACGAGTTCCACATACTTTCAAGAGGTGAGGATGTTTCTCCCTTGCAGAATGATTTGAGCGACGTGCAGCTGTGGTCGATGCGATAGTGACACTTTTATTCATGGCACTAGTTGGAGAGGACTCGCTATTGTCTTGTGCATCATGTGGATATACCTCGAACGAGGAACGGGCGATCGGGATCATTCCCTCTACACCCACGAAAGCTTCAAAAACGTTCCGGAACACAGACCTTGTTCCCAAGTGGATCGAATCCCTCGACATTATCCCACGATCCGCTGTTCGTCTCAACCCCAAAGTCCGGTATGGTATCATGAAGACACCTTCGGAAAGCGATTCACAGACTGAGACCTGCACCCTCGTCGCTGTTGCTACGTCTGGCGGCCGCGATGTGAACGAAATTAAGGCTTCAAAGGCTCTTGGAAAAGTCCAGTTTGTCGATTCCTTCGAGGATATCACGCCTTTGCTGGGTGATAACAAGGTGGATAAGTTGGATCTTTGCGTGGACTTGTCATTGTACCCAGGACAGGCAGCTGCTAGACCAAAGGACGTGGACATCCAAGGCGCCATTCCCGAGGCCATTTCGTCGATGATTCGATCAAACGATGGTGGGTCTAGTCTTCGGGTGTTCTACGGCGACTATCACAACTGTAAGCCAGGAGATGGATGCCCGCATTGCTTTGCGAGCAAGGGTTCTCATGAGCCTATGGAGATGACCAGGGCTATCGAGATCGGACATACATTCATGCTTGGCACCAAGTACTCCAAGCCTCTCGATGCTGTGTTTGTGCCCGAAACGACCATGACGCCTGAGCCTATCCAGATGGGATGCTACGGTCTAGGCATCAGTCGGCTCTTGGCGGCGATCATTGAAGCTTCTCATGACCACAAAGGGATTGTTTGGCCCGACTCTGTCGCTCCCTTCAGAGTGGTGATTGTGACCTCGGAGGACGAGGGATGTGTCCAGGCCGCAGAGAATGCGTACGATGTGGTCCAGAAGGCGCTGAATGCCAGATCAGAAGTCATCATTGATGATAGGATGGACGTGACGCTTGGATACAAGATGAAGGATGCCGAATTAATTGGATACCCCTGGATGGTCGTCATTGGAAAGGGCTATCTGAGGACAGGGAACGTGGAGGTTCAGCACCGAAAGACGGGAGAAAAGTGGATGCTCGAGTGGCCCAAGATTCAAACGTTCTTCCAAGAACGGCAACTGTTTACAGGTCGATAGATAGAGTTGTGTGCACCGCCCATTACAGAGGAAGAATTGGCGGCGGAGCCATGACCCGGGCGTCGTCTTTCCAAGGCTGAGCACGGCGATGCGCAGCTGTGTTGTGGTGGTAGCGGAGGTGGAGATACAAACATATCGGCTGTGCCGGACGAACAAAGATTACGAAAGATCCAATGGGGTCAAATCAATGGGTTTGTTCTGTGTGCCTTTGACTGTTGGATCGCAGCCCCTGACTTTTTTTTTGCACCTCGCTTCTTTGCCCTTCACCACTCACACTCTGTTTCTTGTTTTCGCGCACCTCTTTTCTCTCTCCCTTTCTCCAAACAAACACTCCTCCTCCTCCTCTTCGCGTTGCTCGCCGCCCCCTCATCTGTGCATCCTTGTCATCCTGTTCTCTTTCCCGCTCTTTTCTTTGTCTGTGCTCACTTGCATCGCCCTCTTTCCTCTCTTGCATCAGATCACGCTCCTCCACTCGCGTCTTCACCGTATTGTACATACTCCATACTTTGCAAAAGCAAAAGCAAAAAAAAGTTCCCCACCACCTCTAGCATCAAGGAACACCAGTACGCACCATGTGGAAGACCCTTGTCGGCAAGTTTCAACCGCTCCCCGCGGCGCCTTACACCGACCCCCAGAACGAACAAGATCTGGAAAGTTTTTGGCGAGACACAACAGGGGGAACGGTCATCTCTGAGAATGCCGCCTCGCAAGCAGAGTTGACTCAGTACGTATATTCCACCACATTCTCCTCTCTCTTGCTTTATGTTTCCTCTCAACAAGGATGTCTATCAAAAGGACAGCACGCGAGTTGTGAATGCATGTATGGAGCACAGACTTACTCGAGGACGTGAGCACTTGCGGCCATCCAGCATCGCCATCTTGTGGATGCCGCCAACAGATTCACGGTGATCACACTACACCCAGAAACGTTCGGTCAGAAACTAATGAGCTACCCTTCTGCAACTGGTAGATTGCGCACCGCGTTCTTTGCTTGCATGGAAGCCGAACAGGAACAAGTAAGAGGAGTTGACATACTGCGCTTGGGGAGGGGGGGGACACACATTCTCTCACGATCCATTCACTCGACTAACAACTCCGAATGGGCTGTTGTATTTCTCCCTCGCGATGAATTGAACGCAGCGCAATCGGCAGTTCCAAGTTGCGCTGCAGCTGTTCACATCGATCTTTGGACGACAAGTATCGGGTCAGCAGGTAACAGAAAGGTATGTATCGGAGACTTGCGAAAGGAGGTGCAATAACAGTAGCACCGCCTTAGGGCGGGGAAACTTTAGAGGGTGTGTGGTGAAGTCTTTTGGTTCGTGGGCGTGGGGCGTACGTCTCGACATTCCTATCACATCCAGAACGCTGCATGAACAAAACGGGAAAACACTCAGGGTGAAGGTGTGACCAGATCAAGGATGGGCCACACATGTGTCAATACACACCCCCAGGAGAGCCTCATTAGCCACAGGAGGAGGGCGACACGGGAAAAGAGCTGCATATATTCCAGCAGGCAGAATGTGTTTCGTAACAAATGGTCGCACATCAATTGACCGACGCAGGGGGGGGAGGAGAGATTCGGAAGAAAAAAAGCGAGGGAGAGGACGCAGGGAGGAAGGAACATCATTCTATACTCGTGGGCTAATCCTCAGCTTTGTTGTCCACACCACCGCCATCCCCTTTCTCTTTGATTCTTGATCCACATGTGCACAGTATCCACGACATCAAGGCATTCACAGCAATGACAGCCGCCCAGTTGGTTCAAGCAATTGGCTCCGTGACGGAACAATCATTGCCCAAGAGGAAAGCAAGTGTTGGTAGGTGTGCGGCCCCAGGGATGCACGATGAATCTAGACCTTACCTTGTCCCGAGATTACCGACGCTTAGAGTTCGTTCTGATTCTTTACATTTATTGTTGACATGCAGAATATATGAAAGTCCTGCGAAAAACAGAAATGTTCAATGCGCTCAAGGCAATCGATATCCTGTCCAAGGCGCCAGTAAGTTGGCATTGTTCATGTTTCGAGGAACCGTATTGCGTGGGATAGCAGGAAGGGAGAAGCTTATTCATGTTCTTGTAACACCCTACTTTACAGGACAATCTTGTGACAGTTCTGGCGCAACAAAAGGTGCACACTGAGCTGTTGAAGGTGTTCTTGACGTTCGCGGAGTTTCCATCACAAGAGTTTGATGAATCACAAGGTCAGAGCGTGGCCTCTATCCTCGTCATCTCGACACTTACAAATGCATTTAAAAGGCTGCTTTGGAGGAAGCCCATTATCTCTCAGATGATCGAGGATGATGCGCTGTATGCTCTATTTGAGGCATTGGTCATTCAACGGAGTAACAACCTGGGCGGAGATCCAGCCGAACTTTACATATGGAAAGCAAGGTACCGCCAGAGCATTCTAGCTTCCCAGTCCAGTGGGTTTTCAATTGCCATGATGAATCGTGTTCTGACACAGCTTGATTTTTGATATCTTCTAGAGTCATGGATGTGGTCGACTATGTAGTGGAGACAACAGAAACGGATTTTATGCCCTACCTATGCTCCAAAGGATGTGCCGAACTCCTGTCAGATTCACTGAAGGAATACCTCGTCGATGGAAGCATCGATTCTGTTCATCGGGAAGAAGGCATCCTCGTCTTGCGTGTCATTGTCAAGTTGATAAAGGTATTTGATTTTGTTATGGAAATCATCACTTCTTTTTGTGTTACATTGAGCTAATCTTCTGTGTTCTGTCAACAATAGAAATCGTCCTTGATGTCAAGCGTGTTGCTGGATGACTTTAAAGCCAACAAAATCTATGGAACGCTGGCGATGCTACTCGTTTCGCCTCCGTTTGACGAGGATATGCTTACCTTCAAGGTGAGTGATACAGGCATTAGGCGCCTATTGCTTATGATCAGCCATTCATTGTACTCACCTGTCTATTGTTCAACGGATAGTATACCATCATCTCCCTGATCGAAGAGTTGGTGTTCATTGACAAAGAGGCACTTGCACCACCAGACGAAGGCACACCCTACCAACATCAGAGTATGAAGTCTCTTGAAAGGCGTGATAATGAGCTGATAGGCTTTCCACCCACTAACTCTTAACCCTCCTTCCAACAATTGCAAAAAAAAAACAGACTTCACTTTACCCGTTGTTGGTCCTGAGCACGGTAAGAATGCGAAGCCGTCTTGAAAGAGTCTGTAGTCATGTTGGAAACCACCGATCTAACGGCGTTCATCTTACTATCGTGCAATAGCTGGAGCTGTGGTCCGAAACTTGGTTGCTAGTCAGGTGCTGCTGACGGCACTTTTATATCCCGACATCTCCAATATGACGCTCTTACCTACAGGAAGCAAAGACCAGCAAGCGGCGCCAACTCAATTCACTCTGACAGTATTTTCAACCCTGTTGTCGATCATCAGGGATCATCCTATGAACTACTTCTTATTGGAACGACTCAACATCCTTTCATATGCAATCGAACGATTGGATACTTATCACCCAGAGCTGCAGGTAAGCTTCTTTACTCCCGGTGAAATTCGGAGCAATGTAACAAGGCATGCATGATATTGACCGCTCTTCTGTCGTGTTCTGCTCGTATCCAACGCTCTAGGCATCTGTCATGGAGTTGTTCACATATGTGCTCAAGGATTTGAACTACGTCCCATTCCGTGATCTCGTCATTTTGTCGATCCACTTTCAAGGAACGTCTTCGCCAAGGACAACCGCTCTTGTGTGCGACACTGTCGCCAGTCTTTTGCAAACGTCATCAGGATTCAAAGATGTTTTGCGTGAAGTTGGGCTGATCGACATGTTCTGCAATATGCTCGAGGAGCTGTCTATTGTTCTCAGAGAAACCTTTGGTAGTCCGCAGTTCAACAATCGCATTTCCATCGTCGACTTTGATCAGGCCTTCAAGCCAGCAAAACCAAGGAAATACGGCATTGAGGTGGTCAATCACTTTGACAGCATCATGGCCTGTCTTGTGGAACTTCTCCGGGGCAGCAGGAATAACATTACGCTTTTCCAGTCAACGTATGTCTTTGCTCGGAATGATCAGTGCTCGATTCCATTTTTTTCCTAGGTTGCATTCCATTGACCAAAGTGTATTTTTTGTCTTGGCTCTTTCAACATAGATTCCGTGGAGATCTGTTCTCGCTGCTGCACTATAACGAAACCAGAGATGGCATCCTGAGGCTCATTGTTGTTCTTGTCGTCGAAAGCTATCGGTTCATTTTGGAGGACAAGGAGTCATTGGCTACAAAATCGCCACCAAACAGCTCCTCTGGAACATTATCGCAAAAAACACTGTCTGCACCTTATCAGCTCACCCAACTCTGTGAAATTCTGCAGTCTGTCAACCGGTACGACTTCAAGATGAAGATGGCGATTCTGAACGCACTCAACGAAGTATTCATGGAATCCCCAGAGCTCAAGGACGTTTTTAGGGAAAACGGTGGATATGTCACGATTGTATCGCTTTTGATCCGACTCGAGGATGTCTATAAGATCATCGACCAGTTTGAGAATAGTAATCTTCCAAAGCGGAAGCAGCGACGTGATCCAGAGACCAATGAGAGGATCCCTACCAAAGCGGACATGCTGGAGTTGTTCACGAAGGTCTTTTCCGTGCTATCAGAGTCGATGCGCGATCACCCAGGA
>Ga0247824_10000798_pt1 | contig 16524 bp, 10 predicted proteins | sample 13C_PalmiticAcid_FD_194412 | JGI IMG/M metagenome (GOLD analysis project Ga0247824, IMG submission 194412) | Soil microbial communities from agricultural site in Penn Yan, New York, United States - 13C_PalmiticAcid_Day48 | ecosystem: Environmental > Terrestrial > Soil > Agricultural land... | reverse complement strand
TATCAGGTTGGCAAGTTGTTGGATACCGCCTTGAGCTGCGATTTTCCGGCTGATCTCCTTGCCGCCTACAGTGATCAAGTTCTTGACGCTCTCGGCTCCGCGGTGACGCAGTTCATCCATCCTCCCAATCGCTACTTCATGATCCACAACTGCATCCTGGTCAGACATCACATCCTCAATCGCCTTGGCCTCAACCTCGTCCTTATCCGATTTTGACCCAGGGACGCCAAGCGTGATCAGGCCTTTCAGGATATCCAATCCACGTTCCTGAGCGACTATCATCTTGCAAACATCTTCGCTCGTTGATAAGATAGCCAAGGCTCCCGATGCCGCCCTCCTCGTCATGAAATCGTCTGCGTCGCACAGAGCCAACATGAGATGGATCTTGCTCTTGCTCTTTTGAGGGTCGCTGTACATCTCAAAGACGGGCTCAAAAAAAATCATGTTGCAAAGTGCCTCTGTTGCCGCACGCTGGACCATGGTGTTCTCTGAAAACTGCAGATTCTCCATTTTCTCAATTCCTCCATCCTGAACAATAAGACCAGAGGCTTCGACATCTCCAATGGATCCCAGGTTGGTCAAGGCCATCAGGCTCTCGAATTGACATAATTGGTCAGTGCTATCCAACAACCAGATCAATGGCTTCACTAGTTCGGGTATCCGGTCGTTTTTGAACGTCAAGCGTGGATCCAGGGTAATCAAAAGCTTGGCCAGTGCTTGGGTGGCGGCTGTCTTGGTCGATTCAGAGGTTGTTGATTGCTGCTGTATTTGCTGTAGCGCCATGGGCATTAAAATCCGGACTGCGCCTTGCTGCACCAGTAGACCACGCGTCTCGGAGGGTGTGATGAGGTTCCTCAGCACTTGCGCCAAACTCTGTCGAACAGTTTCCGATGCCTGTTGTGAGATTGCGTGAAGTGCTGGCATGACCCCCAACTTGACCAAGGTGATGTTGCGTTGGTTAACGGCTGTCTCGCTGTCCAATGGATTGTCATGATCAAGGCTGTCCAATTGCCTTGAATCGCTCTTGGGTAGCGTTCCTGCCATTTTCTTCAGCTTGAGCATCTGCTCTTGCTCTGTAGTCAGTCGTTTCTTGTACGCTGTGAGATTGTTCATGATGACGATCAAGCCGTACTTGAGGGGATTGCTCTTGCTTTCTTCACCAAGGCGGAATAGCGAAAGAAGCAGCGCCTTGTCCGAGATGATCATTTGTTTGACCGAGGGCTGGATACTGGCGTAAGCGAGACCCTCCACGGCGTTGACTTGGGTTCCTTTGTCATTGTCGTTCTTTTCATCCTTTAAAAGCGCGGAAAAGAGCTTTGCTAATTGTGCTTCCTCTTCGGCACTGGTTCCTGATCCTTTGGTACCGCTGTCCTGGGATGACTCGAGACCGTTAAGACCAACGGATGGGTCTTTCTGGGAGTCTGCCATGGAGATCTTGGTCAGAGTAACTGCCGCCGCGCCCTTCAGATGTTGGTTCTTAGTGGCGCCACGGAGAACGATTGATTTCAGAAACTCGGAGCAATGGAGCCCCACTGCCGTCCTAGTCTTGGGTTCCGCACACGCCATCGACAGTGTCTCCGTTAGGATGATCTGTATATTCTCGGGCTCGGCATCAATGCAATCCATCAGCTCGACCAGCAAGCCCTCCTTGTTGAGAATCCCGCAGCCAATCGACATGTCCGCCTGCACAATAATCCCTAACGCCTGGAACCCTATGGTGCGTGTCTTAATTTTGTCCGATCCTATGTCTGCCAAAACGATCTTTGCACTCCTGTCTCTAACATGGTCCTTGTTGGATGCTGTCTCGAATGATTTGGCAAGAAGAATGACTACCATCGGCTTGAGATCTCCATCTTGGGCTGTGTTTTTCTTGCTTGATGATGGTGGCGACTTTGTATCTCCTGTAGTTGGTGCGATGACAGTACCGGACAGGCGCAGGATGGCAGGATACACCTTGCTATCGAAGAGTGCATCCGTGAAGGGTACGTCATCCATGACCATACGAACTAGCGACTTGAGAATCGCGCCTTGAGCCTGCAGGATTGGATCGCCACCTTTGGCTGTATCATCGCCTTCTGATGGCTGGAGTGTCAGCAAGTCTGTGGATCGTTCAAGAAACTCCTTTTGTTGTGTCCTAACGACTGCCTTTTTGTCTTCGGTGTCCGCGTTGGCGAGCGATTCGATCAGTGCAGAGGACAAGTCTGTAATGAGCGATGGTTGAACGTCCTTGGAAGTGTTGAAAGTTAGAAGAAGCTCCTTGGCCTTTTCGGCCTGATCGCTGTTGTTTGACATGCTGTTGTCGAGGTTGATGGGGAACTGAAGGGAGGTCTTTGTTCGATTGGTGTCTCAAAAAAAAAAAAAAGGAAAGGGGCAGCTGCCTACGGTCTCTTGATTTGTGAGGCTTGGTCAAAGAAACCTCTTTGGCCCCTATTGTCAAAGAGGACAGGTCAGACGAGTAACATGGATCGTATGCGCTTTTCTTGGGTGAATCAGTCTTCGTACCATCTTAAGCGACCCGAGCATGGCCTGCAGCGGCTGCAAAGATATAGAAGCCACTTCGCGTTCGGCTTCCTCCACCTTGTTGTTGGCCTCGTTGACAGTCCCTGCGACCATCTCAACCAAGATCTAGACGTAGCACAGATTCATCCAAAAGAATGAGGATATAGGCGAGATCGTCATGAAAGAAAAGAACAACCGCCAGCCCTCAACTCGGCTCGTACCGCGAGACTGTCTATTTGCTTGTACATTTGATCCAATGCTTGAGCGCTTTCAATGATAGTCGCTGTCTGCTGGGTTATGGTTGGTATTTGGTCCTTGATCTAAGGATGCATGTAGGAGAACCGTTAGTCTGGTACAAAAACATCTTGCACCAAGGCTCGGACTTCAAGTTCGCGCATCCACTATGTTAATATACCTGACCGACTTGTGTCCGGACTCCGTCAATCTGAAGCGCTACCGTCTGAATCTGATTTTGTGTGTCTTTGACCTACAGAAAGACGGTTATGATATCCATACAGTCATGAGAAATGAGCCGAGAGTATCAAGGGGAAGAGCATGCGTGAGCATCTATCGTACCGGGCGGGCGGACAGGGGTTCTATGCCCAAATTTTGTGCCAACTCCACTGCGACAGCTTGTAAGGTGTCGCTCCTGGACTCATTGCTGTCAGTGTTGCCGATCTCACGCGTGTGGTTGTACTGTCGCCTCACACCTCCCGAGCCCCCTCCCTCGGTTGGTTGGGGCAAGGGCGTTGGGTTGCTGTTGCCGATTCCTGCGCTGCTCATGGTGTTGGGGTCAAAGAAAAAAAAAGGTGAAAAGGTGCTGTGTGTGCTGTGTGACTCGGGGCACATTTCTTGGTTTGCTGTTGGAAGAAGCTAGTCAGAGATGCAAGACTTCGATTAAAACACAGAGACGCAGCCTCCAGGTCCACCTTATTCAGAGATTCATATCAAACAGTCTTAGTCGTAGATCTACTTGTAGATTCCCCTTCCTCCTTCACTGAGCACCACTGGCACCTCCACCCCTCCCCCATCATCTCTCCCATCAGCACACAAAACCTCTACAACCTCCTCTTCCGCCTCCTCCACTAGCACCACCTCTTCTCCGAAGTCTCTTGCTCTAAAAAAACCTTGTCTCCACCTGATTTAGTCTTCAAACTTGATCAACTGCCCTGTCCTCCCCTCGCAAACACTCTTCCAGTGATGAAAACACCCTTTATCAAGCACCAGTGGTACTGAGAGGAGGAGGCCCGTCTGTGCCCTGCAAGGGAACGTTTGTTAATAGAGGTTAGAGGTGGGTGTTAGGTCAGAGCTGACAGGTAGTGATCATCACTTTGTCATGATCGTCATTCCTTCCGATCCAAGACGAATGGTAAGCAATGTGCAGCTCAAGACTGATGTTTGCCATGTTATAGCCGTCCTAACTCCTTATCTAGTCCCTGCTGTAGATGGACTATCCGTAGCTTTGTCAGTTCAACCTCAAAAAAACCACGGCGCACTCTGCCCTGTGCAGTTTCCCGCGGTCGGGGTGCCGGTGCTTGTAGGACGAGCGTGCCTTCCTGGCTGCGTTTTATGGCGACATATTAAACGCCCCTGGCTGTGCGTGACTCGATCTGATCGCCTGGCGGAGCTCATGAAAGCCACAGTAATGGAGACCTCTTTCTCCTTGGACCAAGATGAATGGTAAGCACATGGTGCCCATAGCCTATAAGCCTGTGCGTGGCATGACTGTCCTAACTCCCTATCCAGTCTCCTGCTGTAGATGGTCCATCCGTAGCTTTGTCAGCCAACCTGCCTTGTGCAGTATACCCCAGTCGGGTGCCGGTGCTTGTAGGACGAGCGTGCCTTCCTGGCTGCGTTTTATGGCGACATATTAAACGCCCCTGGCTGTGTGTGACTCGGTCTGATCGCCTGGCGGAGCTCACGAAAGCTGCAGTAATGGGGATTGCCTTATTTTTTCGGCAAGACGGAATGGAATGGTAAGCAACATTTAATAACCCCACTAGGTGATGTTTCGTCAAGGCGTAACTGTCTAACTCTCTATCCAGTCCCCGGGTCTGCGTCCATAGCATTATCTGATCTCCTGGCGGAGCTCACGAAAGCTGCAGTAATGGAGATTGCATTATCCTTTCAGGCAAGACGGAATGGTAAGAACCCATGATAAGCGCCAGTTAGCCTCCAACGCATGGTGTAACCGCATAACCCTTACTCTAACCTCGGTCTGGTTATGTGTTATAGGGAGGCGATTTTGAGAAACCAGCAGTGCTACACCTTGGCGGCATTATCTGTTATTCACTGAGGACGGATATTCCTCGTTTCCGACCATTGCAAAAGATAAGCCCAAAGAAATGTCAACGTTGGAATCCTTTCTATGAGAACTGTTGATTTTTGTTCTAATCTTTTACCCTATTCTGCCCAAGGTTCCATGATTTTAGAAGCTCATCGTCCGGGCCGGCCATTGTCATCGATACGCCCATATGCTATTCAGATCCTTCACTCATCTGGAATAAAGGAACCATTTCATCATTAAGTACCCACTGGATATTGTTGTCAGCGTCGAACGCATACGGCAGCTCGTTCAGGATCTCGAAAGGGTTTAACACCTCCCAGGATGGAGACAACTCAACACCATGACCCGCTGCTACATTGTTGACAACGGCCTCGAATGGATAGTCATTCAGGATCTCGAATGCGCCCAAGTCCTCCCAAGATGGAGTCAATTCAACGTCATGCCCCGCTGCTGCATTGATCCCCGCGTTGGCTTGGTCATCTTGTGCAACGAAAACAGGATCAGGCGGCTGGTCGCTGGAAACTGTGTATCGTAGACCAGTCTTGATGGTTTTGATCCACACAGAAATAAACATGTCGCGGGTGATGCGAATAAAATAGCGATCCAGCATTTTCTTGAGATCTGCCGCAGTTGTTTTACCTTGGCTATTGAAGGCAACCATGTTCTTGATGATTCCCCATATCATCTCGATTGGCTGAAGCTCACAATGGTAAGGTGGAGTCTTGAATATGATGTGGCTACCATTTTCCTCCGCAATCTTCTTAATGGTGTAGCTTGGTGGATGATCGATGTTCTTGACGTGTGCCAATAGTTCCGCCTTGAGTGGTTCGTGGTCTGGACCCTTCGATGCGACTGGCATCCCATAGCCGTTTACTTGGAGCCATTGTTTGATTTCATCCTTATTGTTAGAAGTGGTAGGCTTTTTGTTGGTATCGTGGAAATGGTACTTGGCGCCGTCAAGATGGATGTGGCAACCAGTAAGACCCATCTCTACCAGCTTCTGGCAGAGCCGTGTGAATATAATGTCGAATAGCGCGGAATTGAAATTGCCATGATAGTCGTTGTCAGTCGCCATGACACTTGCTTCACGAATCTCATCAGGCACGTTGTTCCAGACGGACGCTGCGTCAGCGTCCGTCTTCTTGACATGCGCCTTTCCGATCGATGGCCAGATATGCACGCTGTCCTTTACAAACTTCCCTTGCACCTGGCGAGCCTGATTGTCATAATACACTACGAATGCAGCGAACATGACCACAATTGGTTGGCGTCCTTGGTCGGTAATAATGCCATCACTTCCAACCCATCGTTGTGCTGACGTGTGGTTGAGGTGGCAGTACGACTCATCTAGGAAGACTTCTGGGTGTCTTGGAACAATCTGCCCATCAATCTCCGTCAGGTTTGCAAGGCGCTGTTGAAGGTACCATTGTCGATACCTAACATTCCCCGGAGCATCATGATTGACGTGTTGCCGAGTGCCCTTGCCCCAATGGTAACCTTCGGCGCGGAGATAACGAGTTATTGTCCTGGCGGATACCTGGATTCCCTTCTCACGCAATTCGTTTTCCAATCGGGCTGCAGAGGTGGGAATTCCTCGTTTGTTGGCATCATCCACGATGGTCCTGAGCTCTTTGGTGATGTTTTGGTTTAAGCCCTGCTTCTTCTTGCCACGTCCAACTCCCTTGTTTCCTGTCTCGAGAACACCAGTCTCTGCAAACTTGATGGCAGCGTCGCAAGCCGTTTTGCTAAGCCCTGTCAGCGCCTGCATTTGATCTCGTGAACGTAGACCAAGACTTTTCATCCATTGCTGGACCTCTGGAGGGGCTGTGTAGATCTTTGAAAACACATGCGCCACGATGCAGTACTCGTTGTCTGACACAGTCTGCTGCGTTTGGGCAAGTTGAGATTCGGTGTAACGTCGGTTGGCGGATCCAGGAACGGGCTGTCGGGACATTGCTCGGACTGGAGGAAGTCGCGCTGCAAAGCGAAAGGAGCGGTCGGACCCCTGTGGGCAGTCGGACTCCTCTGGACAGCTGATGGGCCGAGCCCCCGGTAGCCTTGGGTTGGAGAGAACCTCAAGAGACGGCTTGCTGGGCTAATCCAAGTACGACGCCTAGGAGAACGGCTTGGCGACGTTGTGGTGGACCTTGGGGAGCCTCTAGGGGATGGCATCTTCTTTCAATTGATGGCAAACCGAGTGGAAAGGGTAAACTTGCTTTGGTAGGAGTGAGAGAATGTTTTCTGATGAGGTGATGAGCGTCCAGATCGGCATCGGCATCACCAGTACTGGGACACACGCGTTACCTTAAGATACAAACCTCAATTGCTTAACGACCTCTCTGCATCCCTTTCATTGGGGAGAACTGTCCATTGTGGCCAGAGCCCATGTCTGACTGAATTGTTTGAGGCATTTTAAAAATTATTTGGCCCGTCTTCTCGTGGCGAGGACTATCATCGAACACTAAATGAAAAGCGTATCTATTCCTGGTATGAATGGCGACGACTCGACGTCGCACAGCGATGGTCCGGCATCTCCCCATTCCGCAAGAAACATCCGCCACTCGTGTCGCATACACCACCGCACCACAGTCCAGTGATGGTCCATCGGTCCTATCCATCCTGATCCTGACGACGCCGCCAAAGAAGGCTCCTTGCTATGGTGCAGGATATGGTACCACATCGAGTCGCTGCGTACACTTTGGCGGAAAGACTCGATAGGTTCTGATCTCCTTCCCTGAGGCGATCTCAGCAGGCTTTCCAGACCTCTCTGCACCTGTCGATGAAATCTTGCATCCAATGCCGCAATCGATCTACAGTAATCAAAGAACGAGCTCTGAAAACTCCATACTGCCCACTGCGGCTTTCTCAGTCCGTACTTGTTGCCTGTTGCTGCTGTCGCTGCTGCTGCCGCTGCCGTGTTGCCATCGTGGCCATTCACCTCCATCGCATGCATGCAAGACGACAATGTATTCCCTGACCAAGACTCGGCTGATGTCAGATTTTGCAGCTCGCGGAACATCACCCTCTCGAACGGAGCAAACTGCGATTGTCCTGATACAAAGTCTTGAAACGATGCCTCCATCGACACTGTGTCCTGTGCACCTGGGATTCGGTCGGCTATATTGGAGTACCACGACTGTAGTTCGTTCCATGGCTCCGTCTCACTTGGGTCCCCGGGGACACCACCTTCCATGACCGGAACACCCGTCTCATTCGCACTGCGATTGTCATCCAGAGGTCCTCCCAAGGACATCATCAACGAAAAGCCTTGATCCAGCCCGTACTGTATCAGCTCAAACAGCGCCTCTCGCCAGGACACGTTCAATTCATCTGCAAAGTGTCGTGGAGAGGAAAAAAAACAAAAAACAGTTGTTGGTCAACCATCTTTGTCAACAGTGATACAACACTCGTTCCGGAAGAACAACCATTTCCCGATAGAATTCCTTACAGAAATCGCCATGCTCCGTCTTGATCTTTCGCGCCATGTCGCCGATAGCCCCGACAGCCTGCAGAGCTTGGCCAAACAGATACAATGCGCCTGAAGGATGCATGTTCTCTTCTAAAAATCGGTCCGCCTCTGCATCGTGGTACTCTGTCCCGTAGAGCCGTGTCCTGAATACATCGCTCCATCTCGCCTCAATCAAGTCAACACACCCTACCAAGCACTGCAACATGGGTGCAAACAGCATGGATGTCTCTTTTTGAAAGCTCTCGAGCGCCTTGACGACAGGACCGCCGACATGATATGCGTTGCCAATGGCTCTGACGGGCGGTTGTGTGGTCGTACGTGCCCTCAGCGCATCCATGTCGCTGGAAAGTGCTGCTACCAACGATACCAGCCACTGAATGGCTGGAACCGACACAATCATCAAGCTAGGTCGCTGTGGAAGAACCCTTGAAGCTGCATGGGCATGTGTGGGTTCGCCTGCCGCTGACAATAAAGTAGAGCAGTAACCTTGCTGACTCTCAATCCCCAAGAATGCTGTCAACAAGGGTCGAAAGATTGAAATAAAGACCATCGTTCTGAAAGAACTCAGTGCCGTGCTCCTAAAACCGCCATTCATTAATAACCCAGTCCAAACCATTAGATCAATCGTCCATCCATTCCGACAAGTTATTGGGCAATATCCGCACCTTTTTTTTTTTTTTTTTTTTTTTTTTTACATACCATTGTGTTCTGTCCTCCGTTTCCATTGCAACGTTTCGCAGTGAACTTGTTAGCGTCCACAGAGCCTCGTCAGCTTCATGGCGATGATCTCCCTGTTGACGGGCTTGGTTGGCGAGCATGGTTTGAATAGACCCTTTGGAACCTTGTCCAGTTGTATCCATCGGCCCATGATTTGTAGCGGCCATTCCTCCAACTGCAGTGCCAATTTGTCCTGACTGGACACCAAACAATCGCGGTATCGTGGGTATTGTTCGTAAAGTCGGTAGAGATGGTCTCTCTTCCAAAGGCGAAATTGGGGTCTGTTGAACGGCCGGATGTTCATAGACTTTGAACCCATTGTCTGTGATCCGTAGTCCTATAAGAGCCATCCATGCTTCACCATCCCCGGATGTACCCTGGGCGACGTTGCTTCCTGGAACTGAAGGTGGGTGGTCCGGCATCGGCCACCTGAAGCGCATGCTATTCCTACCAGGAACCAACTTGAGACGACTGAGGACCGATTCTGACAGATCCTGAAAGAATTTCTTTTCGCCGGCTTGATAAAGATACGCGTAGCCTCGAATCTTTTGATGGACATAAACGCCATCCCTATCACAATCCGCAAGAACAGTCGGTCATCATCAGTCACGGATTCTAAAAAACGCTAGTGGAAAGTCGAAAAAAATTTCTCAAGGCGGTCCTTACATGCGGGGCTGCGGAAAGTGCTGAGGCGATGTCAGGAGCATTAGGATCGAGTCTTCTTGACCGGCTGTCCTAGAGCTCTGTATCACCAGCCCACAGTGTTGGAGAACTTGTCCGACCACATGGTGCGCCAACTTGACATGCTGAATGCTCTCACGAACCATCTTTTTGAGTTCAAGTCTCTATTGTCGGTAGAGGGACAATGTCCATGTTAGCATCTTGAAAACGATGCAGCCCGCTTCAAGAAACACTTTTAGAGTGAAATAAAGTTACCTCATAGTCCCTTTTGATCTGCCTGAGAAGCAAATCTAGATAGGTCTGATAGCGAGACCTGACTTGGTTCGCTAGAATGTATGCATTCTGATCCGTGGTGCCCGCCGTTGGCTTCACTGCCAAGTAGTGCTCTCCAATGTTACATAGGACCTTACTTATCACTTGTAATCTCGACTCTTTGAACTCGTGAAGCAATTTGGCATCCATTTCTGTGTCCTTTAAGCTGCGATCCACATCCACCTCTTCAAGGTAAGGGTTCAGATTCGGCATTCGTGGGCCGGGATGATCCAAGTGCGCAATGGGCAGATCTTTGAAAAGGTCCTGGCTGAGTTTGGCCGACCCTCGGTTGCTTCCAGTGTTGGCTGCTATAGAGCCTGTGGAACGCAAGACGGTGTGGAGAAATCGATGCTGTGTGGTCAGCTCGTGGACCGGAATGCTGATGGTTCTGAACCAGAGGTTTAAGAACCTATCTTCGTAGGCGAGAAACATCCTTGGGTAGTTCTCTACCATGCGTGTTGCCCAGACCATCTCGTCCTGCATTCTCCAGTGCTGAATCCAGGGACTTAGCCATGCACTTCGCTCGAACAATTTGGCAGTGTCCTCCAACTTTTGTTTGTGTTGGTCGACGAGTATCACGCTGCACTCAGCGTGGGCACCAAGTACTTGCCACACACCCTCGAGCGACATGGACGCAATGCTCGCTAGTCTGGCTGACACAACGTGGCTGTCGGATGACTCGGCGTTCTGTCCACTATTATTGCCCCACGTCGTAAAGGAACCAGGAGGATTGGTCTCGTAATTGGCAAAGTTGGTTGACAGCGTGCGAGCCGCCTGCTGTTGCTGCTGCTGCTTTTCGTGGAGCGCCTGTTGTCGTGCAAGTATCAGTCCTTCTAGGCTTGAGAAGAGCCAGGAAAGAATAATGTTGACTAGATCGATGTCCTGAGGGAGAATAATAGGGGCCTCAAAGAGTGCCGACGATGGTTCAGCGCTGACATTTGTGGCCGGTGGCTTCTGGACATTGGATGACGATGATTCAGAATAATCCAAAAGCTCCATGTCGTCAAAGTCAAAGTTCTCATAGTCTAATGACGAAAAGTCATCCTCCTCCGCCGTTCCCGGTGCCTGGCCCTTGTTCGATACCCCGACTGGCACCTGTGCTGATGGCCGTGCACTCTCCAATGTGTTCTTTGTCTTCAAGTCACGTAGTTGCTCTGCATGAGCCCTCCGTTGCGTCAGAAAGCGCTCGACAATTCCAACGGCCTGTGACCGCAGCTCTGGAGGATAGACAACGTCCGGGCTGAAGAAGCGAGAGAGCCCTACATACAAAACCAAGACAGATCTTCCTATTAGACCGTGATCCGCCCATTGCTCGACATGAAGTGAGCGCTCGCGATCGATCCAGCGCAAATTGAATCTTACTTTGATCCAGAAAAACAAGTGATGGGTAAGGTATCCTACTAGGCACGCTTCCTGAAAGGGTCAATAGCCGAGCAATGTAGCCGAGTGTCTTTTCAATCAAATTGCTCAATGGCGCTTTCCGTTTGCTGCGAGAAATATAGCTCAAGCCTGCATTCATGGCCTCTTGATCCTTCTCGAACTCCTGACACAAAAACTCCAGGCGCCCGAACAAGTAGTCGATGATCTTTGCTGGTGACCTTCCATTCTGGCTTGCTCCATCGTGATCTGCTTGTCGCTGCCAGACGATACCCAGATAGAACATGGCCTCGAGTATAATCCTCCTGGACGCATTGTCGCTCTCGTCAAAATTGAAGAGATTTTTCAACTGGCTTACGGTCGATGGACGAATGGTTTCCGGTACGAGCAAAGAAACAGTGAGCACCAGGTTGCAGGGGTTGCACAGCGAAGAATATGTTTGTTCACTCGATCCAGCTGCCGAAATGGTGACAACAGATGTCAGGGAAATGGATGCCAGCAGTCGCCTGCATGCCCTGATCTTTTCGGTCCTGTGCAAAGCTCTGAAGGCTGCTGCCTGACTACCGAATGGCTCGTCCACTGGGCCTTGCGGATCGACAAAACTTGTGCCTGCTGGCCTCGCAACTGCTTCGACATGCTGACCATCTGTACCTATCTCACATACTTGCCATAGGAGAATCTTTGCTGTGATCTTGAGGAAAATCTCAAAGCAACTGTCGTACCCGTCGACCATTTCTGTGTACGCCATGCTCGGTTGGAGCTCAGATGTCACACCTGGGACGCCTGTTGTGTTCGTCTTTGGGTGTGCGGGGTCGCTGGTAGATATTCTGATCATACGCTTTAAGAATTCAGGCATTCGGTAGCCTGATTCGGATGGCATGTCTTTGAATTTTCGGTTGGCAAAGTAGCGATACATGTGGGTGACAACATCGGCAACTGGTATCCAACCCCATTTCTGGATCCGGGTATGACAGTAGACAAGCAACCTGCGCAGTTGACGCTCTGTAGCTGTGCTTTCTGGTAGAGTGCGCTCCAACCAGTTTTTCTGTAAAAGCCAACTGATCAACTCCCAGTTTTCGCCTGTCCGGATCGTCGCATTGGAACTGCCTTCCCTGCCAAACTGATGGAGCATGCACATTCCTTGGAGCAACGCCAAGACATGACTCTCTTGATCCTGCCACGTCATGCCATGCCTCGATCCCACGCCCGCCTCCAGCGTATCGCTACTCATCGTCCATGTCTGTTGCACTTGTCGGTTGAAATAGAACCAGAAGCCATGTGAGCCTCTCAGCTGTGCATATCGATTGAGTGTCTGGATGAGACACACCCAGATCTCCAAATGGTCCTGTCCATGGATGACGCCCTGGAGCAGCTGATGAGGGTTCAGCGACTTGGCGAGCTCTCTCAAGAAACTTTTGTTGTCGTTCTCAAGCAGAAGACGCAACAGCGTCATGACGGCACCATCGATAGAGTCATGTTCTTGCTCCAAGATGCAATTCGAAAGGACCTCCCAAGTCACCATTGCCCACTTTGTCCAGAGTACAAAGCCTGACATCACAGAATGCTGTTGCTGCTCCTCTGGCGTTGACTCTATCAGTTTTGTTAGAGCTCCAATGACTGTAGATCTGAATGTCATCCAAAACGAGGCAGAGCCAAGACGGTCGGAAACAGCCATACGGTCAATCAACAGTGTTGTCATACTTTCAAGTGCAAGTAGACAAGCTACAAGTTCGCTTGTCGAGTGTGATCCACTGTGGTAGTAGCTATGGCCTTGTTGACGCTGTGATTCCTGGATCGATTGTAACTGTGACTGCAGGTCCAGTATAACATCTTTTAGGGCTTGCTCGACAGTCGACATATCATCCCAATCAGGGGTGAATGGCCGACCAAAGAAATTGATCTGAAAGGTATAATCCGGAGCGCTGGGTACCTCACTAAGCTGTGTCGACATGGCCCGTAAAACCTGTGATAGCATACCTCGTCCAATATAAGTGTCGCGAGAAAAGTAGAGTCCGTTGAGGATAAGGTTGTTTCCCATGACTGACTCTTGGAATCCTGGAGCGTCTGCCAATCTGTTTTGGTGTCCGGAGGGGATGGCGTTGGGAAGGACCTTTTGGACTTTCTGGCTCGGTAATGGAGGTGGCAGCATCTGACCTGCAGGAGGTGCTGGTGCAAAGTCCGACTCATTTTCCCAACCTTGGTCTGCTTCCAAATAGTTGTTAGGCACCGCTTCATTGTTGGCGTTTCGTTTTCCTTCCTGCAAGCTGTGTGGGATGACTGAAGGGCCTGAAGGCTGGCCGCGGTTGGGAATTGTTTGAGGTTCTGCTCTTCGGGGTGCCGGCTGGAAATAGGGTCTGTTGACAAACTGCGGACGACTCGTGCTGGGTATCTGAGGAAACCAATTTGTAATATGTGAATAGAGTGTTCGTTGACGCAAAGCTTCCGGTTTTTGTAGAGTTGTTTGACCAGATTTCGGACGGTGATGGGATGGCGTAGCTCTCGTGAGCTTTGGTCTCTGTGTCCTGCGAATAACCTTGGGGCGGGAGAGCGTTCGAGGGCGGTATCTTGGGATGGTGGTATCGTAGCGGTGGATTGGATACTGAAGGTCGCCTCCTCGTTTTTGGGGTTCTCGGTGTAGGAACGAATCGGGATCGTTGTTGGCACCATGGCCCATAGTATCACTGCCATAGCCGTCAGACCAATGATGGTAGTCATGACCGACATCATCAGCGATGCCCCTTCGATGATGCCTTTCGCCCCAATCCTCATAAAGATCATTTTCAAACCGGTCGGATTCCGCAGAGTCTGAATCTATGTATCCTTCACCTGGCCTACATCTGGCAGAAGCGCCTGATGACCTATTTCGGGATGATTCAGGTACAGACCGACGGAATTTGATGGAAGACTGATTCGCACTTTGACGGCGTCGTTTCCTGGAAGATGTGCCATTGGATGACCGATTGGATTTTGAGGTGCCTCCATGCGAGGATCGAACAATCATCCTATCTATCAGGTCTCGTTCCATGCGTACGGCTGAAGAGGCTTTGCGAGCCTTTCGAGGGGGTGTTGTTGGCCTAATAGACCTGTACCAGTCAAGCTCATGCTCGTGCTCGCTTGGTGAACCATAGCGATCTGAATCAGCGGAATCCGCATCTCTAGACTTTGGCCGTTGTTGGTAAAGGCGTTTGTGATTCTGGAGGGAAAACAAAAGACATGAATACCATGGCGCAAGTGGTGTGTGAAGGACCTTGGATTTCGACGATATGAAAAATTCATTCTGTTCAAACATACCCAGGATGGCGGAGAAGGCGAGTCAACAGCAATGGTGTCCCGCAGTGTAGGGCAATAGAGTCGACGAGAGGATGCGACATCATCAGGACCTTCGACACTTGCCTCGGATAGACTGTGCATGGATTCGTCTTCGCTGTCACTTTTATCCTTTCCCAGTTGAGCAAAGTAATCGTTTAGTGCTCCATCATCACGCTTTGAGAGGATTCGTCGTTTGGCATGATGAGCGAGTTGAACAGAATCAGGTCCCGATTGGGTGGTATCATCCTGTGCCCTTGAACGAGTCCGCTCCGAACGCAATGCTCTCAAGGCGGCGGCATCATCCGGCAACATGTTCTTCTTGAAAAACGCCATGGGTAGCACATGTTGCCTAAACTTCTTGTGCTTCTTTGTTTTTGTCATTATTGGGCCACCCTCGTTATCGTCACTTGATCCCTGCTGGAGAGGTGGATGGTCATCGTTGAAGCCGGCTTCGCCGAGTGGTGATGACGTTTCTGGTATTGGATCGTCCATATCGTCGACTAGACTTGATGTTTCGTTCGCCCAAAGAGCCAGCGATAAATCTGCATCCAGCGACTCTAAAGGGATCACTTTTTTTGCTGCCAGACGCTCCAGTTTCCGTTTCGTGCGAGGATCCAACCCGGTTGGTATTCGGAATTTAGGCAACACATGTCGCGAGCTTGGTGAATCGGGATCGATGTCGATATTCAATGCTTGTCTTCGCATCCTGGATCGACGGTGAAGCTCTTTGATCGTTGGGAAATCATCATCTGAATCGTGAAGCGAAAAGTCCATTCCATCCGCAAGCCTGATAGATCCCGTATGATTGGAGGAGGGACGATCGGTATCCTGTATCAAGAGATCGTCGGGTGCAAGGGAAAGGTGCTCCTCGTAATCTGGGTCCTCTTCATCGTCTTGATCCGCCAGCGTGCCTTCGTCCCCTACACCGCCGCTTGGTAGGGAATGACGGGGAGTTGTTCCTCGACCGATTAACCGAGCGTGCCATTGCTTGTCCGCAGTATAAGGCATACGCTGCTGGAATGTCCGCTCTCTTAGGGGATAAGATTTGACCATGGGGGTGGGAGGCTGGTTTGAATCTGTTTCTGCCAAAGGCTCCACTGTAACCCTTGAAATGGATAATGTCGTGAACATTTCCACATCTGGTTCATCCGCTCGAAACGTCGGCTCCTGTGTGGCTGTGACTCCTGTTGCCTCCTCCGAAGACATGTCAGACCGGTCAAGCAAAGGCTCTGTGGCTGGTGTTGAGCATGATTCCAAAAGGAGGGGTTCATCATGTGTCCTGATCTTCTGGGATGATGGATCAAGAAGCTCTTCCCCCTCTGAATCGGGTATATCCTACAATACAAGCCATGATCGAATGAGAGGGAGAACTAAATACTGTAGCTGGATGCCAGACCAGTGTTCTTGTATGTGTGTGTGTGTGTGTGGGGGGGTCGACACCTTACCTGGTGCTCAACGGACAAAATGGAGTCATCGTTATTGTCTTGATGAGAACCAGAACTCTTGACACCTCCAGAGTCGATGCAACTCAGCTTAAACCAGCCTTCCTCCGCGCCTCCAATGTTGACGGAGCTGATATTGTCATCCACGCCGGCTTCGTCTCCGGAATCCTGTACCAGAACAATGGGCAGAGCCTGTTTCCTCCCTGTCAGCGGCAAGGGCGCCATCTGTGTCATGTGTGAGAATGACGGTCGTCTATGGGAAGATTCCTTGAAAAGTGATAGTACAGCATTGCTGGTAGTGGTTCCAGTACCTTCACTGGCCCTTGGAGCTTGTTGAGGATCCTCGCTGTCGTCCGAAGCAGAAGGCGTTGCCGTTACAAAGTGTTGTTCCTTTTCTTGTAAAGAGTGTTGCCATGCAGTGTGTTCAGGCA
>Ga0247824_10000797_pt1 | contig 16528 bp, 11 predicted proteins | sample 13C_PalmiticAcid_FD_194412 | JGI IMG/M metagenome (GOLD analysis project Ga0247824, IMG submission 194412) | Soil microbial communities from agricultural site in Penn Yan, New York, United States - 13C_PalmiticAcid_Day48 | ecosystem: Environmental > Terrestrial > Soil > Agricultural land... | reverse complement strand
GGAGGGGGGCGGGGACGGCGCTAAGGAGAAGGCGAAGGAGGAGGTGGATGAGGAGGAGGAAGGGGCGCATCTCTCACCCGGTTTCCATGAGCTGTTTTTGTTTTCGGTAACTGCACCCCGGGCTTCTGCGGTCATCTCTTAGTCGTTTGGTCGTCGCGGGAGTTCGTTCTGCATCAGACGCCTTAGATGAGGGCGAGGAGGTCGAATGTTTAGATGACAGTACATTACTGTGGCAGCGTCATTGACTTTCATCAAGTTTTGTTCCCATAATGGCTCATTGTGTTGATTATTGGGTGCATATCATCAGGAACCTAGCTGACTCTGGGAGCATATGTTCGGCTCTGCCGTGCCCAAAGGCTGCATGATTTGACACAGATACTGGGCTCGAGGTGGTTTTATCCATTGACTAACGAGCAAAAAGCCCCACGACCACCCTCCCCGAACCCCTTTTGAAATGGGCGCGTCCCCCACCAGATACTCCGACGACAAACACACCCATCTCCCCCACAACCCTTGCACCTAACCATCTCAAAGTCAAGCCAGGTTCAGGCTTGCCATGTGCCCTACTCTCGGCGTTATGAAGGGCTGACTCGGCGTTGTCTCAAAACTCAACATCAAACTCGGTTTTTCTCTTCTCCAGCTTCAGGTCGCCGCACCTCTGCATCCCCCCATCCATGCAGCACCACCCACCGCCCCAACTCTCAGCAAGACAAAAACAGACAGACGAACCAAGAAACGGACAAACCCATCCAGCGGACTCGCATCGCCTCAGGCCCTTGCCGCCTTTGTTGGAGTAACGTAGCAGCCGCTCTTCCGGCGGAGAATCGACGCCTCGTCAGGTTCCCCATTTGTTCGTTTGTCGTGATGCATGTCATGCCCGGGTGGTGGTGGCGGCGATGGTATCTAGTGACTTCTCCCATCTCTCAAACTTAGAGATCTGGAGAGGAAAAAAAGGCAGGGTGGCAGACAGGGTACGGCCCTTCCAGCGAGAAGAGCCACACAAGGACGGAGGAAACAACAAAAGGACACCGCACGCCCCACGGCTCAACTTCTACCACCTCGTGGAGACCGAGCTAGACATAAAGCTCAAGGTCTCTTCCGGCGGGAGTCGGCTTGTGGGGGCGGTGGTTCGCTCGAACGCTGCTGGTACCTGAGTTCACATTCCATTCCCGTCTCTTGGAGAGAAAAGATCAGGGGGATTGGGAGGTGTGTACCAAACAGCGGAGCGAGGTTTTCGCTCAACGTAGCGTATGGGACGGCATCCCGGCTCGACGGCTACAACGGCTTTCTACTCCCCTCGGGGGGAAGGAGGAGACGGAGTCGGAACCGGGGAACGTCCCTGCTGCGGAACGGTGCGCTCAACGCTTGAGGGGTTGGTTGGCGACTGCAATTTTGTTTTCGGCGGGGAAATCGAGACCGGAAAGGCGATGCAGCTTGGAAGCGGAACGCGGATATGGTGATTTCGGGGGTTTCTAGGCGCTCAACACGTTGGAGGGCGATTCCATGGAAGCGGCCCGATCGGTCCGGTCGGGTCCGGCACAGGTGTGTGTTGATCGGGCCGGGGGCCGAAATCCGGGCCGGAGATCGGGATCGGCGGTCGGGAGTGGCGTGCCTCCTTGGCGGAGCTGAGAAATTGACAGGCTCTGGTTGTTCACATTATCGGGTCGGATGGGTGAGGATGCAGCACAAGGTTCGGCCGGAGTTCGTCGGTTCTGTGAGCGGGCTTCACTCTTGATTGAGACGTCATTCAACGGTTGGCGACGGATGAAGAGGACGTGGTCCGAATATCGCAAAGAAAGAGCGGTTGAGTTGATCCCTCCTCAGGGAAGCGATCGGAGGGATGAGGAGAGAGAAAAAGTCGTTGCAAACAGAATGCTGCTTCCTTTAAGTACGTGCAGGTTACACTGCATAATTTACCGCCGAGCACACCTCAGCCGATTTCCACACGCTCCGGGTTTCACGCTCTCCCGCACACACCCTCCATGGGCCCATGAGCCCAGCGACGAAACGCACCTCATCCCTAACCTCGTCTGATTTTACACCATTTTTGAGCAGCCGAAACACAAGAGATCAGAGTTATCCGCAAATCAACACCAAATCAAGACCGCACACATAGACAAGCGCTCAAAATGCCGCCTCCGTCCGAGACCCCAGACGGGCCGGTCCTGGTCCAATGGATCTTCGACACCCGCACCTGGTATCCCCAAGTCACACAGACCAAACAGCTCGAAACCCATGTGAGCCCAAAACTACCCCAAAACCACCTCTCCATTCATCTCGAGGCCTCCTACTGACGCGTCCCACTAGGCGGCCCGGGCCCTGGCCCTCCTCCCCCCATCCGTCACCCCCCAGATCCTCCGCTACTACTACGCCCGCGACGCCAAGATGGCCCTCGCCTCGGCGCTGCTCAAGCACTACGCCGTCTCCAAGCTGACGCCGACCCCCTGGTCCCTGACCGTCGCGACGGGCATGACGCGCGACGAGCGCACCAAGCCCGTGTACGTCGACCCGGCCACGGACACCCAGCCCGTCGTCTTCAACGTGTCGCACCAGGACGGCGTCGTCGCGCTCATCGCCGTCGCCAACTACCCTCCTACTGAAAAGGGCGAGCCGGCCGTCGACGTCGGCGTCGACGTCGTCTGCACGTCGGAGCGCCGTGCCCGCGACCGTGGCATGCTCGCCTCGGACGGCTGGCCCGCCTTCGTCGACATGCACGCCGACGTGCTCGCGCCGGGCGAGGCGCGCTACCTCAAGTACCGCGTGCTGGACGCCGTGCCGGACCTCGTGCCGCAGGACAATCCCACGGACGAGCAAGTGAATGATGGAAGGCTACGGGCGTTCTACGCGCTGTGGGCGCTGCGCGAGGCCTACGTCAAGCTCACGGGCCACGCGCTGCTGGCGGACTGGCTGCGGGAGCTCGAGTTCCGCGACTTCCGGCCGCCGCGGCCGACGGCCGGGTGGGGGGTGCCCGCGCGGGAAGAGGACGGGGAGGTGGTCAAGGACACGGCGATCTGGTTCCAGGGGAAGCGGGTGGAGGACGTCAACATGTGCCTGAGCGCGCTGGGGCCGGATTTCATGATCGCCACGGCTGTTAGGACGGCGGGGAAGAAGGAGGACGGGCTCGGGTGGCAGCTGGGGCCGTACGAGGTGCTGTCGCTGGACGAGGTGCTGGACTTTGCGGAGGGCAGCCGGTTTTAGGGGGACTATTTGCTGGAGGTCGCGGCTTGTTGGCGGCAGGGCGCTGGGAGAAGAGGGGGATGAGCGGGAAATAAGTGATACATGGCAGCAATTCTGGGGAGTAGCTTTGTCTAGCCTAGCAGTATTACAACAGCGGGTTTCAATGTGCAGAGGGGTCCAAAGGGGGCTTGTCGTTTTTGATTTGCATGCAACGAGACTATCGTCTGGACATCAAGAGAGCTTGGGGCAACAACACTGACCCCTTACTTGCCCCAGTCCAGAGTCCAGGACATGTAATACTTCAACTAAGCACGGTATGCGTTGATTGGGCCAGCAAACAGGAAAAAATCAAGTGCAAGACAAACAGGGAAGCAAAATGAAGCAAAAGTATCAACCATCTCCTCCGGGAAGGCTCGAACTTCCAACCTCCTGATTAACAGTCAGACGCGCTAGCCAATTGCGCCACAGAGGATTAACAGTTGATGGACTGCTGCGGAGAAGTGCGGGTTCAAGAGATGAGGAGAAAGGGGTCTCGGTTCGGTTGTTTCGGAGCCGTGGTTGCATCGTTGTGGAGCCCGGATCCGCAGGGCAGGATTCCAGATCGAAACTCCCCGGAAGAGAACCCGAGCCGTGGTGGCTAAGGTAGTCAGTGTTGGGTGCGAATGGAAGTTTGGGGAACGGAAAGAGACTTGGGCAGCTGTATGTTTCACCGACTGTCGAGCCAGGTCAAGTTGTCAGTCGAGCTGATCGGCGCGCCAATGAAGAGATGCCAGCTCGGCTGCAGGACTGAGACATCGATCGATAGAATGAGGCATGCTTGGCACGGATACTCCGTAACGGAGCTGGACAACTCCCTCGTTGCCGTCCAGGAACCCCCTTTTCCAGAAAACAAGTTCCAAACTCGGCAGTCCATGTGCCGAAAGTTGCGTCAAGACTAAAGGGGCCAGCCAAGCCACAAAGTTACGAGAACTTCCCATCATTCAGTCGATGGAAACGGAAGCAATCGAGACGGGATGACGTCTGCAGCACCTTCCACACCTCCTGCAGGGCCGCAGATGTCGGTCCTCTTGGTGATCTGTGCTGTCTTTGTGGGGTACAATAGCCGTGCTACAATTGGCTCCCGGCACTGAGCCAAGTGGTGGGCATGCGTCATCCCAGGGTCTCACGGCAATCGCGAGCCCCACACCAGCTTTGTTCGTCCACGCTCTGCCACTTTCAGCTCGAGTTGTGTGGGCAGGCTCGATCCGAGGTGAGGTCGACCCAACTGATGATGGAGGCGTTGGGCACCCGCAGTGACGACGTAATTATGGCTGGAGAATGGTGGCTGTTCCTTTATTCACCTGACCCTGACCTGGCCTCGACCGCTTCCTCAAAACGGTGACTTCTGCTCTCTCCAACGGGCTGGGACATGTTCTCCCACTCTTCTAAACTTCTAATGCTAATGACCTGCGCCTTCCCGTTTGGTGGCACACCTGACTGCTGTACCATCGCACTTGGTTCTTTGGAACTGGAGAAAGTCACCATCCCACACTGACTTCTCCGGGCACACATCAGCTCGCACGACTCCCCTCCCAGACCAATACCTACTTCCGAGTGAAATCAGGGTGCGACTGTAACTCGGCGCGGAGCGCGACCATTGTAATAAGGCAACAACTTCAAAGCTTGTTCCCGACTCCTCCAATTGTCGCATCGCGCACACAACCAAGTGGTCGGAACGAACAGTTTCTTGACCCAACCACTTCACCACTTGACTAAACAGCAACTCAACATCTCAAGATGGCGCGAAGTACGTCCCACCCCCAACCACGTCTCACCAACTCCCCACGAACTAACACCCCCCACAGCCATTCTCGCCCCCATCGGGCTCATCCTCCTCGCGGGCTCCCTCGTCCTCCTCTGGTTCGTCATCCTCTCCGGCCTCACCCGCACCTCGCCCCTCAGCAAAACCTACTTCCTCCGCGCCGACACCGCCGGCATCGAGGGCGCCCGCCCCATCTCGCAATGGACCTACTTCCAGGTCTGCGGCCTCGATAACACCGACTGCGGCCCCGCGCGCCCGGCCCTCCCCCTGGGCGACGCCTGGGCGAGCAACGCGCGCGGCGCCCCGCCCGAGTTGATCGGCAGCCACGGCGGCGACACGACCAGCACCAACTATTGGTACATGTGGCGCTTCGGCTGGGTCTTTTTCCTCATCGCCCTCTTCTTCGAGGTGCTGGCGTTCTTTGCCGGGTTCCTGGCGCTGTGCAGCCGCCTCGGCTCCATGTTTACGGGCCTGCTCTCGCTAGTGGCTCTCGTGTTCCTGACCGTGGCGGTCTCGCTGATGACGTATGTACTTTCCTCCTACCCCTATTCCCTCTGAGCCACCCTTCCATCCCCCCTTTTTTTGAGATTGTACAGAAGGCTGACAACGGAATCCCGCAGTGCGACCTTTGTCAAGATGCGCAACGTCTTTACCGGCGAGGGCCGCGCCGCGAGTGTCGGGTCCTACGCGTTCGGCTTCAGCTGGGGCTCCTGGGCCGCGCTGCTGATCAGCACCATCCTCTTCTGCCTCGCCCGGCGCAAGCGCAGGGAGGACCGTCCTGTGGTGACTTCGACCCCGCGCCGGGCGTGGCCGTGGGGGAAGCGCACCAACAGCCGGAGGTCGTATGACGGGCGCCGGGTCAAGGAAGAGTACGCCTAATGGTTAAGTGATTGGGGGAGTAATAATGTAGAGGCAACGAGAACGAGACGGGAAACGAATAATGGTGGTGAGGGACCGCGAATCATGTGGCTACGTAATGAAGAGGATATGAGAGATGAGATGGAGAGGACAACCCGCAGAACGGGAAAGATTGCAACAACTCGGCGCAAGCTAGCCCTTTTTATTTAATTATTGACTGATTGACGATACCAAACCAACCCCATTCTCTACTTGGGACTTTTCTGCGGCTCTAATAACTGGATTCAACTTTTTATGGTGTATTCACAATCTCGGGCTTTCTCTATCTCCATTCTTTACTCTGCAAGCAGCATTATCCCATCATTCTCTTTGCAGACCGCCTTCTTCAATCACACAAACAAGCTTAGGTACACCCGCTTTTCCCATGCTCTTCAGCCAGGCCACAAACCAACCACCCCTATCCCCAAAACAATGCAATCCTCCCAGCCAGATGCGCGCAAAAAGCCGAGCCGAATACGATGCCCAGAACGGAAAGCGTTGAGTGAAAGCGAGGAGCGAGAGAAGCAACCCACGTTGTTTTCCCCGCCGGGGCCCAATATCAAGCAAAGAAATCTCAAAGTGTGAGAGAGAGTGTGTGTGTGTGTGTCAGAAACCGAGGATTTGTTTTGCTCTTCTCGACAAGCGCAAGCAATGCAACGCAATGCAATGAATGTAGAAGCGATCATCCACCAGGAACAACCGCCGCCGCCGCCCGCCGCCGCCAGACCAACCCGTCCAGTGCCGCACTTCATGGTCAAAACCCCCCCACCACCACCCATGGAAAAGGGGGAGGAGGAAAGATATGTAAACACAAGCTCAAGAAAACGCAAAAAACCCCCCTTGCCCAACCAACCGTTTAGTAACATACTAATATCTACCATTCCAACCTGCACCCCAACCAACCAACAAAACAAAATGCCCATCCCACACCAAAAAAGGAGATCACCACCCCACCCCACCCCAACAAAGAGAGAAACGAAGAAAAAAGAAGGGAGAAAAGATCAATAAGGCCCCGCCAGCGGACTTGCCACAGGGCTAACCGAATCCAGCGGCGCAGCATGCAGCGCCGGCTTCTTGGCCCCTCCCACGACCCCCTTTTCCCCGCCATTCTTCCTCTCCAGCACGCCCTTGACCCACTCAGCGACGTCGTAATCCCCCTCGCCGACCAGCCCGGACGGGTTGTTGAGGCTCAGCGCGCCCGTGGCGTCGGCGAGGGCGTCGCCCGCGGCGGCCTCCTCGGCCTCGGCGTCCTCGGCGATGGTCTCGGGCTTGCCGAGCGACTTGATCCACGGGTGCGCGAGCAGCATCGGGTACGTGTGGCGCTTGTGCGGGTTCTTGTTGAGGCAGGAGCGGACAAAGTCTTGGGCTTGCGGGGAGTAGCCCTCGGAGGGGAGGTCGGGCGGGTCGCCTTCTACGATGGCCTGGGGAGAGGGATAACATGTTAGTGATCTGGGTGTTGAAAGGTTTGGGAGGGAGAGGGGGGCAACGTACGCTCAGCTGGCTGAAGATGGTGCTCGACACCTCGGGCGGGTACGGATACCGCCCCATGGCGCACTCGATGATGGTCAGCCCCAGACTCCAGATGTCGCTCTGCACGTTGTAGGTGCCGTCGGCGGCGCCCGCGGCGCCCGCGGCCAGCGCGCCGCCGCTGATGCGCTCGGGCGCCATGTAGCTCTGGCAGCCGATGTTGGTCTTGGCGATGCTCGCCACCAGGTTGCCCGACACGCCGAAATCGCAGATCTTGACCTGCCCGTTGGTGTTGACGAGGATGTTGGTGGGTTTGACGTCGCGATGGATGATGTTGTGGTCGTCCTTGAGCGTCTTGAGCCCGACGATGGTCGCGAACGTGATCTTGCGCAGCACGTTCTCGGGAATGCCGCCCCCGTATAGCTTGTCGATGCTGCCGCCGTCCATGTACTCGATGCACATGTAGACGGCGCCCTCTTGGTAGAAGGCTCCGTAAAAGTCGATAATGTAGGGCGAGACGCACTCGTGTAGGATGACGAGCTCCTTGAGGATGGTCGTGAACTTGGCTTCGTCGAGCTCGAGCCGGATCTCCTTCATGGCCATGACCACCCCTGACGTCTTTGCCGCGCCCGCTGTTGTGTCTTCGGGCAGGTCGTCGCTCTCGGAGGAGGACTGCCAGGCGAGGGATGGCTTGAACTTGCTCAGCCCCTGGCCAAACCGTGGTACCTTTGGCCGCGCATGCCTGACCTTGTACACGGTCCCGTAGTTGCCCTTGCCCAACTCGTCGAGGACCTCGATCTCGTCGAGCGAGATGGAGAAGGTCTGGCCGTTGGCAAAGTTTACCCCTGTTCGCGTGATGGTCGCCGCGCCCTCGAACGTGATCCAGCCCTTGTCCGCATCGATATAGTTCTTAAAATCGCTGAGCTTCGAGCCCCGCCCTTCCCCGTTTACCGACGGCTGTTGCGCCGCGTCGTTGCCAAGGTCTTGCAGTTTTGGCGTTCCAGCAGGCGACGGACTCCCGGCCCCAGGCAGGTTTCCCAGCTTCATGGCCCTTCTTTCGCTCAGACTCGGAGGTTTCCTAGCCACTGGTACGGCGGGGGCGGACTTGGCAAACCCCGGAGGCATGGGCCGGGTCATGTGCCCTGGCAGCTTGAGGTTTGGCGGCATTCCGCCCACGAGCCCGCCACCCCCGGGGCCTCCCATGCTCATGTTCATGCTCATGTTCATGCTCGCGGCTGAGCTGGCGGCCTGGGCGGCCATGTTCATGCGCTGTTGTTGGAGGGCTCGTGCCTTTTGCATGATGTCGGACGGCAGGCTGTTCGCACTCGGCGTCGGCCGCCTCGCGGTGTTCAGCAGCCCGGTGACGCTCGAGGTCGGGCTCATGGTGGAACTTTGCGGGTCTGAGGCTGTCCTGAGGGAGGGGATCCGGCGGGGCAGATCGCTCGGGGAGTAGCTGGGCTGTGCATCGGAGCTCGAGCTCGGCGGATCGAGGGGCGTGCTCGCCTCGGACGAGTCGTCGATGGAGCCCGGCGAGCCTGGATCGCTCGGGGGGTACTCATCCGCCGGGGTCACCGGTTCGGAGCTGTCGCCGTAGCCAGGCATTGTGCGAGAGGGTATGGTGAGGGAAGTGAGGCGGGTTGTGTAAGTGGGCGAGGTCGGGCTCTACCTGGCGCCCAACATGTGCCGTGCTCTTGAACAGTGTGTCGCGGTGGGAATCCCTGGCCGGGTTTTTGAGTTTAGGGGTCGGGGTCTGGCGAGAAACCAAGGCACTGGCTCTTGCGTCGAGCCGAGCCGCTTTGGGTGGACACGGCGACGAGTCGGGAACAGCGCAACCGTTCCAAGGCAGGACGGGATGCGGGCCTTGTTGGTGCACGACGGGCTGCACTGGTCCTGGTGGGGCTTCTTTGCTTCGGGGGTCGGTCGTTGACGGACACGACAGACGAAGGGGCGCCGGTTCTGCTGAAGGCGCAAGCTGCCCTTGATAATCGAAAATTCTACCGCCGCCGACAGCCGCTGGTCAAAGGTAGCAGTCCGGGACGGAGATTGGGCCGGAAGCGGGATCGAGATCTCGAAACGGCTCCAGGTCGGCCTGTGCGGGTGACTGAGCTCGGTCCCCAGTGGTATGCACCTGTGAAACGGCGCCTTGATTGGCTGCTGCACTTCGGATGGAGCTCCAGAGAGGGGCGCGGCGGGCTCTCAATCAGTCCACGCAGGCAAAACCGAGAGTCGTCACTGGCCAGCAAAACACTGGTCGGCGAGTCCGTTGACAGCCGAGGCCTGTTCCTGAGGGTTTTTGGGGGGCGTTTTCGGGTCAGGAGGTAGGAGAAAGACAGTTCTGGAAAACCCCAGTACTCAAGAGTTTGCGGGAGCAACGCCTGGCTCTCCATTCCATTTGTAGCGTTGCACCGGCTGGGGGAAAAGCTCCGGTTTTCAAAGGAGCCCCTCCATTTTGAGCTCTGCTGCCAAGGATGTAGCACGTTCACACGCTCTCGCGTGTTACGGCCAGGGGCGACGGGCGCGGCGGCAGTGGGGCGTGGCCACGAACCCCGCCATTGAGAGAGTGTCCTGCGATCCGCTGCTGGACATTGGAGGGGGGGAATATCCCCAAACGAGAAAGTGCACTGATTACGCGGAAAATTGTTACTTATGGGATGCATATCAGTCGTGGGCAGTTGGTGATTTTCGCTCGCTTCGGGTGCTGAACCGGTTTGGCGGTCTCAGAGCAGGGCAAGCCGTCCCAGGCAGCTGCAGCGGGAGGGGATGACGTCGATTTGCGTGCGCTGGCCCCACGCTTGGCTGCAATGGAACCTGACATACCAGAGTGCACACTAATACCACAGGGCGATCTTCGCCGCAACCATGCCCGCCCCAAGGTGCCGCGAGAACGACATGTCTGTGCCGCTGCGATCCTGGTTGGGCGATTGCGGGCTGCGAGGATGCGAAAAATCAGGTTCCCCATGTTTTGGCGGTGTTTCTGAAACGGATTCCAGCATGCGGTGGGCCGATTGACTAGGTTCAGGAAATCAGCGATCTGCGAAATCCCCGTCGCGGCTCGCTGACGATCGCTTGAGGAGGCAGCCGATGCAGCCCGACACCAAACCCAGCAAGGCACTGGCGCGAAATGCCATATCGGCCATCCTGTCGGCCCACGCTCGCCACGGAAGGACGCGTACAGCTTCGCTCCTCAAGAGAGGGGCTCGAGAAGGGTTACGACGCCTTTGAAGATGCCTCTGGGGAGACTGACCAGTCGCTGGTCTCCCCTTGCCAAACCGGCACTCGGGGTGGCAAGACAACCCCACGCGCGGCCCTGATGCCCCATCCCCAGATGCCCCATCGGGTTGCCCAGCCTGGTTGAGTAGTGTGGCTGTGTGTGGCGTTTGGCTCTCTCGCCACAGCCCTCTTTTCCAGTTTTTCTGTCCAGGGCCGATCGATGTCTTCCCTTGGCACCTTGGTCCCCATGGGTCCCTGGTCGGGCAGCTTGGGCGTCCTGGAATGACCAGTTTGTCGATGTCCAGATTGGGTTCGGTTGTGATCAATGATGAACTGTCCTTGGAGATCCGCTCGTTGCCTTGGCGCTCAAGAGGTACAAAGAGCCCTTAAAATGGCGTGTCACCGCTCTCCAATCTGCAATTGGTGCCATCGCCAACCGTGATCCGGACTTGACTCAAATGTCTGCATTGAGCGCGCTGTGTTGTGGACTGTGCATCGAATTGCGTCAAGAGCAGCCAACCAGAGGCCGAGCTAGAAACACGTTCTGAGAGTGTTTCGACGCCTCTCATGTCGAGTTTCGGACATGATTCTGTGCCGGTTGGGGGAAGTGAGCGTGTTTCCAGAACAAAATACACCGCAGTCTTGACAGTGCTTACAGTTTGCACTGCTGAGCTGGGCCGACTTTATATGTGTTGATCAGCCAATTTTGAGCTCGTGCTGCCTGTCAATGTTGCGTTCTGTCCAGGGACGCTGCGGATCTCCCGCCGTCTTGGCGGTAGCTGTGGCAAACGTCATCGGTGCTGCACGTTTCGGGATGCCAGGTCCTGCTAGGCGCTTGGCGGTTATCTTGGCGACCCTTCGCATCCGCCAAGACGAGACAGCCAAGGCTGGGAAACCAGGGTCAACTCTTAAAGCGCAACTTTCTGTTTCTGCATCCTGGTGACGCAGCAGCAAGTACCGCGCTAACGGGCCACGACTCAGCCGCGCCCGGTGTTGGCCGTGGCTGATTCTTATCACCCAGACAAGATGGAGCCAAAGGTGTCATTGAAGGCCGCCAGCGATGGCGTTCTTTCTTATCTTGTCTCATCTCTCCTCATGCAGAGCCTGAGATCGTCCCAACCATCATTGACTGCACATTACCAACTCAACTCACCTGTCCGTGTCCTTTGTTCGTTGGGCGTCTTGCGTGTCAAAGCGGGCAGCTACCACCCCTTCCACCCGTCAGCACAGAGCGCCGACAGAACAGGACTCCACCCATCCTTCCCGTGTCTCAGATCCAAAGCTCAGCCAAGGCCCGACATTACCGCATTGCGCCGCAATTGCAACATCAGGTAGTCCTCGAGCTTCGTCTCTGCCCTTCGCCACTCCTCCCGGCTTCCTCCTCCCTCAACCTCATCCCTAGATCGCAGAGCAGCAACGACCACAGCAACAGGGACGCTTGATGGGTTTCCTCGACATACGCGCGCCAACCTCGTTGCGGCTGGCGATGTCTGCCGCCGGCGAGGCCTGGGATCCAGCATCGATAACGGCGCCCTCGCCCTTTGTCATCTTCAAGAAGCAGCCGCAACCCCACGAGTCGCACCCGTCCATCGACAACCTGGTGCTTCTTGTTTTCGGCGCAGTGTTGGAAGTCGTCTGCGTCAGTCTGCCCGGTTACATCATTGCGCGGCTGGGTCACTTCGATGCCGACAAGCAGAAGTTCTTGGCCAACCTCAATGTTATGCTCTTTACGCCATGCCTGAGTACGTTGCTAGTGTCTGGTGAGGTTGGGTCGTTGGTACTGACAGCTGCCTAGTCTTCACCAAGCTCGCATCGCAGTTGAACGCCGACAAGCTCATTGAACTCGGCATCATCCCCATCATCTTCGTCATACAGACCTTCGTCTCGTACATCGTCTCCCGAATCATCGCACGATGCTTCGGCTTCAACCGGCGCGCCTCCAACTTCGTCACGGCCATGGGCGTGTTTGGCAACTCCAACTCGCTTCCCATCTCCCTGGTCATCTCGCTCTCGCAGACATTGAAAGGGCTGCACTGGGACAGGATACCGGGGGACAATGACGACGAGGTCGCTGCGCGGGGCATTCTGTACCTGCTGGTTTTCCAGCAGCTCGGTCAGCTGGTCAGATGGAGCTGGGGGTACCACGTGCTGCTGGCGCCCAAGTCCAAGTACCCCGAGTACGCGGACGAGACGATCGAAGAGGGCCGCTATCAGGGCGAAGACGCCCAAGACGAGACAGAGACCCAGGGACTCCTCGAGGGCGTCGACATTCTCCAGGATATCGATGAGCCCGAACACCACCGCCCTTCAAGCCCGACACACACTGTCGACTCACGGGTCTACGAGCCCGCTGGCCGGACGCCTGTGGGCGGATCTTCGCGGGCTTCGCCGCACGACTCGGAGGACGAGGAGCATGATGGGGCCTGGAAGGCGACAGCGCCCGGGAAGCCGTACCCCAAAGGCCTCTCCCCCAACGGCAACCTCGACGACCAGGAAGGACTCGACAGGATTCTGTCCTTCCCGCGCATCCGCAGCACCGACGAGTTCGAGGCTCCACCAGGCATCAAAGGCTACCCCATGCGCGTGAGGCGTTTCCTGCGCAAGACGGAGCTTAAGATCTGGAACGGCCTCTGCACCACCGGCCGGCGCGCCTACACCTCGCTCCCGCACCCCGTCCAGACCGCGCTCACCAAGCTCAACCACGTCTGGCAGCGCGTCTACGGCTTCCTCTGGGATTTCATGAACCCGCCCCTCTGGGCGATGCTCATCGCCGTCTTCATCGCCTCGGTCCCGGAACTCCAATCCCTCTTCTTCCGCGAGGGCTCCTTCCTCAAGACCTCCGTCACCTCGGCCATCGGCTCGTCGGCGGGCGTGGCCGTCCCCCTCATCCTCGTCGTCCTCGGCGCCAACCTGGCGCGCAACACGCAGGTCAGCGACGCCGACGCCGACCCGGAGGAGAAGCAGGTCGGCACGCGCCTGCTCGTCGCCTCGCTCGTCAGCCGCATGCTGCTGCCCACGCTCGTCATGGCGCCCATCTTGGCCTTGTTCGCCAAGTACGTGCCCGTCAGCATCCTCGACGACCCGATTTTTGTGATTGTCTGCTTCCTCCTCACGGGCGCGCCCAGCGCGCTGCAGCTGGCGCAGATCTGCCAGATCAATAATGTGTATGAGGGCGTCATGGGGAAGATTCTGTTTCAGAGTTATGTCATTTGGTGAGTTCTCCTACCCCTCCGTCATTCATGAAATGTTTTGGTAAAGCTAACTGGGGACTAGGATCTTGCCGTCGACCTTGATACTGGTGGTGTGCGCGATGGAGGTGGTGGAGTGGGCCCGGTGAAGTACGGAAAGTTTGTTGAACGTTTGAGACGGGGCAGATTGGCGGAGTCTCAATTCCGGTTTCCATCCCGGCTGTAACAAAACTTGGACATTATCATTTGCAACGGCGGCGTTCTTTTCTTTTTTGTGTTTGGAGGGGAGGCACCATTGTATTTGTACGGGTTCAGTCATGGTTAGGGCATGTGCTCCCTCTGGTGGTTCTGGCTTCTGGACACTGCGTCCCCGCGGACGGATAGCAACAACGGGCCGGGGAAATTCGGGTTCTCTAAATTCAATTCCTGGCAATAGGATGGATGGCTTGGTTGGGTTTGGACTGTTCGGTTTGGTTTTTGGTGGGACGCAAGGTGGTACATACTTAGACGGGCGCCCCTGAAAAGGGGGCTGGCAAATTGGGACAAAATGGGTTCTTTCAGCATTGGCTACGAGTGGTAGCCTCAAGGGCATCTTGTTCTGTATTATTATTGTCATCGTATGGTGTAGCGGTGGGTGGAGAGGGGGAAATTGACCCTATTCTGTGTGGTACGTACATGAGCCGAGGGGTGTGTGATATGTGGTATCGAGTGACCGTGTGAGAGCTTCTTGGTGGTACTTGCGTTTGGCGACGGCCAGCTCTTCAAGCCTGTCATGCCGAAGAGGTTCAGTGGAGATTTTATGATCTACCGGAAGCCGCGGTTTGAATGGGTTGTGAGAGATCCAGCAAGTCAGCAGTATGAGGACTGCGGAAGCAATCATTGTGCCACGAGAGGGCCGGTTTTGGCACGTTGCTGGCTGGAGGCTGCCTACATGAGAAGATATGGAATTACGCTGAGAAGCGATCTGCAAAGGGAGGTGGCTCCCAGTTCGTCAATCCTTAATGCAGGAGTTCCAATATTCCCAAAATCATCGACCTCCACAGCCTCAAGGTTTTAGGGCGAGACAACCACCCCAATCTGCGAGGTCCCAACAAAGCTTTTGTCACGTACTCCAGTAAGCCCTACCTCTTGTAAGTTCATAGCCATCCTTTCGGCCGAAAAAGCGGCTCGCTGGTGCGGTTTTGCTCTTTTGGAACATCAATACAGCAGTCTATTCCTCCTCCTGCTCATTAAATCATGATTCTACCCACTTCAACACGGCCATCTCATAGCAGCCCATTCACGACGGCCTCGTTCTCAGCCTCGGCAATAACCCAGTCCCGCACCGCGCCCTTCCGGTCCGCGATCCTCACGTCCTTTATCCCAACGACAATCACCATCGCCTCGTCGCCCGCCGCGAACCTGCTCCCGGCATCCCCCTCGCCCTCGGCACCGCTGTCCGGCCCGGGCCCAAAGAGGGTGGGCTCGCCGGCGCTGTCGAACGTGTTGTTTTCGAGGTGGATGTCGCGGTAGTACTTCTCCTCGTCGGACCCCCGCTGCACCAGGCGGGCGCTGCCGTTGATGGTGGCGCTGATGGAGGAGACGGCTGAGGTGTTGAGGTTGAAGAGCAGGGCGGCGAGGGAGGAGTGGGGTTCGCGGTTGGGAGAGCGGGAGGCGGTCGCGTCGGACGAGAGGCGGCGGGCTTGGGAGGTGGGCGTTGGGCGGTGCGAGACCCCTAGTAAAATTGGTCAGCGGGTGGAAGAGCGAGGGAGCAACGGGGGGGAGCTGTACAGTCGTGGACCAGTAGAGAGACGTTGGGGTTGTTAGCGAGGTTGTTCATCTTCTTGCTGGCCGGGTTGGTGGTCATGATGATGACGGGAGACTGGGAGTAGGGGGAGGACGGGAGGTAGGTGTAGTTCATGAGCGAGACGTGGGGGACGTTGTCGGCGCAGGTGGCCAGGTGGAGGAAGCGGGCATTCTCGAGGCACTGGACGACTTCGGTGGGGAGCGAGGCTGTCACGCGCATGTTGGTGTTGCCCGCCGAGGCTTCATGACTGAGGGGTATTTGCTGCTCCATGATGGTTGTGTTCGCTGTGGCTGATGTAGTTGAACGTCTCTCTGGATTGGGTTGCTGGGACAAGAATTGGGGGCAGATGCTTCGGTCGATCTTATCGTCGGGCTTGTGTTATCTCCTGTGTGTGCAGTTGTTGAGTCGAGATGCAGAGTGGGGAAGTGGTCCCCATTTCCCCAGAACGGATGACTAATGTGGGGTAGCGGCACAACCCCTGCAGCGGTGCACTGGAATGACGTTGTGTCCACCTGAAATCGCGGGTGCGGAAGCCGTTTCCCTCCATCTCACATGCTTGAGCCCGTTGCAGGACGAGCAATACAGCCCTGAATCGAATGGATTTGGCACATTTCACTGCTGCATACACGTACAAATAGCTAGAAGTCAATTCAATAGAACCCAAAGGTCACGGGCTCAATCCACCTGAGCTTTGAGCCGCTCTTGGCTCGGGAAACAAGGGGCCACGGCTACTGTCGGCGTTTCCTTTCCCTCGGGACCTGGGACTCCTCCTCTTGCCAATACCCCCAGCGAGCAACCTCTTTGGAATTCGATCGCCAATTCCTTCTTCTCTCCTCTCTTCTTCACTTTTCACCACATCCACGAGCCATTGGCCCTTTTGCGTGTCTCCCCTACCACCTTTACCACCACCACCACTCGATCCAACCTTCGAGAGCACTGCCAACACACGCGATAATGCGGTCTCTCAAGCGAACCTCGCGCCGTCTGCGCGCTCCCCTCCCC
>Ga0247824_10000794_pt1 | contig 16545 bp, 12 predicted proteins | sample 13C_PalmiticAcid_FD_194412 | JGI IMG/M metagenome (GOLD analysis project Ga0247824, IMG submission 194412) | Soil microbial communities from agricultural site in Penn Yan, New York, United States - 13C_PalmiticAcid_Day48 | ecosystem: Environmental > Terrestrial > Soil > Agricultural land... | reverse complement strand
ATGCAGCTCGCGCCGATAGGCACCGGCTTCCTCTACGTTCGTCGAGAGAACAACCCGTCGCTCTGGCCACTCACGCCCGCGGCCTCGTCGAGGGCGAACGACATTCGGAAGTTCGAGGAGATCGGCACCCACCCGGCCGCGAATCACAACGCGATCGCCGAAGCGATCACGTTTCACGAAGGGATCGGCGCCGAACGCAAAGCCGCGCGGCTTCGTTACCTTCGCAATCGGTGGGCGGAGCGGCTCGGGAGCAGTGCGAAGTTCCGCATCCACACGAACCTGGATCCGGCGCATTCCTGCGCAATCGGCAACGTGCAGGTGATCGGCGTGCCCACACCTCAGGTCGTCGCGCAGCTCTGGGAGAAGTGGCGCATCATCGCGACGCCCATCGTCCACGCAGAGTACGAAGGACTCCGCGTCACGCCGAACGTCTACACGACGCTCGAAGAGGTGGATACGTTCATCAGTGCGATGGAGAAAATCGCCGCGGCAGGACCGAAGAAATCGGAAGGATGACGCTCCGCGAGCGAGTGCAGCGAGCGAGCCACGCGAAGGGAGCGAGCCGGCGAAGCGGCTGGGGAGAGAGTGTAAGGGGGCCGGGGGACGAAGTCCCCCGGGAGTAAGAAGGCCAACCGGGAACGGAGCGCGCGAAGCACCCTGCGAAAGTGCTGACGGTTACCGTGGACGTCACTTCTGGACCATTCCAGCGTGATCGTCCTGCGCTCCGCCCCCGGTTTGCCTGCTCACCCGGCCGGGGCGGCGCCCACGACCGGGTGAAAGGGAACTCCCTTACGCGAGAACCCGAATCACGACGCGGCGATTCTGCGCGCGCCCATCGCGGGTCTTGTTCGGGGCGATCGGCTTTTCTTCGCCGTAGCTGATGACGTTGATCTTGTGGAGCGGCACCTGGTGCTGCTCGTAGATGTAACGCTTCACCGCTTCGGCGCGCTCGAGACCGAGGTGCTCGTTGTACGCCTTGTCGCCGACGTTGTCGGTGTGCCCTTCGATTTCGATGAAGGCACCGTTCGGCTCTGACTTCAGCTTCTGCACGAGTGCGTCGATCTCACCCTTCGCCTCATCGGGCATCGTCGCCTGGCCGAACTTGAAGTTGCCCTTGTCTTCGCTCAGGACCACTTCGTAGACCATCCGCTTCGACGCCTTCTCGATGGCATCGGCGCGGGTGTTCACCGCGTCAGCGGCGGCGCGGGCTTCGCCTGCCCTCTGATCGGCAGCGGACGCCTTCTGATCGGCGGCCGCAGCCTTCTGATCGACTTCCGTGATCCGCCCTTCATTGGCGCGGGTCCGCTCCTGGTTTTCCTCGACCGACTTCGAGAGGGTGTCGACCTTGTCGTTCACCTGCGTGACTTCACCCCTGACGAACTTCTTCGTTGCACAGGCCGTCGTTCCCCCGAGAGCGATGGCGACGACCGGAATCGCGAGCACGAAATTCCTCATTGCAGCCTCCTTCATCAGCCGGGCCTCCTGCACCCTGCCGTCGCGGCCTGACTTGTTGTCCGGCCGCTTGTCACCGTGGCCCCGTGGCGGGGCACCTTCGTTTACAGCGCCCCGACTGCGGTGGCTGGGAGCACCGCGGGGGATCCCATTGACGCGCCGGCCTGACCGCCGCTCGCGGGCCGGTCGCTGCCGCCGGCCGTGTACCCGGTTCTTGCCCGCACCACCAGTTTGCTGTCGCGCGCGGTCACTTCGAGCGGCCGCCATCCGGGACGCGAAGACGCCTCGAACGCGAGCACATACTGGTGGCGAAGTTCGTCGACGATCTGCCGCGCGGCCAGGTTCGCGTGCGCCGGAGCGCTCGCCACGAACATCTCGCCGCCGGTACCCCGCGCCAGGTTCGAGAGACCTGACGCATCGAACGAAGGGGTTTCGTCGGTCCGCGGATCGTCGATTGGCGACATCACGGCGACGATGTAGACGGGCACGTCGATGCGGCTGGCAATCGCCGTCACCTGCTCCGTAGTACTGCGGCTCCTGGTATCGATCCCGTCGGTCAGCACGACGAGCGCGGCGCGATGCGGCAGCCGTCCGCTCTCTCGCCCCTTGTCGGCGACGAACGAAGCGGCATCGGCAATCGCGTCGTAGAGCGACGTCTGACCGAACGGAGGATTGAGCCGCTCCAGCGATCCTTGAAGGACCGCCGAATCCGATGTGAAATCCGTCACCCGATCCAGCTGCGTGTCGAACGAGAAGACCGCGGCCGTGTCATCGGAGCGAAGCGTGCTGAAGATCTGTCGCGCGGTCTCGCGCGCATCGACGGCCTTGCGGCCGACGCGCATGCTCCCGCTGGCGTCGACGAGGAGCCCGAGCCGTACCGGCCCATCGGTCTCCGCGCGGAAGTCGACGATCTTTCTCTGCTGCCCTGCTTCGGCGACGACAAAGTCCTGCTGGGCGAGCCCCTTGACGAAGCGTCCCTTGCGGTCGCGAACGACCGCATTGACTGAAACGATGTCGACCGAGGACCGGAACTTCGGTGCCGGGTCCTGAATCGCCCCGGCATTGATCGGCAGCGCAAACAGCGCCGCTGTCATGAGGGGTCGCAGGGCCTTCATGCCTGCGAGTAATCCAATGTCCCTGCCAACGCTGTAAGTAGTTGAAAATAAACCCATAATCTCGACCATACTCCTTTGGATCAGCGCTCGCCGGGGATTTAGAGCGTAATTCCTACGCGACTTGGTTTTTGACACGGTCACTTTTACATAGCTGCGCCACGTCGCCGGTGGCAGCCTGTCGAGCTTCTTTTCGGCTCTTCTGAGGCAGGAGTGGAGTTGCGGACCCTTGATACACTTCGACCGATGGCGCTGCGAACACCGTCGATGATTCCCGTAGCAAGCCGAATCCGCGGATTCACCTATGCGATCCGCAACATCGTTGCCGAGGCGAGGAAGGTTGAAGCCTCGGGTAGAACGGTGCGGTACCTGAACATCGGCGACCCGATACCGTTCGGGTTCCAGACGCCGCCGCACATGATCGAGGCGGTGGCGCGCGCGGTGCGCGACGGGCACAACGGGTACGCACCGTCGGTCGGCATCCCCGCGGCGCGCGAGGCGGTCACGGCCGAATGCATCAATCGCGGCATGCCGATGACGCCGGACCGCGTGGTGATCACGTCGGGCACCTCGGAGGGGATCGAGCTCGCGTTGAACGCACTGGCGGAATCTGGCGACGAAGTGCTGGTGCCGACGCCGACGTATCCGCTCTACACCGCCGTCCTCGCCAAGATCGGCGCAAGGCCCGTGTTCTACCGCACAGATCCAGCGGCTGGCTGGCAACCTGACCTCGATCACATCCGCAGCCTGGTTTCTACGCGGACCAAGGCGCTCGTGGTGATCGATCCGAACAATCCAACCGGCGCCAGCTACCCCGCCGATACACGCAAGGCGCTGCTCGACATCGCCGACAAGAACAACATCCCCCTGCTCGCCGACGAGGTCTACGCGGATCTCGCCTTCGACGGGCCGGTGCCCGCGTTGGCCAGCCAGAATGCCGACGCGCCGGTAATCACGTTCTCGTCGCTGTCGAAGGCCTACCTTGCACCCGGGTGGCGCGCGGGGTGGATGGCAGTCGCACGAACAGAGCGGCTCGACGAGGTGCTCGGGGGGATCAAAAAGCTCGCCGATGGACGGCTGTGCAGCACGGGACCGATGGAGCATGGGCTCGTTGCCGCGCTGAACGGCGATCGGTCGCACCAGGCGGTGTTCCGCGCCGCGCTGCGCGAGCGCGCCATCCTCAGCCACGAACGTCTCAACGGCATCGAGGGCATCACTTCGGTGATGCCGGCGGCTGCGTTCTACGCCATGCCCAGGGTCGCACTCCCCAGCGGCGTCACCGACGAGGATTACGTGCTCGCTCTGCTGCGCGAAACGGGTGTGCTGTGCGTCTACGGCTCGGGCTTCGGCACCGATCCCGCCGAAGGATTCTTTCGCGTCGTGTTCCTCGCCGACCCGGCGGAGCTGTCACTCATCTACGATCTGATCGCCGAGTTCACGCACGACTTCCTGACCCGGCGAGGACGCTGAGTGGCGACGAGGGCAGCCTCGCCAAGATCACTCATCTTGTTCGCGATCGCGATGGCGGCGTGTGCCGTCGTTCTGTTGTGGGGGCTGTACTCGGTTCGCGACGTCCTGCTCCTGATTTACATCAGCGGACTCTTCGCCGTCGGCTTCAGCCCGATCGTCCGATTGATCGAGCGGCAGCGGCTGCTGCCGGTGGGCACGCGGCGATTCCCACGCTGGCTCGCGATCCTCGTGCTCTACGTGTTCATGCTCGGCGCGCTCGTCGGCGTTGGAATGATGATCATTCCCCCCGTCGTCGATCAGGGGCAGCAGCTGTGGAAGCAGAAGACGGTCATGTTCGAGACCGCGCAGCGCTTTCTGCACGATCACGGCATTCTCAAGGGCGACTACATTACGTTGCAGCAAGCGGTCGAGCGCGCACCAGAAGCCGCAACCGGTACGACGGTTGTCTCGACGGTATTCGACGCCGTTCGGGGGGTCGTCGGAGGGATTGTCGGATTCCTGACCATCCTCATTCTCACGTTCTATCTCCTCGTCGACTCCCGCAACCTGCAGCGGACGTTTCTGCGGCTGTTCCCCTCGGAGCGGCGTCCGCAGGTCGACGCCATTACACGCACGATCACCGTAAAGGTGTCCGCATGGCTGGGCGGCCAGGCGCTCCTCGGCGCGATCATCGGCATCACGTCCGCGATTGGCCTATGGCTGATGGGAATCCCGTTCTTCTACGTGCTCGCACTCATCTCCGCCATCGGCGAGCTGATCCCGGTGGTCGGGCCGATTCTGTCCGCCATTCCTGCCGTGGCGGTTGCGGCGACGGTGTCGGTCGAGAAAGTGCTGCTCGTCATCATCTTTTTCGTCGTCCAGCAGCAGTTCGAAAACCACGTCCTCGTACCGAAGGTCATGTCGCGGCAGGTCGGGGTCAGCCCGGTCACCGTCATCGTCGCACTGCTGATCGGAGGCAGACTTCTGGGCGTCGTTGGCGCACTTCTGGCCGTTCCAACGGCCGCCATTGTCCAGGTCCTCGTGGCGGAACTGCTGGATCAAAAGGAGAAAGCGTCCTGACCGGTGGCTGGCACCCTGTTTGATGTCAGTGGCTGCCGAGGCAGACTTCTCAGCGAATATCTCGACGCAGCGGGCTGAAACGCGGTAAGCCGATGGACCTCGGTGGAAAAAACGATCGCAGAACGCGGCTCTTCGGAGACCTTGCAGTTGTCGTGTTCCTGCTGGCCCAGGTGTCTGACGGCGTGCTCACCTATATCGGCGTCTCGACTTACGGCGCCAGCATCGAGGGAAATCCGCTGATCACCTGGCTGATGGCCTCAATGGGCCAGGGCGCCGGCCTGGCCATGGCCAAGGTGACCGCCGGCTGTTTTGGCGTCGCGCTCCACCTGTCCGCTGTGCACCGTGCGGTCGCATTGTTGGCAGGCTTCTACATCATCGTCGCAATCATTCCCTGGATAGGGATACTGTTCCTTCCTTAGTTCAGCTTCCGGCTTTCGGCTTCCGGGCGGAAATATACTGTCCGGATGCGCACCGATCCGCTCTCCTACCTGGGCCAGGAGCTCGATTCACTCAAGCAACAGAACCTCTACCGTCATCTGCGCATTCTCGAGGACGAGCAGAAGGCGCACACGACCTTCGATCACCGCTCGGTGGTCAATCTTTCATCGAACAACTACCTCGGTCTCACTACCCACCCGAAGCTCCGCGACAAGGCGATCAAAGCCGTAGAGGAGTTCGGCGTTGGCTCCGGATCCGTCAGAACGATTGCCGGCACGATGGAGATCCACATGGAGCTCGAGCGCCGGCTCGCGGAGTTCAAGAAGGTGGAGCGCGTCGTCGTATTCCAGAGCGGATTTGCCGCGAACGCCGGGACGGTCTCTGCCGTCCTTACCAAGGAAGACGTCGTCATCTCCGATGAACTGAATCACGCGAGTATCATCGACGGCTGCCGTCTGAGCCGCGCGACGATCAAGGTGTTTCCGCACAAGGACGTCGATGCCGCCAGAAAGGTCATCAAGGATCTTCCGGCGTCCCAGCGGAAGTTGCTGATCACAGACGGCGTGTTCAGCATGGACGGCGATCTCGGCCCGCTGTCCGACCTCTGTGCGGTCGCCGAAGAGACGGGGTGCATCATGATGGTCGACGATGCGCATGCGAGCGGTGTGTTCGGCAAGAACGGCCGTGGCACGGTGGATCATTTCGACATGCACGGCCGCGTCGACATCCAGGTGGGGACGTTGTCGAAAGCGATCGGCGCGCTCGGCGGGTATGTCGCGGGCAACACGAACCTGATCGAGTTCCTGTATCACCGCGCGAGGCCGTTCCTCTTCTCGACGTCGCATCCGCCCGCCGTCGCCGCCGCGTGCATCGCGGCCCTCGACGTCCTGATGGAGGAGCCGCAGATCATCGATCGTCTCTGGGAGAACACCAGATTCTTCAAGGCTGGCCTCGAGCGGCTCGGGTTCAACACGGGCATGAGCGAGAGCCCCATCACGCCGGTGATTGCCGGCGAGGGGTCCAGGGCCATGAAGCTGTCGGATCGCCTGTTCGAGGAAGGGGTTTTCGCGCAAGGCATTGCGTTTCCAACTGTGGCGCGAGACAAGGCGCGTGTGCGCACCATTGTCACTGCGACGCACTCGCGTGAGGACCTGCAATACGCGCTCGACAAGTTCGAGAAAGTCGGGCGGGAACTCAGACTCATCGGTTGATCGGTCGGCTGATCGACCGGTCGCATCGGGTGATCGGACTACCTGACGTGAAGCAGCACACTGACCGGGCGCGCGAGATCTATCAGAAGTACGCGCACGATGTGTCGGTCGAGGACCTGCAGCGGCTGTTCACGCACGACACGCGTGATGCGTACCGGTTTTTCACGCGAGGCATCGATCAGGACGCCGTCGCGCGGCTGCCGTGGTGGAAGCAGATCACGGTGCGGATCCGGCAGATCTTCGTTGCGTTCACGCTCAGACTGCCGCCCGCCCGCCGCGCGCTCTACCTGACGGCGCTGGTTGTTGCGCTGTTCGGAGTGCTCCGCCTCTACCGAGGTTTCGCGTGGGTCGAGGTTCCGGTCGGTCTGCCGTTCGTGCAGGTCGCGCTCGCCCTGCCGGTCTGGTACTCGGGTACCTTCGCGCTGATCCTCAGCGTTCTGCTCCTGAATTTTCTCGTCCTGCTCGAAGTCGCCGACCGGCTGTCGCTGAAAGGGGAGCTGGAAGTCGCGCGTGAGATCCAGCTGGCGATGCTTCCGGCCGGCACCCTTCGCGACCGGGATGTCGAGATCTGCGGCGTGACGCGGCCCGCCAATACCGTAGGCGGTGATTTCTACGATGTACTGCCCCGACCGGATGGGCGAGTGATCGTGACGCTTGGTGACGTGGCGGGGAAAGGCAGCCCGGCCGCGCTGCTGATGGCATTGCTGCTCGCCGTACTACGCACGCTCGTCGACGAGGAGCTGAGCCCGCCGGAGCTGATGGAGCGGCTCAACCTCCAGATATGCCGCCACAGCCCGGACTCTCGCTTCATCACGCTGTTCTATGCGGTTTACGAACCAGCGTCGGGTCGCCTCGTGTACGTGAACGCCGGACAGACGCCGCCGCTTCTCCGGCGGCGAGACGGGACCTTCGAGCGCCTCGAAGGTACGGGCGTCGCGCTGGGTATGTTCGAGGGATCCACATTTGGCGCAGCGGAAACCATCGTGGGCCACGGGGACACGCTCGTGCTGTACAGCGACGGCATCACCGAAGCGGAAGACCCCCACGGCCGACCGTTCGAGGAAGCTGGGCTCGAAGGCGTAATCTCGACGTACGTGGCCTTCGGTGCAGCCGAAATGGCTGCGGAAATGGTGCGCGCCGTCGAGCATCACGCGCACGCCTCGAGGTTTGCCGACGATCTCACCGTGCTGATTCTCAAACGTCACGCGGCGACGCCGGCCTGAACATTGATCTCAGCGTTGAAACGCTTCAAGGAAAGAGACCGTCAATTCCCAACTTTCAACTCCCAATCCCCAGACAGCCCGGTTGGGGAGTTGGATTGGGGAGTTGGGAGTTGCCACATGTTTTGAAAGCCGTATACAGCTCATCCCTGTGAAGACACCGCTCATCACATGCAGCCTTCGGCGGCGGCCCCGATCGGCTGAGCGCATTGTCGCGGGTCTAATATAAGCAGCCCTCATGACCTTCGCCATCCTGATCGCGTTTGCGCTGCTCTGGCTGCCACCGCCGCAGGCGACCGCGCAGCCGGACCCGATCGCCGGGCTCGTCCAGCAGATGGAGCGGGCCGCAGGCGCGGGCAATCGAGAGGCGCTCCGCGCCCTCGGCGTGGACATGACGTCCGCCGCGGAGCTTGCCGCCGCCCTCACCTCTCCGGCGCCATCGCGGATCGTGATCCGCGAGCGCGATCGCACGGCGATCCCGGGCGGGCAACGACTCCTGCTGGAGATCTTCTGGGAGCGCGCCACTGAAGGGCGGCTCGGCACGTGGAGTGTCGACGTCGCGCAGGTCGAGGAAGGTTGGCGGATCGCGTCCGCCGCGAGTCTCGCGTCGGTCTCAGGTCTGTACCGCCTCGCCCTCAACACCGCGAAACAGTTCGACGTCCGGAACCTGTCGGTGCAGGCGCCCGACCTCACCCTGACGCTTCCCGTGGGTTCCGCCTTCGTCGCCGAGACTCCCGACGGCGTCACGGCGGTTGTGCTCGTCGGCCGCGGCACGATGCGCTTCGCGCCACCCGAAGCCGCGGAGCGGACGCAAGTCAAGATTTTCAGCGGCGACGAAGTGCTGTCGACATCGTTCGACGCGGCATTCGTACGCGTCCGGCCGGAAGATTTCTCGGAGAGGTTCCCCAGTGCCGCCCTCTTGGCGCGTGCACCCGACGCGCGCGACGCGGACAGGGCGCGCGAGATCTTCGAGGAGTACGTCGGCCGCACGCTCCAGATCAATCTCACCGACCTGAGCCCCGATCGCTGGTCGATCACCCCGCAGGCCGGTGACTTCATCGCCGAGGTACGCACCGATGATTTCGGCGCCCTGACGTATTCCCGCGCGCGCGGCGATGCCGAAGATGTCACCGTGTTCGACCGCAAGAAGCGTCGCAACATCTCGGTCTACGCGTCAGCCGAAAAGCTGGCGACGCGCGGGCGGTTCTACAACGAAGACGATCTCGTCGACTACGACATACTCGAATACCAGCTCGATGCCACGATCCTGCCGGAGCGGGAGATCGTACAGGGCACGGCGCGACTGAAGCTGAAGGTCCGTGCAGCGGCCGTCGCAACGATCAATCTGCGCCTCGCCGAACAGCTCGCCGTGGCCGGCGTGTCTTCTCCGGACTTCGGACGGCTGCTGCACCTGCGCGTCGTGAACCAGAACTCGCTCCTCGTGAGCATGCCCGGGTCGATCCCCAACGGCACCGAGTTCTGGCTCGTGATCCAGTACGGCGGACGCATCCCGCCGCAGGAGCTCGAGCGCGAAGCGATCACCGTTGCGCAGGAGGGCGTTCGAGATCCTGTCGTGCTGCCGCCGGAGCCGAGATTCATCTACAGCAATCGGTCCTACTGGTATCCGCAGTCCATCGTCAGCGATTACGCGCCGGTCAAGCTGAAGATCACCGTGCCCGCGGAATACGAGGTCATCGCGACGGGTCTACCCGTGGGCGAACCCGCACCTCCGCCGGGTGTGGTCGAGGGTCCGCGGCGTCGCATGTTCCTGTTCGAAAGCGAGCGGCCCGTTCGTTATCTCGCCTGCGTCATCTCGCGCCTGCGCGATGTCGAGTCGCACGAGGTGATGGGCATCGACGGCGCGGACGGCTCACTGATGCTGCACGTTCTGTCGAACCCGCGCCAGGTCGGGCGCGCGCGTGCGCTCGGCGATCGCGGCGCCGCGATCTTCGCCTATTACGGCAAGCTGATCGGCGACACACCCTACCCGAGCTTCACACTCGGCGTCACCGAGCGTGAGCTGCCGGGAGGACACAGCCCGGCGTATTTCGCGGTTGTCGATCAGCCGCAGCAGTCGACCGTCAGCTGGCGCAACGATCCGGTGAACTTCGACAACTATCCGTCCTTCTTCGTCGCGCACGAGATCGCGCATCAGTGGTGGGGGCAGGGCGTCGGCTGGAAGAACTACCACGAGCAGTGGCTGAGCGAAGGGTTCGCGCAGTACTTCGCCGCGCTGTACGCCGAGGAGCAGCTTGCGCCTGGCGTCGTGACGAACGTGCTGCGGCAGATGCGGCGAACAGCGATGAACGAATCGCCGGAAGGACCGATTTATCTCGGCTATCGCCTGGGGCACATCAAAGGCGACGCGAAGGTGTTCCGGTCGGTCATCTACAACAAAGCCGCAATGGTGCTGCACATGCTGCGCCGCCTGATCGGCGATGAGGCGTTCTTCAAAGGTGTGCGAACGTTCTTCGCCGAATGGAAGTACCGCAAGGCCGGCACGGGCGATCTGATCGCGGTCATGGAAAAAGCGAGCGGACGGGACCTGTCGTCGTTCTTCGACGCGTGGATCTTCGGCGTGACCCTGCCAACGGCGAAGTTCAGTCATCGAGTCGACGGCGCGAAGATCGTGCTGCGGCTCGAACAGCTGGGCAACCCGATGGAGTTCCCGGTGACCGTTCGTCTGACCTATCGTTCGGGTCACCAGCACTCGGTCGTCTTGATCGCGCGCGAGACGGTCACCGAGCAGACCGTCGAACTGCTCGAGCCTCTGAAATCGGTCGCCATCAACGCCGACTACGGGAGCCTCGTCGACATCCGCTAACGGCTGACGCCGATCGGTCGGTCGGTCGGTCGGTCGGTCGATCGGTCGATGGACCGATGGTTATAGAATTAACAGGATATGGAAACGGTCACGCTGACGATAGACGGACGTCCCGTCACGGTTCAGAAGGGGAAGACGGTTCTGCAAGCCGCCATCGAGAGCGGCGTCAAGATCCCGTACTACTGCTATCACCCCGGGCTCGGTATCGACGGGTCCTGCCGCGTCTGCATCGTCAAGATCGAAAAGATGCCGAAGCTGCAGACCTCCTGCTCGACGACCGTTGCCGACGGGATGATCGTCTACACCCAGACGCCGGATGTCGTCGAGGCGCGTGCCAGCGTTTTCGAATTCCTCCTCATCAATCACCCGCTGGATTGCCCGGTGTGCGACAAGGGTGGCGAGTGCCCGCTGCAGGACTTCTCCTATAGCTACGGGCCCAACGAGAGCCGGATGGAGTTTCCCCGCCGGGTGTTCGACGGCGAGGGGGTCAAGGCGGACGTTGATTTCGGTCCGACGCTGATGCTGAACCGGAACCGTTGCATCCTCTGCACGCGGTGCGTCCGTTTCATGCGTGAGATCGACACGGATCCGCAGATCAACATCACCGATCGCGGTTACGGCAGCGAGATCGGCACGTTCCGCGAAGAAGGAGTCCATTCGCTGCTCTCCGGCAATTTGATGGACGTCTGCCCGGTCGGCGCGATCACGACGAAGGACTATCGCTTCAAGTCGCGGCCGTGGGACAACCCGGAAGCGGTCGATACGATCTGCACGCTGTGCGAAAAGGGCTGCAACACCACTGCCTGGATCAAGGCAAAGCCCGAATGGGCCAAGGGCGCGCAACTCATTCGCACCACGCCCCGGTTCAACCCGGAGGTGAACAGCTACTGGATGTGCGACATCGGCCGCTTCGATTATCGCTGGATCGAAGGGGACGATCGGCTGCACCGTCCGTTGCTCCGCGGCGAGGCCGGGAATCCCATGCCCACGGACTGGACCAACGCGCTCACCAAACTTGCCGATCGCGTTACAGCCGCCGGCCCGGGCAATCTGCGCTTCCTCATCTCGGCGCACGCGTCACTCGAAGAGCTGTTCGTGATCGGCAAGATCGGCGGCGCGCTGAACCTTTCCGAAGACGCGGTCGTCATGAGCTGGCGAACGCGCGTCAAGCCGCAACCGCCAGGCGCCAAATTCAAGATTCCTCCCATCGATGCGCCGAACGTCAATGGCGCGCGCGATCTCGGCTTCCCCGTGCGGATGTCGGACGACGGCATCGCCGATATCAGTGCGTTCCGCGCGCAGATCGAACAGGGGGGCGTTCCGGCGCTGTACGTATTCGATCCCGGGCCCGAGGGCTCGATCGGTGACGTGTCCTGGATCATCGCGGCGCGCAAGAGCGGCAAGCTGCCGCTTCTGATCGTTCACGGCGTGCTCATGACCGAACTCGCGAAGGCTGCCGACATCGTCCTCCCCGGCGCCGCGTGGGTCGAGAAGGACGCCGCCTACGTCAACATGGACGGCCGGCTGCAGGGCGCCTCGCGTGCGATCGTGCCGCCGGGTGAAGCGCAGGAGGACTGGCAGGTATTCGTGAACGTCGGCCTCGCGCTCGGCGTGCCGATGTCTTACGCGAGCAGCGGCGCGGTACGCAGCGAGCTCGCGGCGGCCCTGGCGGGCGCGCAGCGATACGCGGGCCTCACCGATCTCGCGTTTGCCCGCCCGGTGTCGGCAAGAACCTGGCTGCAGGCATCCAATCCGTCCGAGCGGTGGAAGTGGGATTTCATGTTCCAGGATCTGCCACCAGTGAAGTTCGCCGGCATGCCGGCCGCGACGTCGCTGATGAACGGCCTCGCGCTGAAAGAAATAAAGTGAGGCTCCCCGGGGTTCAAAGTAGATAGCCCGATGTCCCAGGAAGTCACGCTGCTGGCGGCGTTCGTCGCCGGCTTTCTTTCGTTTGTGTCACCGTGCGTGCTTCCGCTGATTCCGGGATACATCTCGTTCATCTCCGGCCTCACGCTCGAGGAGATGCGCGGCACCGCCAACCCGCGGTCGTCGCGGCCGCAAGTTCTGCTCGCGTCGCTCGCCTTCGTGCTCGGCTTCACGGTGGTCTTCGTCGCAGCCGGCGCCAGCGCATCCGCGCTCGGAAAGTTCATCTACGCGCAGTCGCCGATCCTCGAGAAGATCGCGGGGACGATCCTCGTCATCCTCGGTCTGCACATGATGGGGGTGTTCAGGATCCGGCTGCTGGAAAACGACAAGCGGATCCAGACGCAGCGGAAACCGGCCGGGCCCATCGGCGCCTTCGTCGTCGGCACCGCGTTCGCCTTCGCGTGGACGCCATGCATCGGGCCGATCCTGGGGGGGATCCTCGCCATGGCCGCGTCGAGAGAGTCGGTCGTCGAGGGGATGCAGATGCTCGCAGTCTACTCGCTCGGTCTGGGCGTGCCGTTTCTGCTCACGTCACTCGCGATCGACCGGTTCTTCGCCGCCGCCGCACGCATCCGCCCGTACTACCGGATGATCGAGCTGATCTCAGGCGGGCTGCTCATCGTCGTCGGCTTGCTCATCTTCTTCCATCAGTTCACGCTGATCGCGAAGTACCTCACGCCGTACCTGCCGACGTTCTGATCACCGGTCACTCTCGTCACTGTTCACTGACGGCTGACCTGATCATGAGCGCTGCCGGAATCACCTGAACTTCGATTCTGTCGTACGCGGTCCCCGGCTCGCCGTCTACATGGAATTCCAACTCTCCCTTCGCCTCGATCACCGCGCGACGCACGTGCCGTGTGCTGACGCTCGGCGCGAGGTGCGGCGTTCCTTTCGCAAGGTGACGGGCGTCCCAGAACCTCGCGAGCACTCCCCTCTCTTCGACGATGATCGCGTCGAGCAGCCCGTCGTCCAGTCGAGCCCCCGGTGCGATGCGGGCACCGAGGCCATACTCGCGGCCGTTGGCGAACGCCATCAACAGCGCCTTGTGTTTCGCCGGCTCGTCGTCGAGCCAGACGTCGTAATCGACCGCGCGATACGTGCAGCCCTCGCGCACACCAATCACGAAATACGGCCAGCCGCCGCGTGAGCCGGCGCCGCGCTGGTTGAACAGCGTGGCGACCCGCGCGTCGAACCCGATACCGGCGATGTTGAAGAAGCAGCGGCCGGCCATTCGACCCGCATCGATCACTCGTGGGCGGCCGTCGAAGGCGAGCGCCAGCGCCACGCGCGGGTCTCGCGGCAGCCCGAGCGCCCCCGCAAGACCGTTCCCCGAACCAGCCGGCACGAGCCCCAGCGGAATGGACGTGCCGATCAGCGACGTCGCGGTTTCGTTGAACGTTCCGTCACCGCCCCAGACGATGACCGCTTCGGCGGACGCCGACACCGCGGCTTCGCCGAGCTCACGCGCGTGCCCCTGCCTCGTCGTGAAGGCGACGCTCACGTCCACGCCGCGCTCTCTCGCGGCGCTCTCGACCATCTCCGCGCGGCGCGGCGCGGCGCGCATGTCGGCTCCAGCGCCTGAGATCGGGTTGATGATGACGTGGATCACGGATTGAACTGCTATAGTAACTGCCGGTGGAGGTCCTGACATGAGAAGCCGCGCCGTGCGCGTGACGCTCTCGCTCCTCGCGATTGCGGCCATCGGCACCGCCGGCTACTTCTACTGGATCACGCAGAAACAGATCAGCGGCACGATCGCCACCGACGCGCGGTTCAACGACGCGCGCTCCACCGCCGCCCGCGCCGTGTTCGACCTGCGCTCCGCGCAGCAGGCCTACGTAGCGCCCGCACAGAACGAGACCTTCTGGTTCGATAAGGCCACCGCGTGTGTCGATGCGCTTCGCAGCACGCTGCCGGCGCTCGAAGCAGCGACAGGGTCCGTCGACGCGCGAACGGCGCTGGCCGAAGCCGCCGGCGCTCTGCAGGACTTCGAGCAGCGTGACCGCCGCATTCGCGGCTACGTATCGTCGGGTCAGAAGCTGCTCGCCTCCGACATCATTTTCTCCGACGGGCTCGATGCCGTTTCGCGGATTGTCGCGGGTCTCGACCGCGCTGCGGCGGCGGCCGCGGAAGAGACTCGAGCGGCTCGGCGACAGGCGATCGGACAGCAGGTGATCGCTGCGGCCGGTGCTACCGTCGCGACCCTCTTCGTATTGCTGCTTCTCACTCCTCCCCGGGGGCGACCTGCAGCTGAAGCCCTGGAGCAACTGGCGGATCCCGTGCCCGCACGCAAGCCGATGCTGGAACTGGATCTGCGTCCCACACCTCTTCCCCAATCGGCTGCGGCGAAGACTGCTGCTCCCTTGCCGGCATCTGCGTCCGCGCCGAAGCCGCTGATCGAGCTCGACGCACTTGCGCGTGTCTGCACTGACCTGGCGCGGCTGTCGGACAGCAGCACGATTCCGGCCATCCTCGAGCGGACGGCGAGTGCACTGGACGCCTCGGGGATCGTGCTGTGGATCGCTGATGGTGAACGGCACAAGTTGACGCCAGCCGCCGCACACGGGTACGGGCCGAGCGTCCTCTCGCGAATGGGATCGCTGCGTGTCGATGCCGAGAACGCGACCGCAGCCGCGTTCCGGACCGGTCTGGTGCAAACGGTTGCCGGGGGAGGGAAATCGAGTGGTGCTATCGCCGCCCCGCTGGTTTCGCCTTCGGGACCGGTCGGTGTCATATCTGCCGAGATGCGGCACAACGGAGAGAAGGTTTCCGCGCGTCTCGCTGCGGCGACCATCGTGGCCGCCCAGCTCGCCACGATTCTCGGACCGTCAGTTACGCAGGCCGACGACCGGAGTGCGGCTCTTTAGCTCGCTGCCTTCAAGTCCCAACCTCCAACGCCCAACTTCCAGGCGGCAGATCCCATCTCGTTCGCCTCGAGACCAACCTTTGCGTTGAGGCTTGGGAGCTGGAAGTTGGGAGTTGTCGTAATCGACTCTTAGAGAATCGTCGTCGCCGTCCAGCGGCGGCTGCGGGTCTCTTCACTCTTTCCCTTCAGCGTCAACGACTTCTTGTCGCGCACGATGCCAAGCGTGAACTCCTCACCGGAGGCGAGATCACGCATGCGGTCGCGGATGTCTGACGGGTCGTCGACATTCGCACCATTGATACTGACGATGACGTCACCGGCTTTCACGCCCGCTTTCGCGGCCGCCGAATCCTGGGTCACCGAGGTGACGAGAACCCCTTCCTTGACGCCGAAGTATTCTTTGAGTTGATCGGACAGGCCGTTCACGCTCACGCCCAGCTGATTGCCCGCAAGCCACAGAAACGGCTCAACGGTCATCGGACGGGGAGCACGCGGCGTGGAGGGCGGGCGCGGCGGGACGGGCCGCGGTGCGATCTTCGCCATCTCCCGGACTTCGTCCATCGCGCGCCACGCGTGTTCGTCGAAGCCTCGGAACGCCGTGGACGACTCCCGCGGCGTGATGTTCACGGTCACTCGACGGCCCTCCCGCGTGACCGCCGCGCTCACCTGACGGCCCGAGGGTGTCTCGCTCACGAGGCGCGAGAACTGACGCACGCTGCGCACGCGCTCGCCGTCGAACTCCACGACGACGTCCCCTTTCAGCAATCCCGCCTTGGCGGCCGGGCTGTCTTCTTCGACCGACTCGACGCGGACGCCCGCTGTCGCCTTGGCGTCGGCGGCGGCGTCTACATCGGTGACCGAAACGCCGATCCGGCTGCCGCCTACCGAGAACACCTGGACGCCCGCTGGTTCCAGAACGCGCGTGAGCGTCTGTCCGTATGCGGTTGGCGCGATCGTGGCGCCG